>Ga0209013_10001072_pt1 | contig 25296 bp, 24 predicted proteins | sample Cruoilmetagenom2_FD_187291 | JGI IMG/M metagenome (GOLD analysis project Ga0209013, IMG submission 187291) | Oil polluted marine microbial communities from Coal Oil Point, Santa Barbara, California, USA - Sample 2 (SPAdes) (version 2) | ecosystem: Environmental > Aquatic > Marine > Oil seeps ... | reverse complement strand
TACACTTGGAGAACCATTTTATTCAACAAAGGAAAAGGGTACCGGTCTTGGACTAATGACCTGCTTTAAAATTATAGAAAGTCATAACGGGCAATTTATTATTAAAAGTACATTAAATGAGGGAACCACTATAGAAATCATTTTGCCTACAATCACTCAATCGTTATTGAAAATGGAATTAAGCCATAACTAACAGGTGGTTATATAAGAAAATTCATAAAACAGCGCAGTTTACTTAACTGTGTTGTTTTTATTTTGCAAGAATTCGCAATATTCAAGTAGCAGGGAAGTCTTTATAAGTGTATTTTTCTATGCCCATAGTGGCTTACTCCCCTTTTCAAACCCAAACACTTGGAGATATGCCATTATATGAAAAACTCATGGCTTCCTATTTCACCGGGGTAACTCCTCGAACCGCTGGATTTAACACCTTAGACTATGCCGTACTCGAAGACCCAACACTTTTATTTACCATGGTGCTCATGTTCATAGGTGCAGGGAGTGCATCCACGGCGTCCGGTATTAAATTGACGACATTCATGGTTAGCATCTTAGCAACCATCCCCTTTTTACGCTCGCGAGGTGAGCCATAAATATTTGGACGTTCGATTCGACTCGATATAGTCATTCGTTCACTAGCCATCACAACGATCAGCTTATTGTTGGTTGTATCATTTATTTTCTTGCTAACTATTACAGAGGATCTGCCTTTTCTCCCACTCGCGTTCGAAGTCGTATCAGCCTTGGCACGGTTGGCTTATCGATGGGGATTACAGGACAGTTGAGCGATCTTAGTGAAGTCTTACTTTGCTTAGTTATGTTCGTGGGGCGAATCGGTTCATTAACACTTTTCTTTATTTTAATTAAGCCTAAAAAAGTGAATTATCGTTATCCCTATGATCAAGTCTTTACCGGTTAATAAAAAAGTCCACCGACGTTCTAGTCAGTGGACTTTCTTAGAAAAGTTTGAACAAATGCTGTGGGTAAGACCGCAAGTAGAATAAAAATGGATACTCTCCCTACAGAGCAGCAATTTAGTGAGTAATGAGACGAATACTTCCTCATTCACGTGTTATATCAACCTTGCATTAAGTTATAGCTTGGATAAAATTATGAGGTGCTGAAAGATTATACATCCTGTATACTTAAAAAACAGGAGTGATACAGATGGAAAACCAAGTTTTCGAAATGCTGAAACAAATGAATGAACGTATGGAACAAGGATTTTCAAGAGTTAATGAAAAACTTGATGGAATTGATGAAAGACTTAATCAAGTAGAATTACGTCTTGGTGGAATTGATGAAAAACTTGATGGAATCGGCGGGCAATTTGAAGAAACCACAAAGCAACTAATAGCTTCAGATGATACAGGAAAATCAGAAATGAAGTTTCTGACACATAAAGTTATTCAGCTTGAAAAAGAAGTGTTTAATATCGGAAATAAACAGTAAATATAGTGAGTTTTTCAAGAGCCAGCTACCTTTACAGGGTAGCTGGCTCTTGTTTATTAATGAAGTTAAGTTGAATACATCCTAATCAGTGTTAATGTCAACTTAGGTGTATGCGGTATCAGTGATCAAATCAGTTTTAGGAACAGTGTTTATTTGGAAGGAAAAATAGCCGGGGGGATCCAAGGGCTTTGATCTAACTAATTTTAGTAGTCTGGGACTCAAATCTTTTTTGTTGTCCCTGCTAAAAAAGGGATACGATCCCCAGGAATGACAGCTTCGAGTTCACTGAATCTGAAGAACTCTTCTTTATCTGGTCCATCATCTAATCGTGCCCAGAAGCCTTCACGTTCTTCATCAAACTCTGTTATGAAACCGTGATAATAAACATCATCCTCGTCATCGTCTTTTTTTACCCAATAACGAACAACGATTGTTACAAAATCATCTTCCTCAAAGGTAAAATCAGTTCCATCAAAAAGCGAGCCGTTCTTATATTTCACTTTCATATAATGGCACCTTCCTCTAATTATTTACGGCTTCAGCAGTGGGTAATTCCATGCCTTACAGACTAAACTCATCAATTGCCTGGTCTATCTCGTCCTGTGATATCCCAATATAACGCTTGGTGACGACCGGGGCTGAGTGGTTGAAAATATCCTGCAGCATCGCCACATCGTTGGTTTTCTTATAAAAGTGATAACCGAACGTTTTTCGGAGCGTATGGGTCCCAATCTCTTCGATGCCTACTTGTTTAGCCGCGTTTGAAAGAATGCGATACGCCTGAATTCGAGTGATGGGCTGGATGCCTTTTCGGGAAGGGAACAGGTAGTCGTCATCATACATACCAGCTACATACCTGGCGATTTCGTTCTGTAGCGCTGTATTTAGTCGGAATTTCTTGTATTTGTCTGTTTTGCCTTCTAGAAGATGTAGATGTTCTTTTCCTGCCACGTCTTTCACTCTCAGTTGAAGCAGATCGCTAATCCGTAATCCGCAGTTAATCCCCAAGATGAATAGAAAATAATCCCGGTAAGACTGCTGCTTTAACAGCTGTTTCATTTCTTCTATTTTATGTTTATTTCGAATCGGCTGGACGGTCGACTGTCGTAAAGCATTCATCCCTGCATCTCCTCCTTGGACCGAATAGGACGCCTGTTTCATTATAATTTAACGATAGCCTATAAACTGGAATTGATAAAGGAAAATCGATTGGTTGCTCGTTTGGATTCTGATAGTAGACGTGGAGAGGCGTGGTTCTTTGTTAAATGACGAATGTAACACTTATAGTATTTCGTTACATTCGAGTCGTTTAGCTTTAAAAACTTGGTTGCGTCAGTTAGAACTTTCATGTGGCCAAGCATGAATATTCTAAAACTACATAAACTTTAATAGTAATAATAAAGCTACTAATCTAAGAGGAGAAATGTGACGTCATATAGGGATTTTATGAGCCAGGGATTAATTTATACGGTTGAGCGTGGGTTTAATATGCTTTCTACAAGTAGTTCTTACCTTTGGCTAAAAAAACAATGAGAGTTCATTAATTGAAGTGAAATTGAAGATAAAAACCATGAACACTGGTACCTTCATTTTTGCATCACAAAAAGATACGTATTTTTAGGAAATAACTTACGATAAAAACATTATTGGAGTGAATTTATGATTAAATTGATTGAACACACTCAAAAAGAGAATTTCAACCATTTTGTTATGCAAGGAGAGAAAGGTAATTATCAAATTACTGTTATTCAACCACCCGTTGATTTTCATGGAGAGGGATGGGGACGGACTGCTAGTGGGGGTCACTATGTAGTAATAAATAACGATAGAAACACGGAACATGGTTCATGCCATTCTTATAATTTTACATCTGAATATTTTGCCGATAGCAATCCGAATTATTTACCACGTAGAATAGGAATATATGAAAGTTCTTGGGAAGACTTCATGAACTGTTCAAGAAAGTTTATCTATCCTGTAATAAAACGTTGTGATTAATTATCATTAAGAGGTTGTTATTAAACAGAATAAAACTTCCCAAAAACTCCTTTTATCTTTATTATAAAAGGAGTTTTTTCTAATGTTTCAACTGAGGCAGTAAAAAGTGTTTCTCCCTTTTGGGGAGTTGTTACAGACGAAATATGCCTTATTTTTAGTCACTAAATGGAATAAGAAAGAACAAGTGCTGAAACAGACTAATACAATGAGGACATTATCACTTCTTCGTCACGCCTTTAAATGGATTACCGTCTTGCTTTACATCCATGAACTTACCAGTATTAGTGTTTTGTTTTACCCACTGTTCTGTTTTTGGATTGTAAAATTGAACACGATCTTTCACTGCGCCAACGCGACCATTCCCGGGCTCATTATTTTTTGCCATACATAACAACTCCTCTCTATGAAAATATTAACAAATAAAATGGATGAAAATTGCGAATGAATTTTAGATGGATATTGCATTAGTAGTAAATTACAATATCGATCTTTAATGATATTAATTCGGAAGTGATCGAGTAAATGATGACAGCGCTATGATTAGCATCATGCGTTAATGCTGCTAATCTCTAAAGAATTAAGAGAACCGGTATTGATAGTTACTTCCTTTTACTATTAAATACCATCGCCCGGAATCTTGAACACTAATTTTAACTGGAGATTTTGTGTAGCTACCTCCATAGTACTTAAACCCTTGCCCAGTCTGATATTTACGGAAATTGTTCTGATCTACTAAAAAGACATCAGCCGCATGTGAAATTTTGACTTCAACAGTCAATGGACCTTCACAGTCGGCATATGGAATACGTGGCACGGAATCACCTCCCTCCATTTATAATGGAATAACAGCCCAATTATTAATTACTTTAACACAATATGTAGTGATAATCAAATATAAATTGTCAATATGTTGTGTTTTTATATGGAATGAATTATGAAAGGGGAAAAAGACATCGTTATAAATTGGAAATAATGTCGACCTAAGAATTTAAGTCTTCACGCATGCTAACAAGTACATAAACAAACCTAACCCTAATGGTTAAGCTTTCTACTTAAAATAAGCCGTGATGATGATATACAGCACAGCATAAATAAAACGCCTTGTTCAATAAGAAATAAAAAAGCAGCTCAGTATATTAACTGTGCTGCTTTTTATTTTGTAATACCTTAAAACTAAAATAGGTTATGACTATGAGCAATTCAACAACAAGACACGGTTGTCACGGTAAGTGATACTTCGAGGATTCAAGGTGGGAATGTGGGAGACACACTTAATATTGATACTGTAATTAAATTAACTAGTCCAGAGGCTGAATCAGTAACACTTGTGCTACCTACTATTACAGGAGATCCAGAGAAAGCCTATTTACGTACAATAGGTGAAGTGGATAATAGACAGGAATTCGAATCTCCAATTGATTTAGAACAATTTGATGCAATGTCTGACGAACAGCGTAAGAAACTTGATGATCAAATTAATGCACTAAAACAACAGTGGGATTTGATTAAAGAAGAAGCAAATCAAGTAACGTTAAGCACAATTGATCTAATAGCTGGAAGCCTAGAGCTGAAGTTTTTTATGCAAAAAGAAATTATACCTGCAGTTACTCCGGAAGGAGAGATTTTCGAGTTCTCCTTTATTGCTCCACAAAGTAACTTTAGCGTTACGCAAGGTCAATTTAACATGTCTGTAATAATTATTCTTCCAAGAGGGGCAACTATTTATGGTGAACCCCTGGCTATTAGTCCGGAAGGTATTCCCGCGCCAGTATTAGAATATAACAGTAAAATTGCAGGAGTCGGACGACATGTCATCAGTATTCAATGCAGTATGATCCGATTTTTACGATTCGTTATAAATACTAAGTATGTTAGTAATCCTAAGCAGATAGTTTCTTATACTAAAAAAGGTAAATAAAACCTTAATAATATAAAAAGAGTTGATGAAAAGGCATCAAGTCAAATCGGTATTGTCATGGTTTTAAAAAAGTAGAAACAAGTATAGTCGGCTTCGTTCGAGCTTTTTGTAATGAATGCCTGGAAATAGAATGGTTGGTCGTTATTACGGACTCTTATTGGGAATAGTCCGTAATACAGGTACTTAAAACAAGAACCACCGCATTGTTGAATGAGAGAGCGAGGATTCTTTACTAGAATGAGTAAGGTTTATCCTAAAGCTCGGAAAGGAGAACTGAATGATTGATATAATGCTAGAGCCTCTTTATGATATGTTGATGCAAATTTTAGTATTTGTAACAATTATCGCGATGGGGGTGTATGTATTTAAACGTATGGCAAGTTCTTTAATTGAACTAGCAGTTTTATGTGTCTTACTAACTGTGATGGGATTCCAACCATTAAATTTCATGAAAATTTTTCTAGCAGTTTTACCTATAAGATCATGATTATTATCTGCTATAACTAATCCTCGCTCATATTGAGTGGGGATTTTTATTTAGAAGTAGATTTATTGAGTCAAATTGTTTCTGAAAAGAGGGACGAAGACCGAAATATTAGAAATCCGGTATTTCTTTTGAGGTAGAAGACATGAAGGTGTGGAAATTATATGTAGGGAAATGGATTACTTCTGAAAACTTATTTTTATGTCAACTTAACGAAAAAAGGTCATCTTCCAAGGAAGATGACCTTTTGGTAAACATAAAAGTTAAGCAGGGCGGCACTCCTGATCTCTGGTAACTACCCGAGCAATAATAATTGCAAAGGCAGCGCGTGGGGAACCTTTCCCACCTCAAATAACTTTTATTTATTATATATATTCGGCTACTTATACAAAAATTATACTTTTCTTATTTATATTATACCTAAAAACACGACATTTGTATACTGGGAATTACAAGTTGTACACTCTAAAGGCTACAAAATAAAAAAAGAGTAAGGATGAATACGTCCAACTCGCAAACGCTTTTGAATCTTTTCTGCTCCATTATCAAGCGTATAAAATGATCCTAAGAAGAGACCAGTGTCAGGATTCATCTTAATAGCTATTAAAACATAGTCATTTAAAATCTTATATAGCTCCACTGTACCAGGTTCTTTTGGATTCTGACCAGCATAATCGGGATTAGTAATCATATTTGGAATATCTTGGTGATATTTCAGAAAATCAGCCCAATGCCCACGCTTTTTTAGATGCTTTAAAACTCCGGGCGGCATGAATACTTCATGACTTGAGCAACTAATACAATAATGTTTAATAAGAGCCTCTGAAATGATACCTACTAACTGTGTTTTTGTGGCATATGGATTTATTGTTATTTTTTCCATGCTTGCATTCAACCTTTTATTAGGACTTCTTGTCATAGTATAAGGGGAAATTCCAAAATTGAATATGGATATTTTTAATTTAACTAATTAATGTTAAACGGAAGGTTTCAAATACGTTGGAAATGCTAGTATTGTGATTTGAGTTTTAAACTAATTATTGTCGGAGGCGATTGTTTGTGAATCATACGGCGCTGAATGAGAAGCTGTGAAAATTCTGCAAAATTCGATGATGAGGTATCGCGAAACAAGGAATATTGAACATTCCGAACAAAAACCTTTTATGTATTTTCTTATTTATTATTTTGCCGGGATTAACCAATGGTATAAAATTGGCCAATCTTGAATATTAATCCATCCAAAATCTTATCACCGTTTCAATTAGCAACAAAATTAATTGGACTAAAAATTCTTTGGGCATGTGGACACCTCCTTAGATATCCAGTTTTAGTATATGCAATGTTGACTCTAATGGTTAGTCAACTAACAGATGAATTACGGATAAAATTAACCAACGTGATCGAATTGGGATATCAAATAAGGGGCATATCGTTATTAAAGTTTTTACTTATTTAAATTCCATACGCAATAATTGTTACGTTTATAAGATTAATTTTCAACACATAAAATAACTCTTTACTTACTATTAAACAGGATAAGACATGACCAGATTGTCTTAACTAATTAGTTTTATAGTTTTTGTTGGTTTACTATCATCTTATCTTCACTAATTAATTTGACTGCTAAAGAACTAACGAAACTAATAATTTGCAGTACATCCATAAGTAGTAGGAGATAATAAAGTACGTCGTTTCAAGTAAGAAAAATAAAACACTGCCAGTACTTGTTAATAACACAAGTACTGGCAGTGCATTAAAAATGCAGCATATTTTATTTATAATTTACTTTTTCGGTAAGCCCGAAGCTGGAATATACCCAACCTCTGCTCACCGGTAAAGTTAACTGTCTTCTCTTGTAACGCGTTTTGATTTATTCATTTTGTCCCCGATATAAACTTTGATCATTTCGCTAAACACCGAACTTACCACGTAGGTAAAGACATTAAAAAGGTATTCCAGGACTGTCTCCTCCTAGATCGTAATCGAGGAGACAGAAAATTTACCGATAAATATATTCTATGCAAACATTCATTAAAGTATACAAGATTAAAACCTCAGAAGACGCAAAAGGAGTGATTGCATGAGTTATGTAATTTCCCCTTCTAGTGAATTGACAAGTCACAATTATTCCAATGCTTATGGAGTTTGAGACGGGAAAACTTACGCACGAGAAGGTCTTTTTTTTCTATTTTTTTGGATATTGCTCGATGGTATGCTCGATGGTATCTTGGTAGAGTGTTCATTAATCAATTCCTCAAGATAAAGTTCGTTAATGATACTAGATAATTTCTTTATTCTTCCTGACTTTTCATTCCAAAAAATACTTGCGTAAAAGTTTAACAAAGGATTAATTATTAAACAAATTAAGGTAATAGGAATAGATAATACAATTATCGGTATAAAATACTCGGAAGATTGATCAACAATTAGGGTGCCTAAAAAAAGAAAAACCGTCAAAATCATTGTCAACTGCGGCACTATATTATAGGACTTTATAGTTTCTTCAGCTCTTCGTTGTAATTGATTTGCTAATTCTTTGAATTGACTAGAGTGGTTGAGCTTCAATTTTTTCATTAAGTAAGTTCTAATAAAACGGTTTACTTCAGATGCATTTTCATTCAAGTAATTCGTTAGAGCAGTATCGACTTTTTTATTAATTAAAAACAACAAGATGAATAAGAATATTAATATTGGCGTTAGCCACCATTTATGATAGAAAAAAGCAAGAAACCACACTAGTCCCAAAGAAAATAGTACTACTATAAAAAGGGTTGTAAGCTTCTTACCAATTACCTCATAACCCTTTTTTCCTCGTCGTTGTCGTTCATTATAGTAATAATTCAATAAATTATCTAGCATATAGTAATCTCCTTGTCCTAATTCATATGTTCAAGACTATCTACGTTTCTCGAGGATAAAAAGCTTCATAAAAGCTAGGTTTTTTTTGTGTATTAGGCCGAAAACAAAATAATCCTCCCATTGTTTGTATTGGGAGGATTATCTTATATTTATGTTCGTTTAATTTTCTGTAATATTAAATTACCCACTCGGAGCATTTGTTTACTATCAAAGATCTCATCAAACTCCAATTTCTTTACTCCATATTGAATTATTAATTCTTTTTCAAATAAACCGTCTCTAGTCCACTGTACATTTTTTATAGTTTGAAAACGGAATTTTTGTTGGAATTCAAGGGTTTTGTTAACAAACCACACTCTTTTGTTTGTAACAATCAAATATCCTTTAATTTCTGATTTTGATGATTTATCAAATTCACATGAGATAAATGTTAATCCCTGTTCATCTTTTTCAAAAACTTTAGTGATAAGATTTTGGAAGAATAGTTTGTTAGATTGGACAGTTTGAAATTCATATCGGGTATAATCTTTACTATTAACATCAACTACTTTTGAAAGAAGCGCAAGAACTTCCTGCTTTTCCTGTTGTAGCTTTTCCTCTTTTTGTTTCTCCATCAAAATTGCTTGTTGTTTAACTTCTATTTGTTTTAACTCTCTTTGCCTGTCAAGTTCAACAGCTTTTTGTTGTGCTTTTTTCTTTCTGATATCCTTTTCTTGCACTAATTTTAATCTATAACTTGAAACCATTTGTGCAATTTGTTTTGGATCTTGTTTTTTTGTCAAAAATTTAACGAAAACATCTTCAACTTTAAAACAAACACTTTGATAAATCCCCATTTTTCCACCCCTATGCAATTAACATTTTCTTAGCTACATAAAACCGTCGCGCTAACCATGCTAAAATTAAAAATCCAAACCCTGTTCCAGTTTGGGCATTTTGTTTTCGTTCGTTTTCCTCATATTCAAGAGCGCCAATCTCATAATGGTGATCAAAAATTACTTTTGAATCGATATATTCTTGTGGAATAGAAAGTTTTTCTCCTTTTAAACCCATGTTGTAAGCCATTTCCTCAATTTTTAAGACTTTTTTATTGGATTCAAAACCCTCTTGATACCAAGTAATATATTTATCATTTTTAAAGTTTGGTTTTTTATATTCAAGCATTGTGTAGGCAGCATGAAACCCCTTATCCAAATAAGATTGTTTTAAGTCTTGTTGGCCCTTTTCAAATCCCTTTTGATATGCAGCAAGATAACTTTTCTTTACATTTTTTGGTTCATTTATTTTATCGTTTTTCCCGTCTTTGTAGCCCTGTGCATCCAATTCGTCTTCTTTTTTCTTGTCTCTTACTGCTACGGCTTTATTAAATCCGGTAGAGAAAGAGTTAGATAACAATTTATTGTCTGCAAATTTTGAAGGTATTTCAACTTTATCTTGTTTTTGTCCTAATAAGTATCCGGCTTGATCAGCCTGTTTTTTTTCCGAGGCTATCTTAGACTTACCTTCATCAAAGCCTTTGGAATAACCTGATGAATAACCAGATTTATATGCCTCTGAACCTTTTGAAGATGCTGAGTTTTCTTTTTCTTGATATCCGTTTGCTAAACCAGCAGCATAACCGTCTTTTTCACCCTTAGCTGTATCTTGTTCTGCTATAACTTTGGCTTTTTCTGCTTCGACATGCGCTATTTGTGCTGCACTACCACTGATTTTAGAAGTATCGTAATCAGCTGGAGCTTCACATGGAATTCCATCATCAACAGCATTTCCCCAACCATCTAATTTTTCAGGGTCGTTTGTTTTAGAATATCCTTTGGAATTCCAGTAATTGACTACCTCATCATACGTTGCAAAGTCCGAACAATCCTTGTCCCATGTTTGGGGTGAAGGGGTAGAGGTAGATGGACTGTCACTTGAAGAAGTATCTCCCCCGCCATTATGACTGTGATACCCCGAACACAATCCTTTTGCTTTCGACTTCTCGGAACAATTGTGTCCACCACTACTATCCGTTCTCCCAGAATGAGCATCAACCATTCCGTTAAATGGAATGAACAACAAGAATGCAATTAATATACATATTTTCTTCATAGTAACCCCATATTCTATAGTTTAATAGATTCATAGACTATATTACTTTATTTTTACATATTTTGTCTTTAATTTTAAAATATAATTTTTAAATATACCATTTCTAAGTAGCGATAAACCGTATTATGGTTACTTAGTAGAAAGTTTACTTAAGGAGCAGTTTATGTAGGAAAAAACAACAATTTTTGCTCATTACATAATATGGTACAATTACAAATAATTAATCAAAAAGAAGGTGTTCATTTTTATGACTAATACATATGAGACTGTAAATCTTAGCCATTTAGTAAGTTATGCTTTTTTAAAAATAGATTCCAATAATGATAAGGATTATTATGACTATTTTGTACCTTTTGTAATAGAAGTCCTCGATAAAGTTGATGATGAAATTGTTTTATCTAATAAAATTCAAGAATTACTAGATATTGAATTTAAAATTATATTACCAATCAAAGTCATAGATACTCTTTTTAGACGACTTACAAAGCAAGGAATACTTTATACAGAAAAAAGAACTTATAAAATAAATAAGCATAAAATTGATAGGATAAGTTTTAATCAACGTAAGCAGCAAATTCTTACACAACATTCAATATTAATTGATGCCTTAATTAAGTTTGCAAAAGAGAACTATCAAGAAGTCTATGATTATTCAATCGCTGAAAAATCACTTAATGACCTTATTAGTCAAAATCAATTAACTTTTCTTAAGGATTCACTGACTAATACTTCAACAGGACTAACACTAAATGTAATAGATACAAAATATGCACTTATAACCTCGAATTTTATACAAGAAATATATATAAATAGTCCCCCTCTTTACAATCATTTACTAGAGATTATTAAAGGAAGTATGTTATTAAATGCAATATACATAGTTGATGGAATAGACCTTGAACATATTAAAATGAAATTTAAAAAGACTCAAATATTCTTTGATACTTCATTCTTATTATATGCCCTAGGATATTCTGGTCCCGAACTCCAAAAACCATGTACCGAACTCATAAATCTGTTAAAAGCTTCGAATGCTATTCTACGATGTTTTTCTCATAACGTTGATGAAGCTCGAGGTATTTTAGAGTACTGTAAAAAGAACTTAGGTAAACCTAATGGGGATAAGCATGGCACCATAACCCACTTTATTAAAAATAAATATGATGAAAATGATGTAGACGAAATTATTTATAATCTCGAAATTTTAATAAGTAAAGAACTTAATATAGACATAGTACAAATTCCATATGAAGACCATAAGTATGTTATGGGCGAAGCAGACTTTACCAATTATTTAAACACTCGAATTGGATATAAATATCAAAGAGCTTTAGAAAAGGATGTTGCTTCAATTAGTGCTATTACTAGAATTAGAAAAGGTCACCGAACCGTTTTATTAGAAGATTGTAAAGCACTTTTTGTAACAACAAATTATAATTTAACAAAGCATACTAGAGAGTATTTTTCATCAGAAGATGAGCCAAAGATTGTTACACCTGTTATTCACGATTCATTATTGATGAATTTAGTTTGGTTAAAAAATCCTCAAGTTGCACCGGAACTACCTAGTAGCATTTTAATGGCGGATTGTTATGCAGCTGCATTACCTAACGAAAGTCTGTGGGGAAAAGTTGTCTCAATTCTTGAAACATTAAAAGATTCCGGTCAATTGACTACTGAAAAGTTTTTAAGGTTTAAGTATTTTCAAGGTATTAAAGCACTCGTTATGGATCATACCATGGGGGATGAGGAAGTAGTCACTATTGGGACAGTTACATCTATTTTGGCCACAATAGAAAAACGAGAACGGGAAGAAAAAGAATTAGCTGTAGAAAACGAAAGACTCCTTCAATTGAGAGTACAAAAAGAACTACAAACTACATTAGATGAAGTAGCATCAGAACTAAGTAGTACATTAGAATCTTTAAATCAAAAGAATATAACTATCGAGACTTTGGAGCAAAAACCAAATCAAATGATACTAAAAATTGCAGAAAGTAATGCTAAAAAAGCTAAATGGTCTATTGTTACAGCCGGATCAGTGCTACTCTCTATCATTATATTGATGACTACTTATTTCACAAGTGATTTTTCCTTTTCGTGGCAAATCATTTCATTCTTTTTTATTATAGTAGTTCCGATTTTACTCGGATTATTTGGAATAACTCTTAAAAAACCTTTGATTATATTAGAAAAAAAACTAATTAAATATTATGAAAAAAAGCTAAACAAGATAAATGACTAATCTATCATTAACTTATAGTAATTCAAAGACTACAATAAATTGAATTAAAAAACAGTGATTAGACGATCTCTAAATCACTGTTTTTTTTTATCATTTTTCAGCTAAAAAAGCACACAATATTGCCAAGGCTATTTCACCCTTGTGATACTGGGGCTTTTTCTCTAATAAGCTTATAACTTTGAAATGAATTTACTGCCACTCTTTATACTTTATCGCTACACTCATTTTAGAAAATCAATACATTGATTTCTCGGAATGAAATTACTGAGGAGTTTCTTCTATACATAGGAAGAAGTATAATGATTGATTCTTTATATTCTCAAACTTAATAATAAAAATCCTTTTCCCGTTCCAAAGGTATATCCAGCAAAACAATATTTGTCTTTCTATTTTAGAAAATGTCGTTCACTCTTTCTATGAAATCTTGTTCCAAATAGAAATAGATTGTTGTTCGAGAAACAGTTTAGAGGAATGGCTTGAAGGCTCGATTAGCTTTAAAAGTATTTTAGAACGCGTTAAAGGAAATAAGTTTGTTTATGATTTAATGAAAACGATTATATATGGCACTGTTTTTCAATTTTTATGCCTTTTTGCCTTTATTGGCGATCCACAACTTCAGCAAGACAGAGAAGTTTAGCTTTGTTTGCTTCTCGCTCACTAGGTCTTACTCGAAAAGAAGTTCGACTGCGAGAAGGTAGATACAAGACAGCTCCAATGGTTGTGGACGGAGTTGTAGGTCAAAAAACAGTAGTATTGATGTTAGACCTTAAAAATAATTGGCGTCAGGTTGAAGTCAAAATCAACGGAACCTTTGGTCAAGGCTGGGTTCCAGAATCAACAATCACTAGATTAAGACCTGAACTTGAAAAGCCTTATTTTTCACTTCATTCTGAATGTAATAATACTAAAAAAAGATGTGAGATCGGTATGTTGAAATCGTTTCCGATTCCGGTACCGGTAATTGTAGTTCTATTTATTGAGATTATCTTTTGAAAATATGTCCACATTTTCTCATAGTTAATACTTTCACGTAGTTTCAGAAATGTATCTTAAGATAAAACCCACTAATCAATTAGTGGGTCAAAGCTAGGACTCTCATAGTTTTTAATCTCATTTTTTTAGCGCCATAGCATAGGTCATTAATAACTACAATCTGACGTTATAGTTATAAAGTACATTGTTTTCAGTCTATCAATCCACTATACTCTTCCAGTAACACATATGAGGAGGAAAATAATTGAAAAAGTTTATGACTTATTTAATGACTGTTATTATGATATGCAGTCTTTTAGTGCCTCTCGATACTGTTGAGGCTGATGTTAATAATCATGTTATTGATACAGAAAAAGAAACTGTTCCAGCTCTTCAGAGGGAGAGAGAAATAGTCGAGGAGCGTACTGCGAAAAGTCAGGTCTTCCAACAGGAAGATGGTTCCTACCGTATGGAAATTTCAGCTGAACCCATTCATGTTAAGGATCAAAAAACAAAGAAGTGGGAACCGATTGATAATACATTGATTAAAAAAGAAACAGGGCGTTTTCACAATAAGAAAAATCTCTTTGATGTGTCATTCACCCCAACAACAGAAAATAAAGAACCTCTTGTAGCCATTGACCAACAGGGAAAGACAGTGGAAATTGAATCTTTTGTTCAAAATGAAAATCAAACTTCCAGTGTTTCTGCTATTGTCGAGGAAAATCAAGTGACGTATAAAGATATATATCCGAATACAGATCTCTCCTACACAGTAGGAAACGGGAAAATTAAGGAAGATATTATATTAAAAGAACAGCCTGGTGACAAAAAGCCACTTGAATATTCTTTTCAATTTGATATTGAGGGCTTTACATTAGAAAGTACAGAAGATGGATGTTTCTTTTTAATAGATTCTTCTACAAACAAGCGTATGTTTGCAATTGAAAAACCATTTATGATGGACTCCTCCATACCCGATGGCTTTGTTTCCAATATGGAGTCAGCGATGCCGGAAGGATCATGGAGTGACAAGATAGAGATGGAAGCCAAACAGGAGGGAAACAAGCTCCTCATTAGCTTAAAGCCTGATATGGATTGGCTTCAATCCGAGGAACGCGTGTATCCAGTTATCATAGATCCAACGGTAAAAGTTTATCAACCAAAAAATGAATTGAATGATACGACCATCCGCAGTGCTTTGCCGGATACAACAGGTGGGGCCGATTTAGAACTGGGTGCAGGTTTTTATAGTACGGGGAACAATATCGTTCGATCACTTCTTCAATTTGATGTCGGCACATTGCCAAAAGGCTCTAAAATCATGAATGCACAGCTAAACCTTCGTCTCTCTTCCGTATGGAATGATACAGCTTCCAACATTCAGCTATATGAAATGAGCAGTGCTTGGGAAGAAAATCGTGCCACTTGGAACCGCAGAACACTTAGTGCTCTATGGGGGACTAAGGGTGGCGATATGAGTACAGGTCTTTTATCGTCCCAAACAGTTGCTGCTTTGGACACGACAGTAGCCGAACCCCAATTATTCAAATTTGCGATTAATGCGGATACGGTTCAGAAATGGATGAATCAGCCTTCACAAAATCTAGGCTTGATGCTGAAAGCTTCCGATGAAACAAAAGCAACCTATAAAAAGTTTTATTCAGGTGATAATTCAGGGAAACTTGAGTATTCCCCTAAATTAACCATTACGTACTTCCCTTTAAGCCGATTAGGTCTGGAAGATTACTGGTCGTATTCCGAACATGCACTTACAGATGGTCAGGGATATGTCAATCTAGGTACAGGAAATTTAGTGCTAGATTATACTGACTTTGTCGTGACTGGACGTGGAAGCTCTGGTTTCTCTTTAAACAGAACATATAACTCAAAAGCTGTGGAAGATTCTGAAATCGGCTATGGTTGGTCCTTCACTGGAAAAGAGTCAGTAGCTGAATTTCCAAATCGAGATGTGATATATACACAGTCAGATGGCACAGTCCACACATTTAAGTATGATGTAGTGGCAGCAAAATACAATTCACCAGCTGGTCTCTATTTGACACTAACAAAAGCGAATACAGATGCTTTTGTGATAACAGATTATAATGGAAATCGAGTTGTATACCGGGATCTCATCAATAACCCTGAAAATCAGGGACGTATCTATCCGATTGATTACGAAGAAGATCGTAATAAAAACAAGATTACGTATTTGCGTCAGACAGATGGGACACTTACGGGCATAATGGATGCATCTGGCCGAACATTGACACTGGAATATTATAATAGCCGTATTATTTCTACAAGTTTTGAAGGAACGAAGAAGTCAGCATATACGTATGATGAAAATGGCCGTTTGAAGACATCAACAATTTTTAATGATAGCAAAGCAGTAACAGGATCAGTCACTACCTACTCCTACAATGAAAACGGGGAATTGGCTGGTGTCATGGATGCGAATAATCAGACAACTATTTACACGTATACCAATGGATTTCTAGAGAACGTGACTGAACCGTCTATAGCTCAGACGGGTTTATCAGATACTACTTATACTTATGACATTGCAAATTATCAGGCAAGTGAATTTGATGCATTGGGTAAAGAAACCAAATATATGATTAATACCAACTATATCGTTACGTCCATCACTGACCCAATGCTATTTACATCTAGTTATACTCATGATTCGAACTACAACTTATTAAGCAGTAAGGACCCTAAAGGTAATCAGACGATTAATACCTATGATACAAAAGGGAATTTATTAACTAATAAGGATGAATTAGGATACCAAACAACCTATACGTATAACGAATTCAGTCAACCACTTACAGTGTCTGACGTAGATGGTTCCTTAACTTATGGCTATAATTCGTATGGTGACGTAACTAGTGAAAAAAATTCATTAAATGAAATCACATCTTACACGTGTTATGAGCCTTATGGAAATCTAAAGAGCATGACATTACCTGACTTAACGACGGAAAAATATGAATTTGATTTAAATAAAAATTATCAAATTCAGCAATTGGATGCATTGAACCGAGAAACTTCAGCCGTGAACGACAAATATGGAAATGTCACAAATGTGACTAATGCTAAAGGATACGGTGTTGATTTCGAATATGACGAGCAAAACTTATTGAAATCAACCACAAATGAAAAAGAAACCCAAACAAAGTATGGCTATGATGAAAACGGAAACCTAATAACTATTAGTAATGGACTTAATATTGAAACAAAATTAGGATACAACAATCAAAATCAATTTGTTTCCCGAACAGAGCCTCTCCTCCAAACCACAACCTATAAATATGACGTATTGGGAAATATAGTTGAAGAAAAAAATCCAAAAAACGTCTTAATTAAAACAGTATACGATTTTAATAGCAGACCTACAGATATACTGATCGATGGCAATTTGAAATGGCATTATGACTACGATAAGAATGGCAATACTACCTCCATAAAAAATGGAGAGACGGGAGCTTTCTCGACCCTCGTCTATGATGGAGCGGATAAACTAAAAAGTGAATCGTATGGACAACAAAAAATTGAATATACCTATTCACACACAGAAACGCTAACAGACATTAAGGGAACTTCCAATGCTACTAGTTTTATACAGAAGTTTAGTTTTGATACTGAAGATCAACTAAAAAACATATATCGCAATGGCGCAGTTCAGACTTCCTATGATTACAAAGTAACTGGTGCACCGGAACAACGCCGTTATGTTAATGGTGTCCATAGTACGTATGAATAAGATGACACACAACAGATGAACAAGCTTACAGTCACAAAAGGCACAACGAAACTTTTGGAGGAAACATCTGCTTTTGATTTGAATAGAAATATTACATCTGTTACGTCTGCAAACGGACAGAAAATTTACACCTATGATGAAACAAATCAGTTGCTAAGCCAGACACATCCAAACGGACAGTTTTCAGAGTCGTACTCATATGATGTATTGGGTAACCGACTAAGCAAAACCACAATGAAAAATGGTGTATATTCTAACATTAATTATCAATATGATAATAACAATCGCCTAACTTATGTGAATTCCCAACCCTATATATTCGATGATAACGGTAATCGTACAAAAGATACAAAATACACTTACGAGTACAATAGTTTTGACCAGATTACATCTATAAAAAACAATGCCGGAAATGTGATTGCTTCCTACAATTACGACGACAAGGGACGAAGAAAGAGTAAAACGGTAACCGGCAAAACTACGTATTATCATTATGATAAAGGTACTAATATTCTTTTTGAGACGGACAGTATTGGTAATATCACTGCGGATTACATCTATGATTCAGAAGGAATGCCTTTAATCATGACAAAAAACGGACAGAACTATTATTATGTTTATAACATAAATAAAGAAATTACTTCTTTAACCAACGCATCCGGTGATGTCGTGGCATCTTATTCATATGATGCTTGGGGCAACATATTGTCACAAAGTGGTACAATGGCAACTGACAACCCTTTGCGTTATAAAGGGTATCAATATGATGATGAAACAGGTCTTTATTACCTCATAGCCCGTTATTACCAGCCGGAAGAAGGTGTCTTTTTGACAGCAGATCCTGAAGGCGGTGACACGGCTAACCAACATACACAAAACGGTTATAACTATGCAAATAATAACCCTATAATGTTATTTGATCCTGACGGTAATGCAGCTTTAGCTTTAGGGTTGATTTTTATTCCTGGGGTTGGACAAGCTGTATTAATAACAGGTGGGGTAATAATTGCAGGAGGCTTAGCATACAGTGCTGGAAGTTGGATTGGGAAAAAAGGGCAAGCTATTTATGCAGAAAAAGTAAGAAGTAAGTATCCTGCAGGAAAAAGATATACCTACAATACACGAAAAGCAGCTGAGCAAGCCGCAAGAAAAGCAGGAGGTAATAAAAAACCTGTAAATCATTCGAATAATGAGAAAAAACCTCATTTTCATCCTAACGTACCAAAGGGCAATTCTAAGCACCATGACCATTACTATTACCCGAAACACAGTAGATAGTTTACTGTGCATATACCATATGAGAACATATTTATCTGTAGTGTGATAATGAAAAGAGGAGATTATTTTGAAAGGAAATTCAATATATCAAGCGGCAGCAAACGGAGAGTTGAAAATAATCGAAAAACTCATTTCCTTTGGTTTCGATATAAACAAAGGAGATGAGGAAGGATATACCGCGCTTCATTGGGCAGCACAAGAAGGCCAAATCGAAGTTGTTAACTATTTGGTTGATAACGGAGCAGATATTAACTGTTTAGATGATGATGAGTTTAATCCACTTGAAGTAAGTATCAATCAAGGACACTTAGACATCTCCAAGTTTTTAATTGAACGTGGATGTAACCTAAGTGTTCAAAGAAATGGTTTTACCCCACTTCATGCAGCTGCAGCAAGTGGGGCAGTAGAAATAATGGGTTTATTACTCGGTGGGAAAATGGATATCAACAAACTAGATCAAGATGGGGAAGGCTTTGCACCCTTGCACTGGGCATCTCAGGAGGGATATTTGAAGTGTGTAGATTTTCTGGTAAAAGCTGGAGCTGACGTGGATTTAAAGACAGTAGATGGATTTTCATCATTATATATTGCGGCTGGTGAAGGACATACTGAAATAGTCGATTGCCTAATTAATAATAATGCAAAAATCGAGAACCAAAATGAAAGTTCCGAAAACTCTACCCCTCTTATTATTGCAAGTGCCTATAACCATTGTAATGTTGTGGAATTGCTAATTGAGCATGGGGCTGACTTGGAGAAAAAGGATAATGCGGGAAGGACTGCTCTATTCAATGCAACAGAGTATGGAAATACTGAAGTAATAAAAATTCTTTTGGAGAAAGGTGCAAAAAAGAATATAGTGGATAACACAGGAGTTAGACTCTTGGATTTATTATAAGAAAGTTATCTTAAAATGGTGAACGATCTACAAACTGAACCTAAGATAGTAAATACTTTTTAGTAAAGTATTTCTAACTCGAGTTCAGTTTTTCTTACTGATCTTACTTTTTTAAGATTTACTCTATCATATTATTACTACTCTGGTCTTTTTAAAATATATCGAGATGGAGCTCCGTAACCTTGTTCGGCCTCAAAATAAGCTAGTCTATTTGGTATACAGGAAATAATGGAGGGGGCTCCAAAACCGACTGCATGTTCTAATGCAGTCATCAAAGGAAGCTCTTTTCCATCAATTTTATCATTGTAAGATAAGGAATAACTATTAGTTTCAGCACCATATTTTTGAAGTAGTTCAAAAATAAGAAGAGGTTCTGAATTAGGTGTTGGTATTTCAATCATGTACTTCTCACGTAAGATCCGTTTGTAATCATGGCTAAGTCTATTCAAGGCTTGATTTCTTCTTTTAGGAGTAAATAACTCAAAAAGCACTCTATCCTGGACTCTTTTCTCAAAGAAGGATTTAACAATAACTGCTTCTCTTTCCTGATTCATTTTCATTTCCCACCTCTCAAGTTCTTCTCTACTAATAATTTTATACTTAGTTGATGAAAAGATAGCTAGATAATTTTATGGAATTTTAAATATAGTGTAACCTATTTTTATGTGAAGTCCTCAACTGTTTATATTTTTGTTCAGGAAAGTGAAATAAACCCACTTAAACGTTTATTAGATTAAAAATGAATGTTTCTAAATAAAGGGCACAATCCTAAAATGTTGTTTATAAAAGGTATTCCAAATCGTTGGAAATCTCATATGTGAAATGAGTTTCTTCTATTATATTGATTAACTATAAAGATTCTTCATACACTCTGACTAGTTTATAAAAAGTAGTCTTTTTCACACCAATTTCCTGCATTGCCTTAACAGCCGTTATCTCTTTTAACTTCCATCGATCATAAGCTTGTTTAAACTCCGCGGAAACCCTAACTTTTGGTCGGCCAAATACTATGCCGTTTTGCAAAGCCACATCAATTCCTTCACGTTGCCGTTTTCGAATTCGTTCTCGTTCCTCTTCTGCCATCCACGAAAGAATCTGTAAAACAAGATCCGCAATAAATGTTCCTAAGCTGTCTTTATATTGAGTTGTGTCTAACAAAGGCATATCCAGCACAACTATATCTGCCTGGATGTTTTTTGTAATGTCGTTCCACTCGTGCAAGATTTCTTCTTTATTCCGGCCAAACCGATCAAGTGAATGAATATAAAGTACATCACTTTTTCTAATGATGCGTTTAAGTAATTGATATTGGACTCTTTCAAAATCTTTTCCACTTTGTTTGTCCATGAAAATGTCTCGTTCTCCAAGTCCCAATTTTTTCATAGCCTCTAGCTGTCGTCCCTCATTTTGATCTTTGCTGCTGACTCGTATATATCCAAATTTTTTGTTGTCCATTTTTTTACTCCTCATTGTGTTTGATTACTTTTATTCTACCAAAAGTGTTCGTAAAAGTGTGTGTAAAATAGAGGACGTTCGAAAATGATTTTTATAGTTTTGCGAACTATAAAAATCATAAATTATGAGCAATTTAAAACAGTTCGTAAAAGTGTACTTTTACGGACGCTACTTTAAAAATTTTGATTTATTTGTCTTATATTTATATGGGAATTAATGTTAGTATTAAATTGAGCGGTAGGACAAAATGAATTAAAGATAAGCTAATATATATATAAAATGAAATATTTAAAAGATAGAGGTGCAAAATGGGATACCACATTAAAGAAATAGTATTAAATGAAAACCGATACCTTAACTACAAAATACATGGCACTTCTGAAATGAAAATAAATGATCTTTCCAAAATCAATATTTTAGTTGGAACTAATAATTCGGGGAAAAGTAGAATGCTGAGATCTTTATTTACAGAGAAAGAGCTTTTATTTTTTCCAGCAAGTTTCAATTTACCGAAACTCAACAAAATAATTGAGGATTTCAAAAATAAATTAATATCTGTTTTAGATTCCAAACGTATTACCGGATATGGAAATTTAAAAAAGGGAAATATTGAGCACGTACTGCCTTATACATTCATTAAAGACTCCGAGGATTTTTTATCTGGTGTTTATGAATTGATTCAATATGCGAAGAATCTTAGTGGTACCCAATCTATTTCTTCGTCCAGCCTAACCACATTTGCTCACGTTGACCAAAATGCAATTCAAATAGAATTGAAAAAGGTTGCTACTGCATTTGAAGGAGAATTAACTGAGATTTTTAGCGAAAAGAGAATTGATTTTAAACGTGTGTATATACCAACTCTCAGAGGTTTAAGAGGTTTTGAGGATAATCAAAATTATTATTTAACGCGTACTCAGAAAGACTATTTCCCTGGGGATGAAAGTTTAGAAATCTTTACTGGATTAGAGTTATATGAAGAAGTGAAGAACTTATTACTAGGAAATTTAAAAGATCGAGAAAAAATAATGGATTTCCAAAAGTTTATAGGAGACAGTTTTTTTGAAGGACAGGAGGTTGCACTTATACCTAATGTAAAATCAGATGTTCTTTTTGTTAAAATCGGTACTGAGAAAGAATATCCTATTTACAATTTAGGAGATGGGATTCAATCGTTAATTATTTTAACTTTTCCTTTATTTAAATATAAAGGAGAGAATCTTTTGTTCTTTATTGAAGAACCAGAGCTATATTTGCATCCTGGAATGCAGAGAAAGTTCTTAGAGATAATTACACATGAAAAATTTAATGGGTATCAGTATTTTTTAACTACCCATTCCAACCACTTTCTAGATATGACATTAGATATGGACAAAATGTCCATATACTCATTTAACAAAGAACTAGAAGATGCTGATTCTCGAGAAAAAAATGCAACTTTTGTAATCGAGAATGTTAGTAATGAAAATGATAACGTGTTAAAAATGCTCGGAGTTAAAAATTCGGCGGTGTTTTTATCAAATTGCACGATTTGGGTAGAGGGGATTACAGATAGATATTATATAAGACACTTTTTAAATCTGTATCAAAAAACTTTAGATAAAGCCTCAATCTATAAAGAAGATATCCATTACTCATTTGTAGAATATAGTGGAAATAATATTACCCACTGGTCTTTTTTAGATGAGGATGGAAATGAAGATGAAGAAACTTACAAATCTATTAATGAAAGTAGAGTTTGTGGAACCCTATTTTTAATTACTGATAAAGATAGTAAGAAAAAAGAAACTCGTCAGTCAAAATTAGCCCAGGCTCTTGGTGAGCGCTATTATTGCTTAGAGTGCAGAGAAATCGAAAATATTCTTACAGCTACGACATTGAAGAAAGTGATTGCTAGCTATGAAAAAGTCGAAGTGAGTGAATTGAAGTTCACTAAAAATTTTAGTAATAAAACTTATAAAGACGAACTTCTAGGTAGGTTTATAGAGAAAGTTATAGAAAACAAGAGTCGCCAAGGGAGCTACTCTTCAACATCAGGGGCCGTTTCTGACAAGGTCGGATTTTGTAAAAGAGCAATTGCAGAAATGAAAAGTTTTGAAGATCTATCTGAAGAAGCAAAAAAATTAAGTATAGAATTGTATGAGTTTATTGCAACTAATAATTAACAGTGGCAATGGCGAAAGAAAAAAGAACATTCTCGTTCTCGAGTAGTAAGCAAAGATTATAGATTTATATATCATCAGATTATCGGAAGCTGTAATAGACAAATGAAGAAATCCAGCAATCTTATGTAAGAAGATTGCTGGATTTCTTCATCGTATATGTAAATCATGCATTCATTTCTTACAGTAAACTAACCCTATGTCACTTATAACATAAGAAAAAAATATAGAGGTTAATGAACATAGATTAACTGTCAGAGTTTTGTTACACACAATAGATTAAATACTTATCTTTAATAACCAGTACAGTGTTATGTTCAGAAAAGGACGAGTTTTGTTACATATCCAATTATATTTAAGATTTCATACCTAATTAGATCAATGGGATAATTGGATATTTATGTTAATATGAAATAAAGAATGTGAAGGCTTTCACTTTAACTAACGCAACCGGTTAGGAAGATATTACATTAACCCGTATAAAAAACTGCCAGTCCCAACCATAGGTTCAAAGATGATAGCAAAAGTAATTGAGGAGGTAAATATTTGAAAAGAAATAGTTTAGTTATTCTTTTGGGAATTGCGGCCTTATTATCTGCTTGTTCTAACGATGTACCTGAGACAGAAATTATTTCTGAACCACCCTTTATAACTGGGCATATTGTAGAACTTATTCATGACAAGCAGGTCATTGGAATTATAGAGGACTCCACAAAACAAGAAGCATTAGACTTTGATACGAAGGAACCCAGTCTTAATGTTTTACACTATTTTAGCAACGAAACAAAAATTGATGGTGAGTTTAGTGTTGGTAATAAAGTAGCTATATGGAAATACTCAAAAGGACCTGGCAATACAGGTGAGATTGCAACACTTATTATTGTATTAGAAGAATAATGAAGCTTAATCAATTACTACTGCAACTAATGGCTGCTTAGTTGCAGCTTAACGAGCTGTTTAGGCAGCTCTAACGGTGTTTTACTTCAAGAATGGAGTTAAAGCCTTTTTCTTATTGAACTAACGCCGCAGGTTAGTTGAAGAAGGAGTTAGAAAGGAGATGGATTGTTATAGAATACAAAATTAGACCGCATAGATATCCAATTGTTATGACCATCATTTTTGTCCTATTTTTTAATGTAGTAGTGATGGATTATTTTAACGGTTCTTCATTTGTCCTTCTATTAGGTTTTTTAGTAGCCGTCTTATTTGCTCTTATACAATTTAGATTTAATATCCACGACGAGCACTTGGTTTATGAGATTTTAATATTCAAAAAATCCATTGTAAGAAAGAAGATTTCCCCTGAAGATATAAGTCAACTTAAGTTCACACGAGTCGGTTGGGCTAAGAAAGCCGCCAAAATAAACGTAAATAAAGGGCTTAACGTTAGATTAGCTGTTCTCGAACCACCAAAAGCATATGACCATTTAATTGAGTTCGCAAAGAAACACGGTGTAACAATAGTTAAAACAAAGGACTATTTAATTTTAGAAAGAATGAAATAAGTTTCTTACTTCAATTAGAGGTAAAGCTTAGTGCTTGTTGAACTAACGCAGCAGATTAGTTCAATAAGAAGGGAGAATCTGAAGGTATATCGAAGTAGTTAAAGGAACGGAAGTGATTTTTTGAAAAAAGGTTGGATTTCGATAGTTAGTGGCTTAATTATAGGTTTGATTATTTCATACTTTACGCTTGAATATAACGGGTTGACT
>Ga0209013_10001071_pt1 | contig 25310 bp, 17 predicted proteins | sample Cruoilmetagenom2_FD_187291 | JGI IMG/M metagenome (GOLD analysis project Ga0209013, IMG submission 187291) | Oil polluted marine microbial communities from Coal Oil Point, Santa Barbara, California, USA - Sample 2 (SPAdes) (version 2) | ecosystem: Environmental > Aquatic > Marine > Oil seeps ... | reverse complement strand
GAGCCACACCCCGGGATCGCCGACGAGCCGGTCCACGAGGCCCCACTGGGCCCAAAGCATCTGCTGGCGCGGGAAGGGTGCCTCGGCAGGCGCGAGCTCACAGACGCTCGAGCAAGTGGCGCACTGGTAGCAGCGCGCCGCGGTTTCGCCTCCACGACTGAAGAATGTCTCCCGAAACTCCGACGACGGCTGAATGACTGGGTTCGCGGCCATAACTCTCCCTTTTCCTGGTCCGGGTCAGAAACCCTTGAGCGGGTTCGGGCCCATCTCCTCGAGCTCCTCCGCGAACTCATCGAGGATTTGTGGCACGCGGTCGAACTCGTCGTGTGAGAGCTCGATGGTCTTGATCCGCTCAGGTTCGAGGGCCAGTCGTTCGAGGGTCTCGCTGACGTTTTCGAGCCTCGTGGTTGCGAGCTCCGAACCGGTCATGTAGTGGCACTGGTAATCGTCGCCGTACTTGCAGCCGATCAGGATCACGCCGTCGATGCCGCGTGATACGGCCTCGGCGATCCACACGATGTTGGTCGAGCCGAGGCAGCGGATGGGGATGACCCGGGTCCACGGGTTCCACTTCGCACCATTTGCAGCCGCCGTATCGAGGGCGGGAACCGCATCGTTCTCGCACATCAGCGCGAGGATGCGCGGTTTTTCGTCGTAGTCCTCGGGCACCTCAATGGCCTTGATCATGTTGGCCACCATCTGCACCGAGTAATCCTGGAAATTGACGATGCGCTCCGGACAGGCGCCCATGCAGATGCCGCACCGGCGGCAGCGCAGCGGGTTGAACTCGGGGGTGCCCTTCTCGTCCTCGTTGATGGCGCCGAAGGGACACTCCTCGGTGCAGCGCTTGCAATCGGTGCAGCGTTGGAGGAAGAAATCAGGGTAGCCGCGGTCGCCGGCCCGCGGATGGACCGCCTCCCCGCGCTTGGCCATCTCGATGCACTGGACCGCCTTCATCGCGGCGCCGAAACCATCCTCGGCCGCCTGCACCGAATCCATCGGCGCATGGACCGCGCCGGCCGCGTAGATGCCGGTTCGGCGGGTCTCGTACGGGAAGCAGATGAAGTGCGAGTCGGGGAAATCGTAGGCGAGGACCGGCAGGTCGGGCCCCTGGCGGTACTCGAGGTTGAGGATCTCGGTGCCCTCGTGGGGAGCGAGTTCCTCTGCGAGCTTGGCCGACTCCTCTCGTTGCGCCTTGCTCTCCGAGTTCTCGGCGCGATCACGCGCGTCATGAAGTGCGCGGATCGAAACGCCGTCGGCGGAGTTGGGGACCATGCCGACGGCCAGGACGACCAGATCCGCCTCGACGGTGACGTTTTCACCGAGGAGGCTGTTCTCCAGGTGGATCGAAAGCCTCCCGTTCGCTTCGACTGATTGGACGTCGCCACGGGTCATCATCATCTCGGCGTCCTTCTGGACACCGAGGAAGAAGTACTCCATCTGGCCGGGGGTGCGGATGTCCTTGTAGATCACCGCACTCTCGATCTCCGGCTGGAGCTTCTTGAGCTCGGCTACCTGGCGGAGGGTGGTGGTGCAGCACTCCGCGGAGCAGTAGCGAAGGTGTTCCTCGTCCCGCGAGCCGGCGCATTGGATGAAGGCAATCCGCTGCGGCGCGCGGCCATCCGAGGGGCAGGTCACCGCGCCGCCGGCCAGCGCCTTCTCGAACTCCTGGGAGGTCACGACGTCGGGCGAGACGCCGTACCCCAAATGTCCCAGCTTGGAGGCATCATATGGCGTTGCCCCAGTGGCCTGAACGATGGCGCCCACCATCATCTCCAGGCCGGAGGAGCCGTTCAGGCCGACCTTGAACTGGCCGGGTTGGCCGGAGATCTTGGAAATTGTCGTCGAGGTGAGGACCTTGATGTCGTCATTCGCAATGACCTCTTCGATCAACTCGGGGATGAGATTCGTGCGGGGCTGGTCGTAGGGCGGCTCCTCGGGAGCCATTGACACCAGGTCGGTCGATCGACCGCCGAGCCCATCCGTCTCTTCGACCAGCACCACCGGATGACCGAGGCCCGCTGCCACCCTGGCCGCCTCGAGGCCCGCGCGGCCGCCCCCGACGACCATCACGGTGTCGGCGACCTCCTCCACCAAAGGCTCGATGGGCTTTGTGGCCTCGAGTCGAGCAAGACCCATGCGTACCAGATCCTCGGCGAGCATTCTGGTGTCCTCGTCATCCGCGGTGTGGGACCAGGTGCAGTGCTCGCGCACGGCGAGGCGGTACATGGCGGGGCCGTCGACGGTCAGGCCATTGAACTCCTCGGTCTTGGCTCGCTCGGAGCAAGCACCGATGAGGATCCCGTCGAGCGCGTTATCGGCGACCACCTGGCGGATTGCATCCAGACCCTCAGGAGCGCACAGGCACTCGTGGGTCAGCGTGGCGGCCGCACCGCTCTCGTCGGCTACGCTTTTCACGGCGTCGAGGTCGAGGGCGTCGCCGATTCCGCATCCGCTGCACAGAATTACGCCGATCTTTTCCATCACGCCCTCCTTCCTGCGAACACCATCGCTCGCGCCGCTGCGCCGGTCGCGTCGCGGACCGAAGAGGCTACGTCCTCGGGTCTTCTGGCGACCCCTGCCACGGTGACCCCGGATTCCAGGTCGTCGAGCACGAATCCGTCGTCATCCTTGCGCGTGAAGAGGGCGAGATCGTTGTCGATCGCGTTGGGTACCATGCCGGTTGCCAGCACGACCAGGTCCGCCTCCGCCTCGATCAGGCGGTTGTTCTCGACGTCCTCGACGTGAAGCGTGAGGCCACCGTCGCCTTCTTCGATGCGGCCGACCTTGCCTTTCATGAGCTTGACGCCCTCGATCGCGGCGACCTCGAGCAGCATGTCCTCGTTGCGGCCGGGTGCCCGGCGATCGATGTAGTACATCGTCACCTCGGCTTCCGGAAGCTGCTCGTTGACATAGCGTGCCTGCTTCAGCGAAGCGAGGCAGCAGACACCGGAGCAGTAGTTGAGGTGGTTGACGTCGCGGGAGCCGGCACACTGGACGAAGGCGACCTTCCGGGGCGGTTCGCCCGTCGAGGGGAGGAGGATCTTGCCGCCGGTGGGTCCGCCTGGAGAGGCCAGTCGCTCCATGTGGATGTTTACAATCACGTCCTTGAACTTCCCTCCGCCAAACTCGTCGAGCTTCTCCAGGGGGTAGGGCTTCCAGCCGGTGGCGACCACAACCGCTCCGACCTCGAAGGTCTCGGTGGTTGTCTCGGCAGAGAGATCGATGGCGCCGTAGGTGCAGGCGTCGGAGATCTTCTTCGCCTCATCGTCGGAGACCGCCTCACGATCGAAGACAAACTGCCTGGGCCAGGCGGCGGGGTGGGGGAGGCGGATGGCCTTGACCGAAGAGAGGCCCAGGTTGTGGGGGTCCGGAACCTCGGTTTCGCAGGCGCCTGAGCAGTCGCCGCAGGCTGTGCAAGCCTTGGTGACCCAGGCGGGCGAGGTAGAAACCTTAACCTTCCATCCGTCGTCGGTACGCTCGGCGCCGGTGATCTCGGTGCTGGTGAGCACCCTTACCCGCGGGTTGGCCTCCAGGCGCCGGGTGTTGATCTCCATACCGCAGGAGGGCGGGCACATCTTCGGGAAGTAGTGGTAGGAACGCAGAACGCGGCCACCAATGGACGGTTCGCGCTCGACGAGCACTACTTCGGCGCCGGCCTCCGCGGCCTCGAGCGCGGCGGTGACACCGGCGATGCCGGCGCCGACGACGAGCAGAGAAGTGGGTCTGGCTTCACTCATTTTTGACTCCGTCGGGGCTCAGCTCCCGGACCTTCATCGTCGGCTCCGCGAAGAGAGCGAAACGAAGCCAGCGAAAGGCGAAGTGGAGAAGCGCCATGTCGTCGTCTTTGATCTCATCAAGCAGTTCCTGGTCAATCTCGAAGCGTTCGCGGAAGCTGGACTCGAAGACAAAACCGCGGAATGTGTCGAGGTCGTAGCAGGCGGTGTAGAACATGTGCATTCGGGCTGGATCGAGGCGTCGGCCGCCGATGAACCACGGATGGCTGACCAACTCGCGGAACCCAGCTTCCAGCGCGTCGCGGCGATCGATGGCCTGGTCGTCGCGCCAGCTCTCGGCCGTCCAGTTCCGGCACTCCGGCTGGTTCCGGCCTTCGCAGTGATCGTCCTCGAAAATGAAGAAGAGCGGCTCCGGCTCCTCGCCGGCCCGGGCCGGAGGGATGGCCATGCCCAGGGGATACATGCGGCAGGCCCACGGCCGGTCCTCGTACACTCCGCAGCCCTTCTCGGAGAGAAACGGACAGCTCTTTCCGGGCTCGTCCCGCATCTTGAGCATCACCATTGGGAGCTGGAGATCCTTGGTGATTGGGTTGTTGGTGTGGGCCTCGAGGAAATCACGCGTATTCATATCGGTTCGCCGTGCCAGGCTGAGCACGTCGAGCGGTGTGAGCACGATATTGACATCGGCGCAGCAGCTGTTGAAGCAGGGTACTCCGGGGTGGCAGGTGAAGCAGAAGGACTCACCTTCCGCGAGCTGTCGCTTGTCTTCGAGGAACTGGGGCAGGCTCGCCTGGGCGGTGCTCACGGGCAATCTCCGTTCTGATGGTTTTCAGCGACGGTTGAGGGCTCGGTCTCCCCGCCGATTGTGGCATCGATGATGCGGTCCTTAAGCGCGTCAGGAGACCACACCGCGAGAGGCGATGCCGCGCCGGTGACGGGATCGACCCGGTACCGGTAGGAGGCCCTGACTGCATAGTTCTCTTCCATGTGCTCCCAGCCGCGTTGGTAGTAGGGACAGTCGTCGTTGAAGCAGGCTAGTTGAAACTCTCCCTCCCACCCGAAGTCCTCCGGCAGCTCGAACGCTCTGAGTTCCTGGTCGCAATGGGGGCAGGTGGGGTGTTTCATCGATGCCGCCGATCTCTTCCGCGAGGAGAAAAGCCCCGGGCGCCGAAGCGCCCGGGGTGGGATCGCAGATCGGCGTCAGCCGCCGACAAGTTCGTGATCGGACTCGGGGCCGAACATCGGGATGACGTCGCGTTTGATCATCTCCCACTCTTCGGTGACAGGGTCCATCTTGCAGTTCACGAAGCAGTGCCAGTCGTCCTGGTTCAGCTTCGGGAAATCTGCGCGGAAGTAGTAACCCGGCCAACGCGTCTCCTCGCGGAAGAGCATGGTCCGGATGTGGGACTCTGCCTGATAGGTACGGTGGTAATTCTCCCACGCACGCATCAGCTCATGCAGATCACGGGCGCCGAGCTTGGCCGAGTCCTCCTTGAGCATGCCGAGGAGCTCCATGCCCCTGTCCATGAGCGCCTTCGAGGTCGTGAACTGGGCGCCGACACCGGCGGCGTATTCGTCCATGAGCTTCTGCAGACGCATCATGTACATCTTCGGCAGGATGTACTCGGGGTTGACGTCGACCTGGGTGGTCTTGTCCTTGTTCTCTTCGAAGTTATTGATCGGGGCGAAGACCTTCTCCTTGAGAACCTCGATGGTAGCGTCGTCGACCGACGGCATCGCAGGTTTCTCGTTGACGAGGTAGCGGATCGCGGCCTTGCCCGCGATGCGTCCCTCGGCGTGGGAACCGGAAGAGAACTTGTGGGAGGAGGCGCCGGAGGCGTCACCCGCACAGAACATGCCCTTGACGGTGGACATGCACTCGTAGCCCCAGAAATACTCCTTGGGGGCCAGGTCCTCCGGACCGCTGAGCCAGGCGCCCGATGCGCCGGAGTGCGAACCGATGAAGTAGGGCTCCGCGGCTGCAATCTCGGAAGATCTCTCCTCGGGCTGAGTATTCGTGGCCGCCCACAGGATGGCCTGCGAGATTGTCATGTCGAGGAAGTCTTCCCATGCCTCGCTTTCGAGCTCCTTCATCTTGATCTTGAAGGCCTTCTCGTCGGGCGCCTTATCGGCGATCTTCTGGATCGCCTCGTCAGTACGCATGTAGATGGGGCCCTTGCCCTCCATCACATCGAGCATGCCGAGGTAGTTGCGGAGGTTCGCCGGAATCGGTTTCACGTGGCCATAAGGCTTCCAGTTGTCCAGCTCGGGCCGCCGCTCGACCATGTACTCGCCTCCGAAGGCGTTGGTCGCACGGGACTTGAAGAGCAGGAACCACGCGCCGACCGGACCGTAGGCGTCCTTGAAACGGACCGGGATGAATCGCACCTCCTGGCAGGTCATCTCGGCGCCGGCAGCGAGGGTGAAGTACGCGGAGGCGCCCGAGTTGAACGGCGGGTACCAGGCGCGACCGGCGCCCTCGCCGGATGAACGCGGTTTGAACACGCCGACGGCGCCGCCCATGGCGACCAGGGTTGATTTGGCGTTGAAGACGTAGAACTTGTTCTCGCGCACGGAGAAGCCGTAGGCGCCCTTGCACTCGTCGCCGTCCATGATCGGGCCTACGATGAAGACGCGCTCGATGACATTGTCGGCCCCGAGCTGGTTCTTGGCTGCCTCGGCAACGATCACTTTGTAGGACTCGCCGTTGATCATCAGCTGCCAGCGGCCCTCATGCACGTAGCCGCCCTCGTCGTCCTTCCAGATCGGCAGACCCCACTTCTCGAAGAGGTGTACCGAGGAGTCCACGTGACGGGCGATGTTGGCGACGAGGTCGTCGCGGGCCACACCCATCAGGTCGTTGTTCACGTAGTTGACGTAGTCCTTGACGGTGTTCTTGCCGTCCTTCAGACCGACGTACTGGTTGATCGCGGAGAGGCCCATGGCCACCGCGCCCGAGCGATCCATGGCCGCCTTGTCGACCAGGGTCACCTTGAGGCCGTTCTTCTTGGCCCAATGAGCGGCTTCGACTGCCGCGCCGCAGGCCGCCATGCCACCGCCGAGGATGAGAAGATCAGTATCTACACGGACTGTTTCGAAGTTTGACATCTTCCCCCCCTCCTACTTCATCCACACGTCGGTGCCGAGGGAATCGGGCTCTGTGAAGAGCACCGGGCCCTCGAGACTCGGGTCGGTATCCCAGCCGCCGGTAGGTACCGCTGTGCCTTCGTCGGTGGTGCGGATGGGGAACTTGAATCGTTTGATCTTGCCGTTGCGGAACTTCACCGTCCACATGATGGAGTCGGTGGAGCGCAGCGGCACCACCGAGGCGCCCATGGGGACGAAGTCCGCATACCCGCGGACGTCGACTGCCTGGGTGGGGCAGATCTTGACGCAGCTATAGCACTCCCAGCACTGATCGGGCTCCTGGTTGTACGCCTTCATCGTCTCCTTGTCGAGGACCATGAGATCGTTTGGACAGACGTATTGGCAGGCGGTCTTGTCGAGCGCCTTACATCCGTCACACTTATCGGGGATGACAAAACTCGGCATTTATCTCTTCCTCCCTTCGAATTTCCGGTTCTGCTCGATTGAGCGGTTCATAGACCATATACCCGTGCACGCACGGGACCAAGCAAATGCTGTGCCTGGTTTCACAAGCCACATCGAGACAACCCATTGGATTGGCGGGAAGTCTCAAGTTTGCAGGTATTTGAGCGAAGACTTTCCCCGTTCAGCTGATAATCCGGCGGAGGCGTGGGGGTTTGGGTGCGGCGGGGGAAAGATGAGCGACCTTCGCTGCGATCCGACGGTGGGGATCGTGGACATCTAATGCAGAACTGTTTAAGTCGCTGTTTTGTGGGCATTAACAATGTGAGAAAGGTGCCGAGGCTATGGTATGTGAAATTTTTCACTTGTAATATTGAGAGTGACTTGCGGCTGAAGCCGTCGATGATATGTTACTCCAATGTTACCCACTCTTTTCCAGATTGCTTTAAATACATGAAACAAAGCGGCTTCTGGAACCAATCTTCCTGTTACATCTCGGTAACAATGGGCGTTGTCCGCACCGGCATGGAGGCGGGATGACTACGCTGAAGGCCCCTCTCGGGTTCGAGACCAAGCGGTGGAACTCCCTTATTTGGATGGTAATACCTCAGATCACAATCCTCGGGATTCGACCAACTACGGTGAGCGAAACGGTATGCCGGGTCGTCAGGGTTACCCCGTTGTGACGGCAAGGCCGCTGAGCGACTGCGTGGAGAGGCTCGTTGGACGGCGCGGGAGAGAAAAACCGGCATCGATTGTGCAAGGCTCTCGGGCGACCGCTGAGGGTTTTCACAATTCTGGAGGTAAAAGCATGCGACTGATTCTTCTCGGACCCCCTGGAGCCGGCAAGGGGACGCAGGCCAGGTTCATTTGCGAGCACTACGGCATCCCCCAGATTTCTACCGGCGACATGCTGCGCGCGGCGGTGGCGGCCGGAACAGAACTGGGGAAACAGGCCAAGGCGGTGATGGACAGCGGCGCCCTGGTCTCCGACGACATCATCATCGGGCTGGTCAGGGAGCGCATCGAGGAACCCGACTGCGAACCAGGCTTCCTCTTCGACGGCTTTCCGCGGACCGAGAAACAGGCCGAGGCCATGCGCGATGCGGGGGTGGACATCGATGCGGTGGTCGAGATCGCGGTTCCCGACACCGAGATCGTGCGCCGGCTCTCGGGTCGACGGTCCCACCCGGGATCGGGACGGGTCTACCACCTCGTGTTCAACCCACCACGCGTCGATGGTGTGGACGACATCACGGGGGAGCCCCTCATCCATCGCGATGACGACAGGGAGGAGACGGTCCGCGCCCGGCTCGAGACCTACCACGAGCAGACGGCGGTTCTCACCGACTTCTACGGTGGAATGGCCAACCGTGGAGAGGCCGGTGCTCCGAAATTTATCACCTTCGACGGGGCACAGTCGATCGACGAGGTTCGTAGCGCCATCCTCAGCGTGCTCTCGGCGCTCGGCTGATCTGCAGTCGACTCCCCGTCACAGCCCACCGGCGGCTGTCACCCACCGGTCGAGCACCAGCAACGTCCATGCCTGCTCGCTCTTGAGGTGAGCCCACCGCGGACGGCGGATGAGACCGACGTCGGCGAGCCGGTCGAGGGCCTCGTCGAGCAGATCTGGGTAGCGGCGAAGCCACCGGCGGATGGGCAGGTTGAAGCCGCGTTTGGGCCGGTCAAAGTGTCCCGGAGGTACTCTGTCGGCCATTAGCCGGCGCACAACCAGCTTGCCCTTGTTGCCCGAAACGTCTCTTTGGAGTTTGGGGTCAAGGGAGATGGCGAACTCCACCAGCCGCTGGTCTAGAAGTGGCGGCCGCACCTCCAGCGAGTGGGCCATCGAGGCCCTGTCGACTTTGGTCAACAGGCCATCGGTGAGATAGGTGTGGATATCCGCCCACTGCATCCGGCGAATTGGGTCAAGATCCTCGCGCCAGTGGGCGCGAAAATGCCACAGATCGTCGTCATGGGCGTCTGCCAGTCTGGGGCCCATCAAGACCCGTCGCTGCTCGTCTGTGAAGATCTCGAGGTAGCTGCCGTATCGTTCGATGCCGGCGGCCGTTTTCCGGTGCATCGAGCGGCCGAGGTCGCTAAGGGGCGGGACCACCCCGCCGAGAGCCCTCTCAAGCCTGCTGGCGGAACGCGCGAAAAAGCGGCTGTACCACTGGTAGCCACAGAACAGCTCGTCGCCACCTTCTCCCGCGAGGGCGACGGTCACCTCGCGTCGGGCAAGGCGTGACACCAACCATACCGCCCAGGCCGCGGAGTCGCCGTAAGGTTCATCGTAGAGACCCGGCATGGCGGCAAGCGCACGTTCGAGGTCGACGCCGGCAGCAATCTCTTCACGGTGGACGGTCCCAAAATGCTCGGCTGCCCGGCGCGCCGCCGGGGCCTCGCTGCGATGGGTGACGTCCTGGCCGATCGTGAACGTGCGCGGTTTCTCCAGGAAGGAGGTAATCACGGTCGAGTCGATGCCTCCGGAAAGGAACACGCCCACAGGAACATCCGACAGCGTGTGCAGCGGCACGATCTCGGTAAGCAAGTCATCGAGCCGTTCGCAGGCCTCGCCGAGATCGCGGATCTCGATTCTCGTGTCAGGTGTCCAGTACCGGTCGATGGACAGGCGCCCGTTCTCCCACTCCAGTGTGTGCCCGGCCGGCAGCTTCCGGATGCCGGCCCATGCCGACTTGGGTGTCGGTACGTACCCATAGGTCAGGACGTCGCGCAACGCCGACAGATCTGCCGGCGGTCGTCCCAGCTTCAGAAGGGCCTTGGCCTCGGACGCGAATGCCAACCCGCCATCGAGCTCTCGATAGTAGAAGGGTTTGATGCCGAGAGGGTCGCGGGCCGCGATGAGCCGCCGCCGGCGGCGGTCCCAGGCTGCGAAAGCGAACATCCCGCGTAGTCGCCGGACGCATCGGAGCCCGTCACGGGAGAGCAGGCGCAGCAGCACCTCGGTGTCGGATTGGGATCGGAATGGGCCATCCAGCTCGCTGCGCAACTCGTGGAAGTTGTAGATCTCGCCGTTGTAGGTCAGCACCAGGTCGTCGTACTCCATGGGCTGGTGGCCGGCGGGCGAGAGGTCGAGGATGGCGAGCCGCGTGTGGCCGAGATGCGCATCGGGAGAGGTCCATACGCCGCGATCGTCGGGTCCGCGATGGTGAAGGGTCGTGACCATCCGTTCGATCGTGGCCTGGTCCCCGGGCGGGCTGCCCACAATGCCGACGATGCCGCACATGCCGAGCATCATAGCCCGAGCGATTGGCAACGTCATTAGTAATAGGGTGAGCGGTGCGGGTCGTTCGATCACCCTGAGCGGAGGATCAACCGAGCGGGTTCCAGATCCTCGGCGCTCGCCGAGATGACGACCTCGCCTTCCGCGTCACGTGTGACGTAGGTCCGCCCCTCACCGCGCGACAGGTATGCCTCGTCGCGGGTGTTGTAGGCGCGCAGGCGGGCGGGGCCCTCGACCCTGAGGCAAATGCGGCCGGTCCAGCTCCCGACCACTAGGTCTGCTCCGTCGAGGACGGCGAGGTCGATCGCCGAGGTTCTCCCGGCCCCGATCCCGCCCCCGGCCAAGGTAGCCTCCACCCTGGCCGCCTCGCCGTATCTGCGCAGCGTACGCGCGGCCCTGACGCCATTACGGACGCCTTCCGCGGAGATCGCCTCGAAGCTGTTGTCGACAGGGAGCACGTAGTGGATGGCCTCTTTGAGAACCGCCGCAGCCGGCCCGCCGCTCTGCACATGAACCTCGTCGCAGTTCGTGAAAACGTGCAGCTCGCCTGCGCCGGGGAACCGACTGTCCGACCTCAGGTCCCTGCAGAAACGTGAGGGAGGTGGGTCCGGCCCACGGTCGGTGACGAAGAGGGTGATGAAGGGATCGCTGGTGTAGCGGGCGCGGAAAAGCTCGGCGGCCATCTTCGGTCGCCGCCACGCGTCGAAGAGCCCGGAGAGCTGGCGGTACCTGTTGCGGTACTCGGTTGCGTAGTCTGCGAAGGACCACACGGCGTGTCCGACGACGTAGGGGCGGTCTGCCATCGTCTCCCAGTCCCGCTCGAGCCCGTAGACCTGAGTCAGCTCCTCTCCGTCGATGCCTTTGATGCTCATGGGGAAGGCGCCGTACTCGCTCAGAACGACGTTGTCCAGACGGCTCGAGGAGGCAGCTTCGGCAAGCACGTCGAGCTCGTAGTTCGTTCCCCACACATCCGGAATACCGAGAGTCCGCTTGCGCCGCGCCCTGTGGAGGTGGTTCTCGGCATAGCTGGTGGGTCGGCTGGAGTCGAGATCATGCGCGATCGCTTGCAGCTCGAGATAGGGCTGTCGCGAGCGGGACTCGTTGCCCATACCCCAGAAGATGATGCTCGGGTGGTGGCGGTCGCGGAGTATCAAGTTGTGCATCTGCCGGCGGGCCGCTTGCCGCCATCGTCGAGAGCGCCGGACACTCTTCCAGGTGGTGATTTCGGCGTAGACCATGATGCCGAGCTCATCGCAGGCGTCGAGGAAGTCCGGATGCCGGGGGCCGTGCGCGAGGCGGACGAAGTTGCAACCGATCTCCCGGATGAGCTCGGCGTCGCGCCGCAACAGCTCGGTCGGCACGGCGCTGCCGAATCCCGGGATCGACTCGTGGTGGTTGCACCCGTGGAGCTCGACCCCTCGGCCGTCGAGGAACAGACCCCGGCGCGGCCGGAACTCGGCGCGAGTGATTCCAAAACGAACACGGACGAGATCGACGACTTCGCCGCCCTCGAGAACGCGCCCCTCTGCCCAGTAGAGCGCCGGGTCATCCGGCGACCAGCACCGCGGTTCGGCCACCGAGACCGCGACCTCGATGGGCTCGCCGCGCTGATCGGGTTGAAGACTGAAGGGCGCCGCCGGGGCGCCGGCGACGGGCCTTCCCTCGGCGTCGGCGATGGTCCACTGGAGATCGCCGCGGCGGGGAAGCCCCGATCGGTTCTCGAGGGCGAAGCACAGCCGGAGGAGTTCCTGTTCGCCTCCCTCTCGGGGAGAACAGATCACCTCGATGGAGTCCGCGTCGAGGTGGAGCCCCGGGACTCGCTCGAGGAACAGCTTTCCGGCAAGCCCGCCGTAGAGGAGGAAGTCCGGAGGTCGGCTGAAGGTGCCTGGAAAGATCTCCCTATTCGTGGTGCCGGGTAGCACGTACCTATGGGGTCGGTTGTCGAGGCGGACCGCGAGCAGGTGCTCACCCTCTGCGAGAGCCTGGTCGAGCGGGAGTCGGAAACCGAGGTATTGGCCGTCGACTGGGGCAAGGTGAGCGCCGTCGAGCCAGACCTCGCCCAGACCGTAGAAGCCCTCGCTGCGGAGTCTCCAGATGTCCCCGACCGTCCCCGGATCCGCGGGCGGCAGGTTAATGGTCGTGCGGTAGGCACCCGAGCCGGAGTAGCTGCGAAGGCGGTATTGGAAGGTGTCTTGTTCGTTCCAGCAGTGGGGCAGGTTGACCCGCTCTCCACCACCGGAGGTTCCGTCGAGCCAGTGGCGGCCGACCCACCCCCGCACAAAGTCCCACCCGTGACTGAGGTCGTGGCGCTCTCGGAGCGGTGTCTCGATCATTGGTGGCTATGGTACAGGTCTCAGGTCGCAGGTTGCAGGTCGCAGGTCGCAGGTCGCAGGTCGCACCGAATATTCGAATGGACTCCCGCGATGTCAAGTATTTTTTGCCTTCCTATATCTCTCTTTCGTGACCTCCGTGCCTGCAAAAACCTGAAGCCTGCGACCTGCGACCTGTCATCAAGAAGACTCCGGCTTGGAGATGACTTCCTCTAGCAGCTGCGCCAGCTTCTCCGGGTCGGTGGTGGGCAGTTGGCACTGGAAGTCACGGCAGATATAGGCTGCTGCACGGCCCCCTACAGGCTCGTAGGGTTTGGTGAACGGGGCGAGACGACGGATCGTGGCCCCCGCCTCTCCGGGCTGAACCAGAAGGACTGCTGCCTGGGGTAGGTATGCGGCCCGGAGGGTGCGCAGGAGGACCTTCGTGTCGTCGTTTCCCGGTTCGCCCACGATCACCACTTCCAGCGACGGCCCCGCCGCGAGCTGAAGGGCCGACATGAGCTGACTGTGGGCCGACGGCAGACGGGAAGCCTCGGACGAAAACGCGGAAAATATGGAGTCCGCCCTCTGGGCGAGCTCGGTATTGCTGGTGAGTCGCGCCAGACGCACGAGGTTCTCGGCGGCCACCGAGTTTCCGGAGGGGATGGCCCCGTCGTAGATTTCCTTCTGTCGGATGAGGAGCTCTTCGTTGTCAGCGGCGGTGAAGAAGAAACCGCCGTTGCCCGTGTCCCAGAAAAGCTCCACAGTCTCTTGCTGGAGCTTCAGCGCCCGCTCCAGGTACCGCGCATCGAGGGTGGCATCGTAGAGCTCCAGCATCGCCGAGGTCAGAAACACGTAATCGTCGAGAAACGCGGGAACGAATGCCTCTCCCTCTCTGTATCGGTGAAGGAGGCGGCCGTCTTCGGCCCGCATCCGATGGAGAACAAAGTCAGTGGATCGTTCGGCGGCAACCACCCACTCCGGCTCGTCGAAGACCCGGCCGGCATAGGCCAGGGCTGCGGCCATGAGCCCGTTCCAGTCTGCGAGAACCTTGTCGTCCTTGAGTGGGTGGATCCGTTGCTCGCGGGTCGCAAAGAGGCGAGAGCGAATGTCCTCCAACCGCTTGTCAAAGTCCTCCTGAGTCATGCTCGTTGAACTGGCGGCATCGCTGTGGCTTTCCCTCAGGTGGGGAATGTTGCTGCCGGTGCGCTCGCCCCTGATCTCATCCGAGAAATTGCCGTCCTCTGAGAGCTCCCACACCGCGGCCGCGAAGGCGCCGTTCTCCTTTCCCAGCACCCGGCCGACCTCGGCTACCGTCCACAGGTAGAACAGTCCTTCCTCGCCCTCGCTGTCAGCATCCTCGGCTGAGTAAAACCCGCCATCAGGCGAGGTCATATCGCGCAGAACGTAGGCGATGATCTCGCGCGCCGTGCGCTCGAAGACGAGATTACCGGTAGCAAGCCAGGCCTCAGTGTAGGCCAGGGTGAGCATGGCCTGGTCGTAGAGCATCTTTTCGAAGTGGGGCACGAGCCACTCGGCATCGGTGGAATAGCGGTGGAAGCCGAACCCGATCTGGTCATAGATTCCACCGAGCCGCATCTCCTCGAGGGTATATTCGACCATCTGCAGGGCACGCTCATTGCCGGTGCTCCGCCAATAGCGGGTGAGGAACACCAGATTGTGCGGGGACGGGAACTTGGGGGCAGTGTCGAAGCCCCCGTGCTCGGCATCGTAGCGGCCCGCCAATTGCTGATAGGCGGCGTTCACAGCCGAGGGTTCGAGGGTGCCGGACGCCCGGTGCTTACCCTGCTTCTGCAAATTTTCGAGAATCTGCTGGGCGGAGTCTACCGCCTTGTCGCGGTCGGATTGCCACAGCTGCTGGACCCGGGGGACGAGGTCGAGCATTCCGATACGCCCGAAACGGTTCACCTTTGGGATGTAGGTTGCGGCGAAAAACGGCTTTTTGTCGGGGGTCATGATGATGGTCAAAGGCCAACCGCCGCTGCCGGTGAGCATCTGGCAGACCGACATGTAGACCTGGTCGATGTCGGGACGCTCCTCGCGGTCGACCTTGATATTCACGAAGGCTTCGTTCATCAACGAGGCCACGACCGGATCCTCGAAGCTCTCGTGCTCCATCACGTGGCACCAGTGGCAGGTGGCGTAGCCGATCGAGAGGAAGATCGGCTTGCCCTCCTTCTTCGCCATGGCAAACGCCTCCTCTCCCCACGGATACCAGTCCACTGGGTTGTCGGCGTGTTGCAGCAAATAGGGGCTCTTTTCCCCGGCCAGGTGGTTACTGCCGTGGGGCTGCTTCGATGTGGTTGATTCGGGACCCGAGGCGTTTGTCATGAGCGCTCCAAGCAGGGCCAGGCCGAGCACGAAAGGTCTGAAAATGTTCACGAGGGTGGAAACAGAGTGGGGGAGAGGGCCATTCCACTGCGGAATTAGGAATTCGGAATTATCGGCGCGAGGAGGCGGCCGGGTGGATTGGGGCGTGATGCCCGCGATTGGGCGCGATGACCGGACGTGCCATGTACGTAATTGTGAGGAGATCGGAAAGCTCGATCAGCTAGCCCCCCACAATTACGTACTTGGCAATCCACGGGAAGCGCGACGACAACAGGTCGCGTTGCTATCGGAAGCGCCCCTCTGAGGATCGGGTACGGGCGAGGCCACGGAGACGGGTACGAAGAACGGAAGGGATCATGGATAATACGCAGACAAAAGAAGGAGGCTTGTATGGACACCAGCACCTATGTCGCACGACGGAAGGCTCTGAGGGGGGCCGTATCGGGTGGTGCGATTTTGATCATGGGGAACAACGAAGCTCCGCTCAACTACACCGACAACGTGTACCCGTTCCGTCAGGATTCAAACTTTCTGTACTTCGTCGGCGTCAGTCAGGCCGGGATGGCGGCGCTGCTCGAGCCCGATGGTCGCGAGGTCCTCTTCGGCGCACCGGAGGGTCCGGATGACCTGGTCTGGCACGGTCCGCATCCGACCCTGAAGGACCACGCCGTGGCGGCCGGAATCGGAGATCACGACGGTTTCGCGGGGCTCGGGGATAGTCTGGCGGAGCTTCGCAGCCGAGGGGTCGAGATCCACTACCTGCCGCCCTACCGAGCAGAACGAAGTTTCCTGGTCGGCAGCCTTCTGGGCATCGACCCGCGCGAGGTGGAGGCGGGGGCCTCGGCCGAGCTGGTGCGCGCGGTGGTCGCGCGGCGTGAGGTCAAAGATGCGGCCGAGATCGCCGAGATCGAGGATGCCGTGTCGGTGACTGCCATGGGGTACCGGGCGGCCATGGCGGCCACCGAACCCGGTCGCACCGAGGCGGAGATCGCCGCTTATCTGCAGGGCCCGGCTCTCGCCCATGACCGGCAGCAGGCCTTTAACCCGATCGTCTCGGTGCGCGGCGAGGTGCTCCACAACACGAGCTATGCGAACACCCTGGCTCAAGGGGACCTGCTGCTGATCGACAGCGGCGCCGAGTCTCGCCACTGGTACGCCTCGGACATTACCCGCACCTTCCCAGTCTCCGGCAGCTACTCCCAACAGCAGCGCGACGTGTACGAGGTCGTGCTTGCGGCGCAGACCAACGCGATTGCCGCCGCGGCGCCCGGGGTCAACAACAGAGACCTTCATTTCATCGCAGCCCGCACCATCGTCTCGGGCCTCAAGGACCTGGGCCTGATGCAGGGAGATGTCGATGCGGCGGTCGAGGCCGGCGCCCACGCCCTGTTCTTCCCGCACGGGCTCGGTCACATGATGGGGCAGGATGTGCACGACATGGAGGACCTCGGCGACATCGTGGGCTATCCGGAGGGCGAGGAGCGGTCCTCGCAGTTCGGGCTCGCTTTTCTGCGGCTGGCGCGGGAGCTGGCGCCGGGTTGGGTCATCACCGTGGAGCCTGGTATCTACTTCATCCCGGCCCTCATCGACAGCTGGCAGAGCGAGGGGCGGCACCGCGATTTCATCCGCTACTCAAACATCGAGGCCTTCCGCTCATTTGGCGGCGTCCGCATCGAGGACGACGTGTTGATCACCGACGACGGCCGTAGAGTGCTCGGCCCGGGGATCCCGAAGACGATCGGCGAGGTCGAGGAGGCGATGGGTTGAGGTGAGAGGTCGAAGGTAGCAGGTCGCAGGCTTCAGGTCTCAGGCTACAGGTTTCAGGTCGCAGGTCTCAGGCTTCAGGTTTCATTGAAAAATGACGGATGTTACAAATGGGCTTGACATCGCAGGAGTCCAACCGACAATTTTGGTGCGACTTGCGACCTGAGACCTGTAGCCTGCAACCTGCGACCTACCAATCCGGCAGCGCTCTTCTGATCCACGTCGTAACGATGGCATCGCGCTGGCGCTCAAGATCCTCGTCCCTGGCGGGAATACTGCGTACCTGCTGCTCGACCTTTTTGAACGCGATCCCACAGGCGAGGATCACGAGCGACGGGACGACGACGTAGACCAAAGCGGAGATGTCGAGATAGCCCCGCAGGACGCCGACCACAAAAAGGATCGCTGGGATCACCAGGAGCACCATCTGTACCAGCGCTGCGTACATCTGCTGGGAAACCACGTGTTGGAACAGCACGATGTCGTCATAGCTCGAGAATATCCGTATGCGCCGCGCAAACTGCTTGAGCTTGCTCCCGAAAAAGAGAGAGTTCACGATCGCGATGGCCGGAAAGAGCAACATGAGACTGATGAATAGGTTTCCGGGTTCCTGGAAAAAGTCCATCGGAACATTATACCGGCTATTGGTTGGACAGGCTGTTCAGGAAGAAGTCCCGAACCGTGGCCTCCGGGTCCTCCCGGACCATGGTGGTAGGGTCGCCGTCGGTCCACTCATCGGGCAGGAGGCGGGCGTAGCGTCGGTCGAGAAACCTCTTTCCGATGAGGACGATCACTCCGCGGTCTTCCTCCGATCGGAGGAGGCGGCCTGCAGCCTGCACGACGCGAGTCAGACCCGGCACCAGGTAGGCGTAGCCGAAGCCGTGCTCGTAGAACTCCTGGTAGTACCCCTTGAGCAGCTCGCGCTCGAGGTTGAACTGGGGAAGACCGGGAGACACCACCATCACCTGCGAGAGCATCTCGCCCGGGTAGTCCACTCCCTCGGCGAAGATGCCGCCGAGGACCGCCATCAGGAGGTGGGGGTCGCCGTTGCACAGGGCCTCGAGCACTTCCCTCTGTTCGGCGTCGCTGACTCCGGGCCGCTGGGCCAGGACGGTGTGGGGAACCGGAGGCAGGCGGTCGTGGACGGCTTCGAGGAAGGCGTAGCTCGGGAAGAGGGTGAGGACATTCCCCCCCGGGTGGGCGAGCCGCGAGATCCAACCAGCGATGCGGTCGTAATGTGCGGCCCTCCTGCGATAGGTGGTGTCCACGTCGTCGATGGTGATCACCAGCCGATTTTCCGGCGGGAATGGCGAGGGGACATAGAGCTCGTCGGTTCGGTGGGCATCGAATCCGAGGAGGTCCCGATAGAAGTCGAAGGGCTCGAGGGTGGCCGACATGGCGATGGCCGCCGCGCTGCGGTCGAGAACCTCGCCGACGAACCGAGATGCGTCCCGGCAGAAGATCCGGATCCGCTCGCCGCCGTCGGCATCGCGGATCGCGAGGCGTACGAATTCGTCTCCGCCGAGCCCGAGCACCCGGTGGAAACGGGTCAAGGTGAAAAAGACCTCAAGCACCGGGTCGTCCGCGATCCACATCTCCTGCTCGCGCTTGTACATGAAGTACTGGAGAATGGCGCCGTCGAAGGCGATGCGCAACTCGGAGATCACGTCCTCGCGGAGGGTGGCCTCGCCCTCGGCCCGGGTCTCCTCGCCGAGGCACTCATCGACCCGCTCGCGAACCTCGCGGCGCAGCTCGTCAACCAGCTCCGCAAGGCTGTCAAAGACCGGGTTCGACCGCGTTTCGAGGAAACGGAGGGCCCGTTCGAGGAGGTCGGTGGAGATCTCCGGAGAGTAGTACCCGCGACTCCGGTCAACCAGATTGTGGGCCTCGTCGATGATGAGAACTGCGTCACGCAGGGCATCGTCGTTGAGCAGCGCCTTCAGCCCGATGGTCGGGTCGAAGACGTAGTTGTAGTCGCAGACCACGAGATCGACGTCTGGGAGGAGGTCGAGGCTGACCTCGAACGGGCAGACCTGGTGGTCGCGAGCGGTCTCGAAAACCTCGTCCGGGTCCTGGTGCTCGGCGCCGGCCAGCAGGTTCTCGAGGAGCTTTGTGCGTACCAGCTTGAGCCCGTAGTCCCGCGCATAGGGGCAGAACTCCTCGTGGCAGACGATCTCGGTGTTAGCGCACATCTTGCCCTTGGCGCGGAGCTGGAGGCTGCGGAAGAGTCCCTCCTGCATGGCGCGGGCGGTATCGACCGCGATCCGCTGTTGGAGGGTCTTTGCCGTGAGGAAAAACACCCTGTGGCCGCCGCCGAGAGCGGCGCGAACGGCGGGATGGAGGACCGCGGCTGTCTTGCCGCACCCGGTGGGGGCGCGCAGGAGAAGGTGGCGACTCTCGGCCAGGGCCCCGGCGACCGACTCGCCGATAGCCATCTGCACCGGCCGCGGTTCGGGGTGGGGGAAAGGGATGGCTTCGGCGGCCTCCCTCAGCTCGTCGAGACGGGAAAGGCGCCGGCGTTCGCGGGCCACCATGCGGTGGATCTGCTGGCGGAGCCACGCGCCCACCGCATCCGGCGACCAGATGACCTCCTCGTCACGTTCCTCCCGGGAAACGATGTCCACCAGGATCAGGCGTGCTGCAGCCGGCTGCTCGACCCCGGAGAGCATGAAGGCGTAGAGGGCGGCCTGACGTCGAAAGCGCTCCAGCCGTTCCTCCGCGTACAGGTTGTAGAGATCGACCGCGAAATGCATTGTCTTGATCTCGTCGACCCGGACAGCCCGCCCGTCGGCAAAGAGCACACCGTCGGCGCGACCCGAAATCTCGACCGCCCACCCGTCGATCTCGAGCTCGATCGAGGTGGGTACCTCGCTCGCAAAGCCCGGTTCGGTAGCTTCAAGATCCTGCTGGATGCGGCGGTGGAGCTCGCTTCCGATCCAGAGTCGCGATAGGCCGCTGCCGGTGAGGCCGATGGACCTTTGCTCCGGTTGGCCGAGGAGGTCCTTCACTGCGGCGCGGATCGACCGGCCCTCGACATCGATGACGACCGACATCAGGGGTGAGTGCGCCTTCTGAGTGCGAGCACTAGGACAATGACCGCGCCCAACGCCGCTCCTGAGAGCGCGATGGTGGCTGGGGTTGGGGGCCAGCGATCTGCCAGGCGCGGCCGGTAGGCGATGTCTTCGCCAAGACGCACGCTGGCGATGATGTCGGCGAAAAGCGGTGCGTAAACATCCGTCTGCGAGGCCGGGGCGTAGCAGTGGATCGTGAACAGGCCTCGCTCGGTGAGGAACGAGACGGAGTCTACGCGGACGGTTCCTTCGATGGTGAGATCGAGGGTGTTGGTGACCCTGAGGGAGAAGGATGCGCGGTCGAAGCTCACCTCGTCGAGCCCAACCCGGTTCAACATCGGCCCGGCCCGCTCGGCGAGCCGCTGCTCCCCGTCACTCCGCAGCTTGGCGAGAGGCGGCAGGTGGAGAAACTGGCCATAGGCGAGGCGGCCGCTTTCGCGGATCTGGATCAGGATCTGGGGTAGGGAAAAGTCGATCTCCGGGTCGCCAGGCCGGAAGCCGTGCTGGTAGATCTCGGCCGTCCTGCCGCCGCTGGCCTCTGCCGCGCGCAGGCTGTAGAACTCGAGCACCTCGGTGGGGATTTCCTGCCAGCTGATCGGTACCTCGAGGACCACGTGCCCGTCGTACACGATGACCTGGCGCACCGGCTCGGTGCCGGAGAGAAAGGCCGCTGCGAGGAGGGCTAGGATCGGGACGAGTCTCGTCATGTGCAGCGAAACAATACCCCGGCAATCCCCTGCAACGCAAAGGAGGCGTCGACGCACTCCTTCCGAAGGGGGCTTATGCGTCCGCATCCGATCATGTTGTTATTGGTGACCATGCTCGCCGGCCTGGGTTGCACACCGCAGCCGCCGGACCGCGACGCCTTGCTCCAGGAGATTCGGCACCCCTCCCGAAGCGCTGGAACAGGAGTGACGGCAAGCTGTCCGGGATTTTGCTATGGTGTGGTGGACCCGAGCGCATGATGCGAAAGGGACCGTATGACCACCGACTTCGACCCAGAAGGACCGGGCCAGGGGGATGACGCCTCAGAGGACCTGGTAGAGATCGATCTGAACTTCGCCACCTTGAGGAGATTCCGCGCCGAGTTCGCGCCCAACCTCAGCTACGATGGGCTCTTCATCGAGACCGGGGAGCCGTTGCCGGCGAGCACGGTGGTGCGCTTCCGCATCCTCCTGCCCGAGGGTTTTGTCCTCGCGGAAGGGACTGCGGTCGTCGAGTGGACCCGGGAACCGGATTCGATTCCCGGGCTGCTGCCAGGGATGGCCCTGCGGTTTGTCACCCTTGGCGATTCCAGCCAGGAAACGATCAACGAGATCGTTGATTCCCACATCGCCACCGGTGGTTTCCCCTTCGAGCTCGAGCCGAGCATCGGAGAACCCGGCGAGATTCCCACCGATGCCCTCGCGGGGAGCGATTCGCCTTTGGGGGATGCGTGGGACGACACGGCCGGCCGAGCTGCGCCGGTGTCCTCCATGGATTTCTTTCGCATGACCGTCCGCACCGCCGGCGGTCCGAGGGATGAGCCCGATCAGAGCGAGCCGCCGCTCGCCGTTGAAGGGGAACCGGAACCGACCGAGGAGGCCGCGGAGGTCCGGGCTTCCGACGACGTCCTTCCCACCTGGCTCCAGGAGCAGGCGGAGGCTCGCGATGTGGGACTCGAAACGGATCCGGCATTTGAACCGGCCACGGCGTTCGAGCCATCAGAGGCGGATGGTTTCCTATCAGCGGAAGCCGATGACAGCGTTGAGCGGCCCGTCCTTCCCGATGATGACGGCCCCGCTGTAGCCGCCCCTCCGCCGCATCTGACCGAAGAGTCGGCAGGGGATTTCGAAATCAGTTTCGTGGATGACGGGCAGGAGCCCGGCGACACTCCCCTGCACCCGGAGGCGGGGCCAGCCGCCGAGGTCACCGTGGTGCCGCCCGACGAGGCGTTGCCGAAAGGGAGAAGCCGGCTGTGGTTCGTGCTGCCTTTCGCGGTCCTGGTCTTATGTGGACTGGCGGCGGTCTGGTGGATCGTCTGGGGCCCGGGATCGCTTGGGGAAGAGAAGCCCGCTGCCCCTGTCCCAGAGGCCGCGGGGGTGTCGGACCAGGTGGCCGAGGAGAAGAGCGCACCTCCGGTCGTTCCGACCGCCCGGCCCACCACGGTCGTCGAGGAGGCGGCCCCGGCACCCCAGCCCGCTCCGCGCCCCGCTTCCAAAATTGTCGATGTGACGGCGGTCAGCAGAGGCGCCGAGACGGTGGTTACCATCCGCGGAGACGGCCGGTTCTCGAACGACTCCCTCCGTGTCTCGCCGATGCGGAACCCGCCGCGAGTGCTCGTGCGGATCCGAGGGATCGAGTCCAAGTTTGCCCCCACCCAGATCGAGGTGGGCTCGCCCGAGGTGGAGAGGATCCGGATCGGGCACCACCCCGAGGAGCGCCCGCCGTCGCTGTACGTGGTCCTCGACCTTGCAGACGCCGCAGTCACGGTGCGCGAAACCGAGGTAGGCGGGGACACCATTGTGGTTTTCGTCGGTAGACGGTGAGCACCACCATCCACCCTTCTCCATGACGGGCACCGGCTGCTTATTTGTTTCGGACCTTCACGGGAGTCGGGAACGCTACCGCAAGCTCTTCGCGGCCGTCGAGAGCGAACGGCCGGCCGCCGTCTTTCTCGGAGGGGATTTGTTGCCCCACCACTGGGTGTCTTTACTCGGTGCTGAGGACTTCATCGGCGATCAATTCATGCCGTACGCGCGACGGATGCGTGACGTGCTTGGAGGAGAGACGCCGCGGGTCTTCGTCATCCTCGGCAATGACGACGATCGCGCGAGCGAGCACCTCTTCCAGGAAGGACAGGAGGAGGGCCTGTGGGAGTACGTCCACGAGCGGTGGGTCGGGTTCGACGGTTATGAGGTCCTCGGCTATGCCTGCGTGCCGCCGACTCCCTTCCAGCTCAAGGACTGGGAGCGTTACGACGTTTCGCGCTTCACCGACCCCGGCTGCGTATCGCCCGAGGATGGGCAGCGCACGGTGCCGGCGGACCCCGACTCGATCCGTTACGGCACCATCGCAGCGGACCTGGAACGCCTGGGGCACGGCAGAGACCTCGAACGGGCGGTGCTGCTCTTTCACTCGCCTCCATACCAGACCGTGCTCGACCGTGCGGCCCTGGACGGGCACGTGGTGGATCATGTGCCGTTGGACGTTCACGTGGGCAGCATGGCGATCCAGCGTTTCATCGAGGAGCGCCAGCCCCTCGTAACCCTGCACGGGCACATCCACGAGTCGGCACGCCTCACCGGTTCCTGGCGTCAGCAGATTGGCCGAACCCATGCCTTCTCGGCCGCCCACGACGGGCCGGAGCTGGCCCTCGTCCGCTTCGACCTCACCGACTTGGAGGCTGCGACGCGCGAGCTGATCTAGCCGCGAATTCTCAGTTCTCAATTCTCAGTTCTCAATTGGGAATTAAGAATTCAAAATTGAGAATTTAATCGGAACATTGTGAAATTGTTGGGCTAACTTCTCCAGCTTCCTGGCAGCTCATTGTTTTCCATTAAGAATCGTCTCGACCTCCTTCCGGTCGAGGTCGAGGGTGTAATGGATGCCGCTGATATCGGCGGCCTCACGGGTGAGGCTGGCGATGTCGTCTCGCGCGATATACTCCATGGCGAACTTCCTCGATCCGCACATCAGCTGGCGCAGGCCCTGGGCCAGGCGCTCGTAGTAGGTGTAGAGCCCGATCGCACCGGTCGGGAGCTTCTCAAACTCATCGTCCCCCACCAGTTCCCGCAGATCGCCGGCGGTGACAAAGATCTCGTCCCTGGTCCTGCCGAAACGTTCCACGTACACCGGCAGCTGAGACTCGTCGATGGTCTTTCCGATGGTCTTTCCAACCATGGCTGCTGCGATCGGCGAGCGAGCCATCCCGATCAGCTTGACGAATGGCGCCCCGAGCGCCAGACCCTTGAAAATCTGGTCCTCGAACACGAATCCACCGGCGAGCGCCAGCGCCGGTACCGGCCGCCCGGCGTCCGCCAGTTGCTTCGCATAGGCATAGAGAAGCGAGTGCAGCTCGACGGGTGGCATTCCCCACTCGTTCATCATGTGCCAGGGACTCATCCCGGTGCCCCCACCCGCGCCATCGACCGTCAGCAGATCGATTCCGTACTTGGAGGACCAGGCGATGGCCCGTGCGAGGTCGGCCGGTCTGTAGGCGCCGGTCTTGAGGAAAACGTACTTCGCCCCGGCCGCGCGCAGTTCCTCAGCCTTCTGGGCGAAGGCGTCCTCCTCGACCATGCCGATCCGAGAGTGGCGCTCGAACTCGCGGAAGGTGCCGCGTTCGAAGGCCTTGATCACCGCCTCGTCGGTTGGGTCGGGCAGCACCACATAGCCACGCCGATAGAGCTCCTGGGCCTTTTTCAGGTCCTTGATCTTGACCTCGCCGCCGATGTTCTTGGCGCCTTGGCCCCATTTGAGCTCCACGACCTCCACACCGAGCTCCTGAATTGCATACTCCTGGGTCCCCAGACGAGTGTCCTCCACATTGGCCTGGACGATGATGGCGCCGAAGCCGTCGATCTGGTGGTCCTGATAGAGCTTGATACGGCGCTTGAGGTCGACCGTGTCAGTAACGCGGCCGTTCTCGATCTTCGCCTCCATGTCCATGCCGACGACATTTTCGCCGATGGTCAAGCCGGTCCCGGCGAGCGCGGAACCGATGGCCAGACCCTCCCAGTTGTTCTTGGCGATATCGGTGGAGCCGATGCCCGGGATGATCCACGGGTAGCGGAACTTCAGCCCGCCGTCGTGGCCGAAGTGCACCTCCAGATCCACGGCCGGGAAGATGGCCTTGTCGCTGTCGGCCTCGATGCCGTGGGCGCCCACCGCGGTGCCCATGATGTTGAAGTGTGAGTAGTCGACGGGATAGACCTTCTCGCCGGCGGTGGTGATCACGCCGAACGGCTGCGGGTAGATCACCTCGTGGCCACGGTACGCCGACTTGCCGATCTCGCACATGCCGATGCAACCGTCCACGCAGGTCACGCACATGCCTGATGCAGGGACGATCGAATCCTCGGTTCGGTTCTTGGTCAAGGTAGCGGCGGTCGCGTTGGTTCTGGACAGGGACATAGTTTCTCCTCCCTCAGTCTTTCTTAATTTCGCAGGCAACACAGGGCTGCATGTAACACATCATGTCGTCGTACTGGGGCTTATCGATACATGGTGGAGCCAGGTTCGCGCAGCCCCCGCAGATGGCCGTTTCAGGCTCGTTATAGGTACATCTGAGCTCGCACACCGGGCA
>Ga0209013_10001069_pt1 | contig 25325 bp, 19 predicted proteins | sample Cruoilmetagenom2_FD_187291 | JGI IMG/M metagenome (GOLD analysis project Ga0209013, IMG submission 187291) | Oil polluted marine microbial communities from Coal Oil Point, Santa Barbara, California, USA - Sample 2 (SPAdes) (version 2) | ecosystem: Environmental > Aquatic > Marine > Oil seeps ... | reverse complement strand
GTGGTGGCAAACCGAGACCGGCGCGATCATGATCACGCCGCTTCCGGGCGCGGTGGCGACGAAGCCCGGTTCGGCGACGTTCCCGTTCCCCGGCATCGCAGCGACCGCCGTCGACGAGGATGGCAATGAAGTGGGCGTACCCGGCGGCGGGTTCCTTGCGCTCACCAAGCCGTGGCCATCAATGCTCCGTACGATCTACGGGGATGATCAGCGTTACGTCGACACCTATTGGTCGCGATTCGAGGGAATGTACTTCCCAGGTGACGGCATCAAGCGCGATGACGACGGCTACTTCTGGCTGCTCGGTCGGGTCGATGACATCATGTTGATCGCGGGCCACAACATTTCGACGACGGAGGTTGAGTCGGCGCTCGTCGCTCACCCGTCGGTCGCAGAAGCGGCAGTCGTCGGCCGCGCCGACCCGGTCACCGGCCAGGCGATCGCTGCGTTCGTCACGCTCAGGGGCGGATTCGACGCTGGCGATGATCTCCTGCAAGAACTTCGGAATCACGTGGCGGACACGATCGGTCCGATCGCCAAGCCGAAGAGCATCGTCTTCACGGCGGACCTTCCGAAGACCCGTTCCGGGAAGATCATGAGACGCCTGCTCAAGGACATCTCGGAGAATCGCGAACTCGGCGACGTGACCACACTGGCCAACGCGGACATCGTTGCCGAGATCGCAGGCGCTTCGGCCGGCGGTTCGGACGAGTAGGAGCCACAACCTTCTCGTTGCTTGTGCTTGCGTGTCTCCCAGACAGACACGCGAGTGCAGGCTGCGGAAGCGTTCCCAACGGCTCGCATGGCTCCTAGCCTGATGGGCATGACGACGAACACCGAAGCGCCCAGTCGCGAATACGTCGATGGGACTACTGCGATCGTACGTGGTGCCATTGACGCCGGATGCACGTTCTTCGCCGGATATCCGATCACTCCTGCTTCGGGGATCCTGATGTCGATGATGCGCGAGATTCCGAAGGTCGGCGGCATCGCGATACAGGGTGAGGACGAGATCGCTTCGATTGGTATGTGCCTCGGTGCTGCGATGTCGGGGTCGAAGGCGATGACCGCCACCTCCGGCCCAGGGATCAGTCTCTACTCCGAGAGCATCGGTCTCGCGATCATGGGTGAGGTTCCGCTCGTCATCATCGATGTCCAACGCCTTGGTCCAGCGACGGGTGGAGCAACCACCGTGGCACAGGGTGACGTTCAGTTCGTCCGCTGGGGAACGGCCGGCGGCTACCCGGTCATCGTGCTCGCTCCGTCGAGCGTCCCGGAGTCGTACTCGCTCACGGTGAAGGCGTTCGAACTGGCCGAACGGTTCCGCTGTCCGGTGTTCCTCCTGACCGACAAAGAGCTCGCGATGACACTGTCGGCAGTCGACGTGGACGAGTCCACGGTTGCCCACGGCACCGAGCGGTCTGAGAAGCACGAGGGCCTGCCGTATTCGTGGGAGCCGGCCGACGCCGTCGAGCCGATGCGACGCTATGGCGACGGAAACGCGTTCCGGTTCACCGGATCAACTCATGACGAAGGCGCCTACATCACCAAGAACGCTGTCAAGGTCGGAGCGTTGAACGAGCATCTCATAGCGAAGATCGAGGCTCACCGGGGCGAGATCGAGATGGTCGATGCCGACCTCGACCCGAAGGCAGACACCATCGTGATCTCCTATGGGGTGACGGCGGGAGCGGCTCGAGCGGCGGTCGCACGGCTTCGAGACGAAGGGGTGGTCGTATCGAACCTGGTGGTTCAGAGCCTCTGGCCGATTCCCGAGACAGCTCTGTCCGATGCTTTCGAAGGCGTTGAGCGGATCGTCGTACCTGAACTCAACATGGGTCTCTACGGCAGAGAGATCGAGCGGATAGCGGTGGGCCGGGAGATTGTGGGAGTGAATCGGATTGACGGTGGTCTGATCACGATCGCCGAGATCATGGAGGCCGTGCGATGAGCGCGATCACGATCACCCCGATCGCAACGTTCCGAACCGACGACCCGTATCCCTTCTGTCCGGGTTGCGGACACGGGCCGATTCTCGACCGGCTCAATGAAGCGATGATCAAGCTTGGTCTCGATCCGGCGAAGGTCGTGATCGTCTCCGACATCGGGTGTTCGGGGCTCTCCGACCAGTACTTCATCACGTCTGCTTTCCACGGGCTTCACGGACGCTCAACGACGTATGCAACGGGGATCAAACTCGCGAATCCCGATCTTGAGGTCGTCGTGATCATGGGCGACGGGGGAACCGGCATCGGGGGAACGCATCTCGTGTCGGCAGCCCGGCGGAACATCGGGATCACCGTCATCGTGATGAACAACCTGAACTTCGGGATGACCGGAGGCCAGCACTCGACAACGACGCCGGAGGGCGGGATCACATCGACGACGCCGCTCGGCAATCTGGAGCACCCACTTGACATCTGCGCAACGGTCGGGGTGAACGGTGCCGCATACGTCTACCGCGGTTCGTCATTCGACAGCGACCTTGCCGATCGGTTCGCAACAGCCATGGAGACGCCCGGGTTCGCTCTCCTCGACGTTTGGGATCTCTGCACCGCCTACTACGTGCGGTCGAACAAGTTCACCCGGGCCGGCATGGAGGAGTCCATGCGCTCATGGGGGATGGAACCGGGTCTGCTCTACGAACGAGAGACCATCGAGTATGCGACCGGCTACCGCTCAGCACACGAAGCAGTTGTGGGCAGTCCAGTCATGAGTGCCCGTCCGATTCCAGTCGCCTTCAAGGCGACGCTGGACCATCCGATGTCTCTCGTCGTGGCGGGGTCCGCCGGCGGGAAGATCCGTTCAGCATCGCGGCTCATCGCCCTCGGTGCGATTCGCTCAGGACTGTGGGCGGCGCAGCGAGACGACTACCCCGTAACGGTGAAATCCGGCCACTCGGTCTCGGAGCTCTGGCTGGCACCAACAGAGATGCCGCTGACCGCGGTGACGCGACCCGACGTTCTGGCCATCATCTCAGATGATGGGTACGGGAAGGCACAGCCCTACCTCGCTGCGATGACCGCGGACGATCTCGTGCTGACGATCCCCGACTACGCGAGTCTCGATACGGCGGCTCGGGTCGTCGTGATCGATCCGAAAGCTGCAGAGAAGCGCATCCCGAAAACATCGATGGGCCTGGTCTACCTGTCCGCGGCCCTGGCGGACACGAACCCATACCCGCTCGATGCACTTCGCGAGGCAGTCGGCGCCGGTTCCTTCGCCGAGGTCAACCTCGCAGCCGTCGAGACCGGGGTCGCGCTCGTCGAATAGGGCTTAGCCAACGAGCTGCACTTCGCATCGGATACCGGGTGAACGCGAGAGGCGGGCGTCCGCGGTAACGAGCGGGCAGTTGAGGGCTTCTGCGAGTGCTACGTATGTGGCGTCGTAAGGAGTCAGATTCTCCTTGAGGGCAAAGATGCGGGGTAGCAGAGGCAATGTCGGGTGGCGCATGACCGGCAGCTCGGTGAGATACTCGATGGCCGATTCGAATCGCTCAGGATCGAGTTCTCCTGCGAACCACCGACGGCGTAGGGCATTCATCGTTTCCACGTCGGCGAGGTCCGGGATCGACGCGTCGATCTGCTCGGCGAGAATCGAACGAGCATGACGCCCAGCCTCGCTGTCATCGCCTACAAGGTTCACGAGAATCGAAGCATCAAGGACAATCAACGGGCGTCTCGCCCTTCACGAACGAGAGCCACGGACTTGGCGAAACCGATTTCACTGTCGCCACCGTCGGCTTCGATGCGAGCGAGCACCTGCTCGAGCGTCGGCGTTCGTGCGAGACGCTCCAGCTCTGTCTTCAAGTAGTGCTGCAGCGATTGGCCTGCGTTCGAAGCGCGGAGGACGAGCTCGGCGTGCACGTCTTCGGGAACACCCCGTATGAGTACATTGGGCATGCTTACAGCATGAAAGCATCGGAGAGCCATGTCAAGAGGGTTGACTCCCCATCCGCCGGGGCCTCAGCAGATCCTTGGGAGCTGCTCACCGACCTGCATGTCGACGACCCGCGTGGAGCCGAGCGGCGTCTTTGCAGCGACCATGCCGCGATGTGTGTCGGTGACCTCTCCGATGATCGTTGCGTTGATGCCCTCGGGGTGTGCACGCATTGCGTCCAGAACCCGGTCGGCGTCATCGGCTGCAACGAACGCCACAACCTTTCCCTCGTTCGCAACGTACATCGGATCCATGCCGAGCATTTCGCAGGCTGCAGCCACGGTGCGATCCACGGGGATGGAGCGCTCCTCGATGAGAACACCGACGTCGGCGCCAGTAGCAATCTCATTCAAGGATGCAGCAAGGCCCCCGCGGGTCGGATCCCGGAGTACGTGGATGTCGGCGCCGGTATCGAGCATGTCGCCGATCATGTGGTTGAGAGCGGCCGAATCGGAGCGGATGGATGCCTCGAACTCGAGGCCCTCGCGAACCGACATGATCGCCATGCCGTGGTCGCCCATCGTGCCCGAGACGATGATCACGTCACCGGGAGCCGCTCTCAACGGGCGGATGTCGGTGTCGTCGCGCATGATCCCGATTCCGGTGGTGTTGATGTAGATGCCATCGCCGTGACCGCGATCGACGACCTTCGTGTCACCGGTGACGATCGACACTCCGGCATGTGCAGCAGCGCTCGCCATGGAGTCGACGATGACGCCGAGCTCCGCCATCGGGAGACCCTCTTCGAGGACGAGCCCGATGCTCAGATACCGCGGGACGGCTCCTCGCATCGCAACATCGTTCACTGTTCCGTTGATCGCAAGCTCTCCGATGTCACCACCGGGGAAGAACCTGGGATGAACAGTGAACGTGTCGGTCGAGAACGAGATGCTCCCCTCGACGTCCAGAACCGCAGCGTCGGCGAGTTCCGCGAGCTCACCGTTGCCGAACGCCGGCACAAACAGATGCTCGATGAGCTCTGCAGAGAGTTGCCCTCCGCCGCCATGACCCATCACGATCGTCGGATGATCCCGCAGCGGCATCGGACATGCCCAGTTCTCGATCGTCATGGCGTTGCCTCCAACTCTGTGAACCGCCCGTACAGGTAATACGCGGCGCATGCACCCTCGGCCGACACCATCGTGGCCCCGAGCGGGGTGCGGGGTGTGCACTCCTTCCCGAACGCTGGACACTGGTCCGGCTTGAGCGTGCCGCGCAGCACCTCACCGGCGCGACAGAGCGGCGATTCGACGGTATCGATATCGGTGACAGTGAACCGATCTGCGGCGTCGAACGCCTCGTAGCCGGCACCCAATGTCCATCCGGACTGCGGGATTGCTCCGATGCCCCGCCAGTTGCGGTCGACCGTGGTGAAGACGTCGGCGAGCATCCGCTGTGCAGGAACGTTGCCTCCCCTGGTCACCGCTCGTTGATAGGCATTCTCGACCTCGGCCCGACCCTCTTCGAGTTGGAGGACCGCCATCTTGATGCCCTGGAGGAGGTCCAGGGGTTCGAAACCGGTGACGACGATCGGCGTTCCGTACTGTTCGGCGATGGGGAAGTACTCCTCGTAGCCCATCACGGAGCAGACATGCCCGGCGGCGAGGAATGCCTCTACCCGATTCGTGGGGGAGTCGAGGATGGCGCGCATGGCCGGGGGGACGAGAACGTGAGATACGAGCATCGAAAAGTTGGAGAGGCCCTCCTGCTTCGCCTGGTAGAGGGCCATAGCATTCGCCGGGGCGGTCGTCTCGAACCCGATTCCGAAGAACACGACCTCGCGATCCGGGTTGTCTCTTGCAATCTGAACAGCATCAAGCGGTGAGTAGACGATGCGGACATCACCGCCGGTGCTCTTGACCGAGAACAGGTCGCGTCCGGACCCGGGAACACGAAGCATGTCCCCGAACGAGCAGAAGATGACCCCGTCGCGTGAAGCGATCTCCAGCGCCTTGTCGATTGTCTCGAGTGGCGTCACACAGACCGGACACCCGGGGCCATGGACCATCTCGATGTCATCGGGGAGGAGACGGTCAATGCCGTTGCGAATGATCGAGTGAGTCTGGCCGCCGCAGACTTCCATCAAGACGTGGTGTTTTGTTGTGATGCCGGCGATGTCGTCGAGGAGTCGCAGAGCCAGATCGGGATCCCGGAACTCGTCGAGGTACTTCACTCGTCGCCTTTGACGATCGCTTCCTCTGCTGCAAGTGCGGCGTCGGGATCGAGTTCGACTTCTACGGCTTCCATCTCCTGGAGGTGGGCCAGGGTGTCGAGAGCGGCCGCCTCGTCGAGTTGCGTGATGGCGAACCCAACGTGGACGATCGTGTAATCCCCGATCGAGATGTCCGGCACGTAGGCGAGGCTCACTTCCTTGACGATGCCATCGAAGTCCACCTTCCCCGTCATCGTCACGCCTTCGCCGGTGATCTCGATGATCTTCCCGGGGATGCCAAGACACATATCGATCTATCTCCTCGCCGCGGCGATCACGGCCTGGCCGAGTGCCAGACCTCCGTCGTTGGGAGGTACGAGCCGATGCAACAGCACCTCGAAGTCTCTGTCGACGAGCGCCGTCCTGGTCGCTTGCGTCAGCGTCACGTTTTGGAACACTCCTCCGCTCAATCCAACGGTAGTGAGGCCGGTCCGCCTGCGGACACGCTCGGCGATCTCGACGATCACCCCCGCAACACCTCGGTGGAACCGGGCGGCGACTGCACCGATCGTCTCACCAGCAACGACGTCGGCGGCAATCGCTCCGAGAACCGGAGCCGGATCGATTACCAGCAACCCGTCCGTGTCGTTGATGCCGAAGGTGTATGTGCCGCCTTCTGACGCATCGATGAGCGCTTCGAACTCGATGGCTGCCTGGGCTTCGTACGTGATCGCCTGGCGCACACCGGCGATCGCCGAGACGGCATCGAAGAGACGGCCCATGCTGGTGGTCGGGACGGTATTGATCCCGCGCTCGAGTTGGGCCGTGAGAATCGCCAGGTCGGTGTCGGGCAGCGCCGAGACAGGTGCGAGCTCATTGCTCCACGGGATGTCGGCCGTATGGAGGAATGAAAGGGCCATTCTGGCGGGGGATCGAACAGCGCTGTTTCCGCCCGGCAGCGGGGTTGCCTTCAGATGCCCGACGCGCTCGAATCCTTCGTAGTCGGCAACGAGAACCTCACCGCCCCAGATGGTCCCGTCGGTTCCGTACCCTGTTCCGTCGAACGAGAACCCGATGACCGATTCGCGAACTCCATGCTCGGCCATCACCGACGCGATGTGCGCGTGGTGGTGTTGCACCTTGACGACCGGGAGGCTCTGTCGCTCGGCCCATTTCGTTGAGAGGTATCCGGGATGAAGGTCAGCGGCAATGACTTCTGGCTCGATGCGGAAGAGGTCGGTGAAGTGGGCAACGGCTGCTGTGAACGCATCGAGGGTCTCGAGGTTCTCCATGTCGCCGATGTGCTGGCTCATGAATCCGTCGTGTCCGGCCGCCAAACAGAACGTCGCCTTCAACTCGCCCCCCGTCGCAAGGATCGGCGGTGATTCGAACGGGAGGGGGACCGGGAATGGTGCGTACCCGCGCGAGCGGCGGATCGGATACTCGGAGCCGTCGAGAACCCGGATGACGGAGTCGTCACACGGAACATGGATGTCGCGATCGTGAATCAGATAGCTGTCTGAGAGTGCCCCGAGGCGCTCCATCGCTTCGTCGTTCTGGGTGACGATCGGCTCCTCGGAGAGATTGCCGGACGTCATCACCCAAACGTCTCCCGGTTCGATCAACAGATCATGCAGCGGCGTGTACGGGAGCATGACTCCGAGGTGGCCGTTGCCCGGGGCGACAGAGTCCGACACCCCGACACCGCCACGCTTCGCGAGCAGGACGATGGGGCGTTCCCTGGACGTGAGAAGCCGCTCCTCAGCATCGTCGACGTGAGCGAGCGATCGGGCCCTCTCGACGCTGTCGACCATCACGGCGAACGGTTTGTCGATGCGACCTTTGCGTTCCCGAAGGAGAGCGACCGCGGCATCCGATCTGGCATCGCACGCCAGGTGAAACCCGCCGAGACCCTTGATCGCTACCACTTGACCGGCAGCGATGCGTCTGCGCGCATCGGCGATTGGGTCGTCGGATGGCGGGACTGAGGCGACGGCGGGTCCGCACTCCGGACAGGCATTCGGCTGCGCGTGGAAGCGCCGATCTGACGGGTCCCCGTACTCGCCGTCGCAGGCGGCGCACATCACGAACGGCGCCATTGTCGTGTCCGGCCGGTCGTACGGGGTCCGCAGCGTGATCGTGAACCTCGGACCGCAGTTCGTGCAGTTGATGAACGGGTACCCATGGCGCCGGTCGTTTGGGTCGTGGAGCTCACGAAGGCAGTCGTCGCAGGTGCGGAGATCCGGAGAGACGAGGGCGGTCCCGGTTTCGGCGTGGTGACTCTCAACGATCCGGAACGACACGCCTCCAGTAGGTTCGATCTCTTCGGCCTCAATCCGCCGAATCCGTGCGGCCGCCGGCGCAGACGCTTCGAGCGCGGTGACGAAGCGGTCGAGCGTTGCGGCCTCGCTCTCAACTTCGATGAAGACGCCATCGGTGTCGTTGCCGACGAATCCGGCCAATCCCATATCGATCGCAAGGCCGTAGACGAACGGCCGGAACCCGACTCCCTGAACGATCCCGGAGACTCGAATGCGGTGGCGGATGAGCGAACTGGACATCGGTCGTTCCATCGTACGCACCACTGTGTTGGACGGGCAGGGGAGGACGGCCCGCGCGAGGGGGCCGATGGTCCCGTCCCGTGAGGCACACGAGCGGCTTCCGGTGCGTTCTGATTCATTACCCTTGGAGTCATGAAAGATCTCTACGCATCAGCAGCCGAGTGGATCGCCGGAGATCCCGACCCGATCACCAGGGCCGAACTCCAGGGGATCGTCGATTCTCGGGATCTCGACGAACTCACTGAACGGATGGGAGCGACGCTCCAATTCGGAACCGCCGGTCTGCGCGGGCGGGTTGAGGCTGGATCCAATCGGATGAACCGTGCGACGGTGATCCGGGCGACCCGAGGCGTCGCCGAGTACTTGCTCGCGACGACCGGGACCGAGGAGGGGCCTGTCGTCGTGGGTCGTGACGCACGACTCTCTTCAGCCACCTTCATGGAGGACACGATCGCGGTGCTGGTTGCCGCGGGCTTCCAGGTCCGATACTTCGAGGATCCAGTGCCCACTCCGCTCGTGGCATATGCCTCGCTGAACCTCGGCGGTGTTGCCGCGATCGTTGTCACGGCATCGCACAACCCTCCTGCCGACAACGGCTACAAGGTCTATGCAGCGAACGGCGCACAGATCATCCCGCCGACCGACACCCAGATCGCATCGGCAATCGCCGCAGTGAGACGTGCTTCTGAGGTTCCACGGGCTGAGATCGTGGGCGCTGCCGCTCGACCGGTCGGTGAAGAGATGTTCGATGAGTACCTCCACGAGGTCGCCCAGAGCCTCCCGGCCACGACGGGTGACCGAACGATCAGCACCGTCTACACGGCGATGCACGGCGTTGGAGGGAAGTACGTGGTCGCTGCACTCGACCGATTCGGCTTCCCCCATGTCCACCCCGTCGCCGCGCAGTTCGAGCCGGACGGCCATTTCCCGACCGTCGCGTTCCCGAATCCGGAGGAGCCCGGAGCGATGGATCTCTCTCACGAACTCGCTTCGGCCATCGACGCCGATCTCGTGATAGCGAACGATCCAGACACCGATCGGCTGGCCGTATCGATACCGGAACCCGGGAGCGGGTACCGACAGCTCAGTGGGAATCAGATCGGCGTTCTCCTCGCCGACTACATGCTCAGCGGCACCGGCGTTGATCAGCCAATCGTGATGAACAGCATCGTGTCGTCACCGATGTTGCAGTCGATAGCTGAGCACTACGGCGCCGTCTACGACAGGACCCTCACCGGGTTCAAGTGGATCTGGAACGCGGCTCTCGATCTTGAAGCAGAGGATCGCGGCGAGTTCGTTTTCGGATATGAGGAAGCACTCGGATACTCCGTCGGGCAGACCGTACGGGATAAGGACGGGATCTCGGCTGCGGTCGCGTTCGCGGCGCTGGTTGCCGAATCCAAGGCAGATGGGGAGACGGTCTGGGACCGGCTTTCACGGCTCTACGAAACCCACGGACTCTGGGTCTCGACGCAGAAGAGCATCGTTCGCCCTGGCGCTGAGGGCGCCGACGAGATCGCAGCAGCCATGGCGCTGCTTGCCGAGCGGACACCGGACACGCTGGGTGGCTTCCCGGTGGTGGGAGTCACGGACTATCGCCTCGGGGCAGAAGATCGGCCCCGATACCTGGCGGCTACGCCGCTCGTTGAACTCTCCCTTGGTGAGGCCGGGCGAGCGCTCATCCGACCGTCGGGGACCGAACCGAAGCTCAAGATCTACGTCGACCTGCGCGGCGAGACAGGAGACAACTGGTTGGGGGCAGAGGAAGCGCTCCTCGACAAGGCGCAGGACGTCGCTGAAGACGCTGCCGCTTTCCTCGGTATCTAGCTCATTCATTCCGCGGGCTGACGGCGCCAAATAGGACGCCGCGAACCCTGGGTACGCGATTTTGGGGAGATTGGTTGCCGAGAAGAACAGATATCCGCGATAATCAAGGGCACACCCCTCCCAAGGAGACCTCATGGATATCCACGCACTGCTGGGCGACGACGCCGAAGCACTCCTCGACTTCGACACCCCCGCTGTCTCGAAGGACAGCCTGCAACTCCCGGGCCCGGACTTCATTGAGCGAGTCTTTGCCCAGACCGATCGGAACCCACAGGTTCTCCGGAACCTCGGACTTCTCTTCAACTCCGGGCGACTGGCTGGAACCGGCTACGTCTCGATCCTTCCTGTCGATCAAGGGGTTGAGCACTCTGGAGCGGCTTCCTTCGCCCCGAACCCGATCTACTTCGACCCGATCAACATCATCGATCTCGCCATCGAGGGTGGCACCAACGCCGTTGCCACGACGTTCGGTGTCCTCGGCATGGCATCGCGCAGTCACGCTCATCGGATCCCATTCATCGTGAAGATCAACCACAACGAGCTGCTCACCTACCCGGCGACCTACGACCAGGTCATGTACGGGTCGGTCGAACAGGCATGGGACCTCGGCGCAGCCGGTGTCGGAGCAACGATCTACTTCGGTTCCGATGAGTCGATGCGGCAGCTCCAGGAAGTCGCAGAGGCGTTTGAGCGTGCTCACCAGTTGGGGATGTTCACGGTGCTCTGGACCTACATGCGTAACAGCGCCTTCACGGTTGATGGCGTGTCGTACGACGCTTCCGCGGACCTGACAGGCCAGGCGAACCACCTGGGTGTCACGATCGAAGCCGACATCATCAAGCAGAAGCAGCCGACGAACAACGGTGGGTACGGTGCTGTCGGCTTCGGTCGCACACATCCTCTGGTGTACGACGAGTTGACGACCGACCACCCGATCGATCTCACCCGTTGGCAGGTCGTGAACAGCTACATGGGCCGTGCGGGACTGATCAACAGTGGTGGAGCGTCGTCGGGTGCCGGCGATCTCGAGCAGGCCGTTCGGACCGCAGTCATCAACAAGCGTGCGGGCGGATTGGGACTCATCTCGGGCCGTAAGGCGTTCCAGCGCCCCATGGCCGAGGGAGCTGCTCTCCTTCGCACCATTCAGGATGTCTACCTTGACGACTCGATCACGGTCGCATAGTCCGTTCTGAGAAGGCGACAGAAGACGACAGAGGACAACAAGGGAGGATTCACCGTGGCGATCAAACTGCCTCACGCGGCGTCGGTTGCAAAGAACCCGACGCAGGAAGAAATGAGGGCCTGGACCCTCGAGCACATGACTCGCATCATCGAGACAGAGTTCGGGAATCTCAGCTACAAGGCTGAGATGACGGCCAGGCTCGCGAAGTCGACATTCTTCGCCGACGATGACGAGACGTTCAAACCGGCGATGACCCGCGCCGAGTTCGACGATTGGGCGACGAAGCAAGACGCCTATATCGCCGACAAGGACATGATCCTGATCGAGGGGTACATCGGACCCGATCCGAATTTCCGCACTGCTAGCCGTCTCTACATGGAGAAGACGTCGGCAAACATTCCGGCGATGATGCAGCAGTTGTTCTTCCCGAAGGACGACGAGTGGGAGCCCGACTTCACCGTCATCTACACACCGGGCCTCAAGGCACCCGGGAAGTCGGATGACCGGCTCATTGCCGTCGATCACGAGAACTACGTGACCCGTGTGTTCGGATCCGACTACTTCGGTGAAGCGAAGATGGGCGGGCTCCGCATGTGGAATCACCTCGTGTTTGAAAAGGGAGGCCTTGCCCTTCACTCCGGTTTGAAGACGTTCCCGGATGTCGACGGTGAAGAAAAAGTCGCCCTCATCCTCGGCCTCTCCGGCACGGGGAAGACGACGACGACATTCCGCCAGCAGCTCGGATCGCTCCCCGTTCAGGATGACTTCGTGGCCCTGTTCCCGAAGGGGAAGGTCTACTCGTCCGAGAACGGCTGCTTCGCGAAGACGTTCGGGCTCGACGAGGACGACGAACCGACGATCTACGGCGGGACGACCCGTCCGGACGCCTGGCTCGAGAACACGCACACTGAGGATGACGGTTCCGTCGACTTCTTCGACGACTCGTACACGCGCAACGGACGTTCTACGTTCCCGCTCGCCAATATCCGGCATCGGGATCCGAACAACCTGCCGCCGGTGAACTTCCTGTTGCTGCTCAATCGCAACGAGAACATCATCCCTGCGGTCGCGAAGCTCAAGCGTGAACAGGCTGCTGCCTACTTCATGCTCGGAGAGACGAAGGGAACGTCGGCGGGCGGTGCATCGGAGGCGGGAAAGAGCCTCCGTGTTCCCGGCACCAACCCGTTCTTCTTCACGAACGACGCCGTGCAGGGCAACCGACTTCTCGAATTGCTCGAGACGATGCCCGACCTCGAGGTCTACCTCATGTCGACCGGTCGTGTCGGCGGAGAAGACGATGATGATCGGTCGAAGAAGGTCAAGATCCGGCACTCGTCGGCCGTCGTGAAGGGCATTGCTGAAGGCTCCATCACATGGGAGGAGGATCCCGACTTCGGCTACTACGTAGCAGCCGATGTCCCGGGTTTCGATGACCCTGAGTTGCTCCAGCCGCAGCGTCTCTATGACAGGCAGGGGCGGAGCGAGGAGTATCAGGCGATCGTGGCCCAGCTGCAGGTCGAGCGTCGGGAATTCCTGAGAACCTTCCCGGGTCTCGACGAGAGCGTAGTCAACGCCGTCTGACGCGAAGATGGAATCGGATTGCGGGGCGGCCTCTGGCCGCCCCGCTGTCGTTTGTCCTCGATCTATTGCCGCTTGGGACCAAGTTTTGGTTTGTGCTTCAAGTGGCTGCGGAAGGCGACCGATACAAGGTTGGTGAAACAGAAGACTCCGACCCTTCCATCATCGATTGACACACACGAGTTTGGAACGAGCCGCAAAGGCTACGACAAGCGTGAGGTCAAGGAATTCCTGCGCGAACTCGAGACGAATTTCCGCGAGCTTGAGCGGTGGGCACAGGACACGAAGACCCGTCTTCAGAAGGCCGAGTTCGAGGCAGAGAAGGCCCGTTCTTCGGAGGGACAGTCCGTCGATAGCGCCATGGTCGCAGTCTTCGACGCGAAAGACCGGGTGCTGAGCAGGGCACGGAAGCAGGCGGCGAAAATCGAGGCTGAGGCTCGCGAGCGCGCCACTGCTCTTGAGCAGGAAGCTCGTGTTCGTGCCGAAGAAGCGGGCTTGCAGGTAGACCAGGACGGTGTCGTTGAGGACGCGCAGCAACGCGCCTCCGAGATCATTGGCGCCGCCGAGCAAGAGGCCGAACGCATCCGCAATGTCGAAGACGCAGAGGTGCAGCAACTCGTAACCGACTTCGAAGACGACCGACAGAGACTGACCGCTGAGGTGGACCGACTCACCGCTGCGCTCGAGGCGCTTGAGACGCCGGACGAAGACGTGCGCGCTGAAGCCGAGAAGACAGCTGCCGCTCTCGTGACCGAAGCACAACACGCAGCCGATGAGGTCGTCGCTGTAGCCGAGGAGAAGAGCAGGGTTCTCGAGGAACGGGCGACCGAACTCGACGAGCTCGGACGAGTCATCGAAGCCGATCGCGAGTCGATGCTTGCCGACATGGAACTCGCTCGAACCGAGCGAGAGAGCGAAGCATCCCGAATCATCGCTGATGCGAAAGCTCAGGCAGAGCAGATCATCGCCGACGCGACCTCGTCGGATGTGGATACCACCGCTGACGGCGACAACAGCGATCTCGATGAGACCGGCCGCACATCCGCCGAGCAAGAAGCGGCGAAGGTGATCGAGCGGGCCCATATCGAGGCGGAGCAACTCGTCCGCACGGCAGAGCGGGAAACGCAGAAGGTCGAAGAGCTCCAACAGGATCTCGAGAACCGACTTGCCGTCCTGGATGACGAGTCGATCGGTGCAGCGGAGAGGGCCGCGAACATCGAAGCGGCCGCCCGTGAACGTGCCGAGGCGATTACCGACCGTTCCGAAGCCGGAGCGATCAGCATCAGGGAAGCCGCCACACAGACGAGGGAGCAGGCGGACCGGGACCGGCTCGAAGCTGCTCGAAAGGTCTCTGCGGCCCAGCGTGAGGCAAGAGAGCTCATCGCAGACGCGGAGGAGCGGATGCAATCGGTCCTCGCCGGCATCGACCAGCGCGGTAGCGAGATCCGTGAGGCCGCCGACCAGGACGCTGCTCGAATGAGGGCGGAGGCGGAAGAGAGACTGGTTGTGGCCATGGAAGAGGCCGCGCAGATCCGATCCGATGCGGAAACGGCCTCTGAGGCGTTGACAGCTGAAGTCGCCGAGATGAGAGAACGCGCTGAGGCAGAGGTCGAGGAGTCCCGGCAAGCAGCCGACGCCATCTCGCAAGCCCGGGCGGCGGAACTCGACGAACATGCGGCGGAGCTCGAGCAACGAATCGGCGACGTGGTCGCAGCGGAGGAACGCGCCGGGGCGGCCCTGGCCGATGTACAGGCAGAGATCGACGGACTGCGGATCGAGGCGGATCGCATCCAAGACGAAGCCGCGGCGAATCGCGAAGAGGCTCACCACATCCGGTCGAACGCCGATCAAGTCGCAGCGGAGATGGTCGGGGGAGCTGAACAAGAAGCGCGGATGATCCGCGAGGAAGCCGAGCGCCAGCGCCACACTGCAGAAGCACAGGCAGAAGAGATCGTGTTCGATGCCCGGCGCCTGCACGATGAGGCCGAATCAGTACGTACAGCGGCCCGCGACGAGGCAGCAGACGTGCGCGAGCAGGCTGAGCAATCGCGGCGAGAGTCCGACGCCTCCGCAGATGCCCTTCGGTCGGAAGCGGCAGCGGTGAGGGCGGAAGCCGACGAGTATGCCAAGACGGCGGTCCTTCAGGCAGAACACGATGCTGCGCTCCTGGTCGACGAGACCTACCGCCGTGTGGAATCCCGCGCCGGCGAGGCATCTGCACATCAGGAGCGGGCTCTCCAGCTTCTTGCCGACGCAGAGATGTCATGGGAAGCGGCGAGCGAGCAGCATGGTCTTCTCAAGGCTGCTGAGGCCCGCGCCGAGGAACGGATAGCGACCGTTGAAGAGACCGCAGCCCAGGCAGAAGAAGCGATCCTCGTTGCGTATGACGAAGCCGAGCGACTCCGCTCCGAGGGTGCGTCGGATGCCGAGAAACTCGCCTTCGAGGCTTCCGAGGAGCGTGACCGAACGCTCATCGCTGCTCAGGAACACGCCGCCGGTGAGGTTCGTGCGGCCGAGGAATCTGCTGCGGAGATTCTCTCTGGTGCGGAGGAGTCTGCCGCCGCCGCCCGTTTGGGTGCCGAGCAGCTGGCTGAGTCGGTTCAGGCTGAGGCTGACGGTGTGTTGGCGTCCGCTCAGGAGCGCGCGTCTGGTGAGATCCGGACGGCGGAAGAGTTGGCTGCGGAGATTCTCTCTGGTGCGGAGGAGTCTGCCGCCGCCGTCCGTTTGGGTGCCGAGCAGCTGGCCGAGTCGATGCAGGATGATGTTCAACTGGCACTCCAGGCCGCCGACGAACACTCCCTCCGGCTACGGTCGGAGGCAGAGGTGCTGCTCGGAGAGGCAAGGATCTCGGTCGAGGAGATGACTGCAGCTGCCCGCGAAGACGTTGCCAGAATGCGGGAGAAGGCTGCGACGGTCCGCCAGGAATATGAGGAGCAGCTTGAAGTTCTGCAATCCGCCGAGGAGCGGGCTGCCGAAGTCATATCGCAAGCCGAAGCGATTGCAGCAGCGAAGGTCGCAGAGGCAGAAACCGGGGTCGAGGAAGTCGTAGCCGATGCCAAGACGCGGAGCGAACTGGCCGATGAGCGAGAGAGCGAAGTAGCTGAGATTCTTGAAGAGGCCGAGAAAGAGGCCCGGAGTGCCGCTGAAATGGTCGAGGCAGCGAAAGAAGAGGCCGAGATCATCCGCACCGAGGCCATCGGGCTGAGAGATGAGGCAGATCGAGTGCTGTCGGCTGCTCGCGAGCAGGCAACAGGCTTGTCCGATGCCGAACGACAGGCCTTTGAAATCGTTGAGCAGGCTCAGCGCGAGGCCGTGGGAATCCGGGCCGGGGCTGAGGGCGAAGCCACAGTGGCCCGGTCCGAACTCGAACGCATACAAGCCGAGTTTGCAGAAGTTGAGCAGGGGCGGACAGATCAGGAGTCCGAACTCCAGGAGGTCGAACATGCCCAGGCCGAACTCGCCGGACGCAGGGACGAACTGAACCGACGCTCAGCTGAGCACGACGCGGTAGAAGACGATCTTCGTTTGCGCATCGCCGAAATCGAACGCCGTGAGGCTGAGTTGGCCGCCAGGTCCTCCGACGCCGCCGCCGTTGACGAGGCCGTTGCTCAAGCAACAGAAGCGCATGGGGCAGCCGAAGAGGCATTGCGTGCGGCGTTCGAGCGTGCGGAACAGATCACATCTGAAGCATCGGCAGAGGCCGAACAGGTGCGGAGGCAGGCTGAGGAGTTTGCTGAGGATCTGAGAACCCATGTCGAGCATCGACGTGCTGAGGTTGAGGAGGAGGCCGAGCGCCTCGAGGCCGAGCGGAACAGAATGTCTGAGGAACAGGCAGCTATCACCCACGTCGCAGCCGTACCTGCTGACGCACCGATCGATCCGTCGGCCGTTGACGAGCCCGATGAGTGGACTACGGACATCGACGAAGAGCCGTTCACCAATCGTCATGATGACGACGAGCCGATTGCACCTGAGCGACACGAGCGGAGTCGCTACGAGCGCAACTCGGCGAAGCTCCCGCGTATCGGTGACGATGCTGCCAACGTCGTGCGGTCTCTCGAGTCGTTCAGGAAGACCCTTCGCGGATCGTAGGACCCTTCGGTCTATGAATCCATGCCGGCATCGGATATGGCGGGCACCGTCGGCGTTTCGTTCCAGAGAGTCTCGATCTCATCGGGGTCAACGGGAACGCCCCGTGTCAGGTTCTCGCATCCAGATGACGTGACCAGGAGATCATCTTCGATCCGGACACCGATTCCCAGGAACCGCGAAGGAACCTCGTGCGTGACGGAATCTGCTTCGCTGCGTCGCTCGGCGAGGACACGCTTCGCCTCGGCAGCACCCTCGAGATAGGCAAGATCCCGCTCCGCATCCGCATCGAATGGTACCTTCGAAAGCTCGAGAACCGTCTTGTCCCTGGCGATATAGATGCCGGGCTCGACAGTAAACGTCATCCCCGGTTCGAGAGGTCGGCCGACGTCGTCGATCCGGTACGCCCCGGCGTCGTGGACGTCCATGCCGAGCCAGTGGCCGGTTCCGTGGAAGTAGAACTCCCGATACCAGCCGTAGGCAACGGCATCTTCAACAGGGCCCGGAAGGAGACCAAGAGCGACCATGCCTTCGGCAAGGGTTCGCACAGCGATTTCGTGCATGTCGGTAAACGGAAGGCCCGGCTCACAGGCGTCGATAACCGCTTCCTGGGCCGCAAGGACGACGTCGTACACAGCTCGTTGGGCATCGCTGAATCGGCCATTCACCGGGAACGTACGGGTGATGTCCGACGAGAGGTAGCCGAACTCGGCCGCGGCGTCGATGAGTAGGAGGTCACCGTCGCGGAGCGGTTGGTCGTTCTCGACGTAGTGCAGGATGCAGGCATTGTCGCCTGAGGCGACGATGGATGGGTATCCCTCACGGGTCGCTCCCGATGCACGGAACACGTACTCCATCGCAGACTGCACATCGTGCTCTGACCGTCCAGGAGCGGCGAACCGAATTGCCTCACAGTGGCCGTCTGCCGAGACACGGCAAGCCTCGCGAAGAGCATCAATCTCATTGGGTGACTTGATGAGCCTCAGTTCATCGAGAGCTGTCGATGGATCGACGATCGATGATGGAACCGTGATCCCGGCCCTGATACTCATGCCCCTTGCCTGGCGCAGAGCCCCGAGTACACGCGAGTCGACGGAGGAACCCGTGGCGTACCAGAGAGCGTCGCGATCTCGGAACCGGTCGCGGAGTACCTTCTCAAGATCGGCGATCGGGAATGCCTCGTCGGCTCCAAAACGATCCGTGGCACCTTCGACGCCGGCACGCTTCCCGTTCCACGACTCCATCTCAGGATCGCGCGGACGGACGAAGAGCACATACGGTCGCTCGTGCGTTGGGTCGAACAATGCCACGGCATCCGGTTCTTCGAACCCGGTCAGGAAGAAGAAGTCAGATGACTGACGGAACACGTGGTGGACGTCGTCGTTCCGGACGGTCTCGACTGCGGCGGGGACGATCGCGAGACCGTTCCCGATAGCGTTCACGAACTGGCTGCGGCGTTGTGCGAATCGATCCATACAGGAGAGTTTCGGGTGCGAACGGATCGAACGCAAGTCGTTCGACACATCGGTTCAGAGTCGGACGCCTAAAGTGAGAGTGCCGGGTTCGAACGCCGGTCGCAGAGCGCCCGGCGTTGATTCTGAGAAGTGACGGAACAACTGGAGGGATCGATGAGACGACCAAGACGGATGTTCGGGCTACTTGCGCTGTTGATGGTGCTGGCGATGATCGCGGCCGCTTGCAGCGACTCGAGCGACGACTCAACGACGACAACGGCGGCTGGTGGGGAAGAGACGACTACGACGGCGGCGGCGATGTCGGGCGAAGGTCTCACTTTCGGGATGATCCTCGTCGGACCCGAAAACGATCACGGTTGGTCCCAGGCCCACTTCGAGGCCGGGAAGTACATCGAGGAGAACACCGGAGCGAAGATGATCTCTCTCGACACGGTCAACCCGGCCGATCGTCCCGAGACGTCTGTCGAACAGGTCGTCGACGACATGATCGAGCAGGGAGCGTCGTTGATCTTCGCGACGTCCGACGACATGAGAGACGGTATCGAAGCTGCAGCCGCAGCTCACCCCGACGTCCCGATGGTTTGGTCGTCCGGCGACAGCGCGTGGGAGGAAGGGGAGGCCTATCGGGCCGACCTGACGAATCTCAGCAACATCATGGGAAGGATGTACTACGGCAAGCTGATCGCAGGATGTGCGGCGGCGTTGACGTCTGAGACGGGCAAGCTCTCGTATCTCGGACCTCTCATCAATGACGAGACACGCCGACTGGCGAGCTCCGTATACCTCGGTGCTCAGCACTGCTGGGAGGAGTCCGGCAAGGATCTGGCCGGACTGAGCATGGATGTCAATTGGATCGGATTCTGGTTCAACATTCCTGGCGTGACGCTCGACCCGACCGAAGTCACGAACGCGTTCTTCGACGGCGGTTCCGACGTCGTGGTCTCCGGAATCGACACGACCGAAGCTCTCGTCGTGGCCGGTCAGCGGGCGGCGGCCGGGGAAGCCGTGTGGGCGATCCCCTACGACTTCGTCGGAGGATGTAGCGAAGCACCGGAGGTCTGCCTCGGTGTTCCGTACTTCAACTGGGGACCCACGTATCTGCAGGTTGCCGAGGCGGCCTTTGCCGGCGGCAGCGGTAGCGCATTCGTGTGGGAGGGCCCGGACTGGACCGACATGAACAACCTCGACACGAGCATGATCGGTTGGCTCGGCGGCGATGCCCTCTCGGGCGAGGCCGCCACCACGCTGGACGCGTTCATCGCCGGCCTCGGCGATGGCTCGATCAACCCGTTCGTTGGACCGCTCAATTACCAGGATGGCACACCGTTCCTTGCGGACGGTGAGGTCGGGACCGACCTGCAACTCTGGTACATGAAGCAGTTGCTCGAAGGCATGAAGGGTGCCAGCACTTCCTGACGTTCGCCGATTCGACACGATGATGGGGGAGGCCGAACGGGCCTCCCCCATCGCATGCAGCCTCGGAACGTAGTACGTCATACGTAGGTCGTACTACTGCCCGTCGTCTCCCCGGTCCTAGCCAACCCCTCACTTCCGAAGTGCCTGATTAGTCTGCGGTGCAATGGCGCTGGAGATACGGGACATTTACAAGCACTTCGGTCCCGTGCGAGCAAACGATGGCGTGACCTTTGCGGTTGAGGAAGGCTCGCTGCACGGGATTCTCGGGGAGAACGGTGCCGGAAAATCGACACTGATGAAGATCTTGTCGGGCTTCTACGAGGCCGACTCCGGCGAGGTGGTGCTCGACGATGATGTTCTCGATCTCGGCTCTCCTGCAGATGCCATCGGTGCCGGCGTTGGAATGCTTCACCAGGATCCTCTCGTGTTCCTCCCATTCACGGTGCTCGACAACTTCGTCCTCGGAAGTCCCGGGCCCCAGAGACTCGATCGTTCAGAGGCGAGGGCGGAACTCGACCGCGTGAGCGGCGAGCTTGGTTTCCGTTTCGATCCGGAACGCCTCGCTCGCGATCTCACGGTGGGAGAACGCCAGCAACTCGAGATCACCCGTCTGATCTGGCGCGGCGCCAACGTGTTGATCTTCGACGAACCGACGACGGGGATCTCCGCGACGCAGCGCCTCCAGCTGTTCTCAACGCTCCGCGGTCTCGCCGAGAACGGATTGATCGTGCTGTTCGTGTCTCACAAGCTCGAAGAGGTCGAGGATCTATGCGATTCGGTCACGGTGATCCGGCAGGGGAAGGTCGTCTTTGAGGCTGCAATGCCGGTCTCGTCGGACACCCTCGTCGAGAAGATGTTCGGGAAGGTCTTCGTTGAGGAGGTTCGAGAGTCGGTTCCGCTTGGGACTCCCGTTCTCGAACTCTCTCACGTCATCATCGAGGAAGGCACGACTCGGATCGAGGATCTGAGTCTCAGCTGCGCCGCAGGCGAGGTCATCGGTCTTGCAGGTCTTGAGGGCAGTGGGCAAAGGACGTTGCTGCGCGCCTGTGCCGGCCTGTTGAGTCCCACCGCGGGGACCCTGTCGGTGGACGGCAACAACCTCAACAAAGATTCGTATCGGGACCACCTCTCTGCCGGCGTTCACTACCTGCCGGCCGGGCGCCTGGAAGAGGGGCTTGTCGAAGGCATCTCCATAGCTGAACACCTTGTGCTCACCTCTGACGACACAAGCTTCTTCATCGACTGGCAGACCGCCGACAAGATCGCCGAGCAAGAGATCGACGACTACTCGATCAAAGGGAGGCCGTCTTCCCCTGCAGAAGACCTGTCTGGCGGCAATCAGCAGAGGCTCCTTCTGGCGATGATCCCCGACGAAGTGCGGCTCCTTCTCCTCGAACACCCCACGAGAGGCCTCGACGTTGGTTCCGCTGCCTACGTGTGGCAGCGCCTCCTGGACCGTCGGGGCGATGGAACTTCGATCGTATTCGCATCTGCCGATCTCGACGAGTTGCTTCGTTACAGCGACCGAATCGTGGTGTTCTTCGGCGGGGACGTGTTCGCCGTGCGCAAGGCCGTGGACACAGACGGTGAGGAACTCGGCTACCTCATCGGTGGAAAGGAGCGAGAGTGAAAGCGCTGCGAGCCGCCACACCCACGCTCCTCTCTCTCGCGGCTGCACTTGCCTTCGGCATCGTGCTTCTGCTCTTGGCCGGGGCACCACCCTTCGAAGCGCTGTGGCTTCTCGTCGAAGGTTCGTTCGGGTCCGCCTCGAAGATATCTGCGACATTGCTGGCATGGTCGCCGCTCCTCCTTGCATCAGCGGGCCTTGTGATCACGTTCTCTGCCGGCCTGTGGAACATCGGTGTCGAAGGACAGGTCATCGTCGGCGCGATCGCAGCAACCTGGGTGGCCAGGTCGCTTCCCGGACCGGCATGGGTCATCCTTCTTGCGACGATCGTTGCCGGGGCGATCGGTGGTCTCGTGTGGGCCCTCATCGCCGGTGTGCTCAAGACGTACGGTGGAGTTCACGAGATCTTCGGTGGCCTCGGACTCGACTTCGTTGCCGCGGGGTTGGCGGTCTATCTGGTTCTGGGTCCTTGGAAACGAACCGGGGTCGCTTCGACGAGCGGTACCGACATCTTCCGAGAAGAGGCGTGGATGCCGGAACTCGAGGCGTTCGGAACCGGCTGGCCGGTGGTCTCCGTCGCCTTGGGTCTTGCGAGTGTCCTGATCGTGTGGCTGCTCCTGCGGGGCACTCGATTCGGCCTACGCCTCAAGGCGGTCGGGCGGAATCCGCAGAGTTCATTCCTGCTCGGCATTCCCACGAACACGTACATGCTCGGTGCGTTCGCGATCGGCGGCGCACTCGCCGGTATCGCCGGAACGGTTCAAGCGACCGGCTTCCATCACAAGCTCGTCCCAGCGATCTCGGGCGGGTACGGGTTCCTCGGCATCCTCGTCGTGCTGCTGGCATCGTTCAGTGCCGCGTGGATCGCCCCGATCGCCCTGTTCTTCGTCGCTATCTCGGTAGGGAGCACGCAACTGGATCTCCGCCTCGGTCTGGACTCGGCGTTCGGCGGTGTCCTCCAGGGGATCACCGTTCTCTTCGTCATGATCGGCGGTGCCTGGTCGGCCAGTCGCGGGTTCGGCTCACAAGCTGCGCGAGAGGAGCACTGACCGTGGAAGCCACGCTTAACTCGATCATCGCCGCAGCGGCTCCGCTCGTCATCGCGACGATGGGGGAGACGATTACGGAGAAGTCGGGCGTCGTCAATCTCTCTCTCGAGGGAAGCTTGCGGCTCTCCGCCATGACAGGCTTCGTTGTGGCGTTCTGGGTGGGCCATGCGCTTGTGGGGTTCGGGGCGGCGGCCGTGGTCGGGGCGGCGATCGCGGCCATCATCGCCTCGACCAGCATCCGTCTGAAGCTGAATCAGATCGCTGTGGGTTTCGTTCTCACCCTCCTGGCGGCCGACCTTGCCTCGTTCCTCGGAGACTCCTTCGTCGGTGAGCGCGGCCCCCGGGTTCCCGCGCTTCCGATTCCCTTCCTCTCCGACATCCCGTTTGTCGGGAAGGTGTTCTTCGACCACGATCTCGTCGTGTACGGCAGCTTCCTGGCGATAGGCGTCACGTGGTGGGTGTTTTATCGCACGCGTGCCGGGTTGAACCTCCAGGGTGTGGGCGAGCGTCCGGAAGGTGCGTTCGCAAGAGGCATCAAGGTCAACACACTCCGATTCTGGTACACGGTGCTCGGCGGGGCCATGGTCGGAGTCGCCGGCGCTGCCTACTCGCTCGACGTGAAGCTTGGATGGCGCGAAACGCTGACGCTCAATCTTGGATGGATCGCCCTGGCGATCGTGATCTTCGGGGGCTGGCATCCGCTCCGGGTTGCGTTCGGCGCCTACCTCTTCGGCGCTCTCCAGGTGCTTGCCTTCCAACTGCAGGACGTCTTCCCCGGTCTCGCTCAGGTTCTCCCGATCGCGCCGTTCCCTCTGATGATCCTCGCTCTCGTCTTCGTGTACTCAAGTGGGTTCCGACGGATCGGGGACCAGTTCCCGCGCCTCCGCAGCCTGTTGGGCGGCGCAGCACCTGCAGCGATGGGAACCGTGTTCGAGCGCGAGTAGCGGTCAGGCCACGGTGACAGCGGCGAGTTCGGCCAGCAGAGCAGCCTTGTCCTCTCTACCGAGGAATGCTGCCTCGATCGAGTTGCGTGCGAGTGCGACGAGGTCCTCGCGACTCAGATCGAGTGCCTCAGCTGCTGCGACGTAGTTGTCGAGGACGTAACCACCGAAGTAGGCCGGATCGTCCGAGTTGATCGTGACGCGCACCCCCTTGTCGAGGAGGCGCTTCAGGTTGTGGTCTTCGAGGCGTTCGAAGACCCGGAGCTTGACGTTCGACAGCGGGCACATCGTGAGCGGGATCTGTTCTCGAGCGAGCCTCTCCACCAGAGCAGGATCCTCATCACACCGCACACCGTGATCAATTCGTTCCGCACCCAGGGAATCGATGGCGCTTGTGATGTAGGCGGGAGGGCCCTCTTCGCCGGCGTGAGCCACGGAGTGCAAGCCCTCGGATCGGGCGAGGGAGTAGGCCCGGGCGAACCACTCCGGCGGGTTCCCCACTTCCCCGGAGTCGAGGCCGACGCCGATGATTCGGTCGGTGAAGGGCTCTGCATCGTGCCAGGTATCGACGGCAGCATCGCCGGGGAGATGTCGGAGGAAGCACATGATCAGTGCGGCCGAGATGCCCCAGCGATTCTTTGCATCGGCCATGGCGTGGGTGAAGCCGTCCATGAAGACCTGGAAAGCGATGCCGCGTTCCGTGTGGGTCTGTGGGTCGAAGAAGATCTCGGCTCTCCAGACGCCGTCGTCCGCAGCGCGCTCGAGGTAGGCGAGCATCAGGTCGTAGAAATCCTGCTCGGTCACCAGCACAGCGGCGCCCTGGTAGTAGATGTCGAGGAACGACTGCAGGTCGGAGAACTCGTACGCGGCTCGGATCTCGTCGACGGACGCGAACGGCAGATCGATGCCGTTCCGTTCGGCGAGGTTGAACATCATCTCCGGCTCGAGGGTTCCCTCAATGTGAAGGTGAAGTTCGGCTTTCGGAAGCGAACGGACAAATGATGAGATATCCATGGCTAGGTCTTCCGAGAACTCGCTCCGGCGAACAGGCCGATGCCGATGACGGCGAGGACGATCTGGATCAGCAGCTTGATCCAGTCGACACCGGCGGTATTACCGACACCAATGAGATCTGCGAGGAACCCACCGAGGATGGCAGCTCCAGCACCGACGAGGATGGTGCCGATCAGCGAGATGTCCTGCTTCCCAGGCTTGATCAGCCGTGCGATTGGGCCGAGGATGAGACCCATGATGAGTCCACCGACGATGGTTCCGATAACGCTTCCCATGATTCTCCTTCACGTTCGCCCGTGGATCTGGTGTGATCAGGGCTGCTTCGGCGCCGGGCACTGAGTACCACGATCGAAGCGAGTCGTGGGCCCGGTGGGACTCGAACCCACACGCTTCGGATTAAAAGTCCGCTGCTCTGCCAATTGGAGCTACAGGCCCTGGGATGGAGGATACCCGCCGGCGGGATTCCCGGTCACC
>Ga0209013_10001068_pt1 | contig 25328 bp, 23 predicted proteins | sample Cruoilmetagenom2_FD_187291 | JGI IMG/M metagenome (GOLD analysis project Ga0209013, IMG submission 187291) | Oil polluted marine microbial communities from Coal Oil Point, Santa Barbara, California, USA - Sample 2 (SPAdes) (version 2) | ecosystem: Environmental > Aquatic > Marine > Oil seeps ... | reverse complement strand
TCGATATTGTGCGCCGCGTCTCGCATGAACTGTGCGTTCCGACATTCGCCTATCAGGTATCTGGGGAGTATGCGATGCTGATGGCGTCGGCTGAACGCGGGTGGCTGGACAAGAACCGGATCATGCTGGAAAGCCTGATGGCATTCAAACGCGCCGGCGCAGCCGGAATTCTCAGTTACTTCGCTCCGGAGACCGCGAGGCTACTGCAGGCCTCGGTGTAACCCTCAACCTTTAACTTCGGCCAGACGTTCCGGGGCAGCCGGCACCAGGTTGACGCTCTCGCCGCAACCGCAGGCGCTTTCCTGGTTGGGATTGTTGAACACAAAACCAGAGGACAGCGTGTCGACGTGATAGTCCATTTCGGTACCGAGCAGGTACATGATGGCCATCGGATCGATCAGAATCTTGATGCCCTTTTCTTCGACGACCTCGTCGAATTTCCCGATCTCTTCGGCCCAGTCCATTGTGTATTCCATGCCCGCGCAGCCGCCCTTCGTTACGCCCAACTTTAGCGCGACTGCACCAGTGCGGTTTGCCATGATTTCCGCGACCCGTTTGGCGGCAGCATCGGTCAGTGTCATGACCTTGGGGCGTGGGCGATTTAATGTCGTCATTTTAATATTGAACCTCGATACAAGCCTTGGGCCTGCGTAGCATATAGGATACCAAGGCCGGCAGACAACTCACCGGCAGGCTCGCCGATGGTGGAGCCTGGCGCGAATTCCAGTACGGCTGGGAGGGGATTCAAGAAGAGGATGCCGACGCCACCGGCGCGGCCAACTTCCGATCCTGTCGGAACGTCTGCTAAGAGATTATTCGTTTCCCGCCAAACGAGTGGCGGTTAGTGAAATCAATTGAGTCTCAAACCGGATCGACTTAATCCCGACCGGTTGCAAATGCATTAATAGCAACCGGCATTTGGATTTTTTAATACAGTCAGCTTTTCGTTTTTCTTCGGGGCTTTGGCGGAATGTCTTTTTTTTCCGAGTCGGCGTCGGAACCGAAAGCCGATTCACATCGCTCGTAACGGACTCCGGTGAACAGGAGCACCTCGCCCTTGGGCGGGTCGCCTTCCGTACATCGGGATCTGTCGGATCTGGATCCGAGCACTTCACGCATCTGCGCAAAGTCTATAATCGTTGCCATTCTTGCCCCCTTCGGTGGACCCGTGGTCTCCAGTTACGTGTTCTTATTTTTCTTTTCCTGCGACAAGCTCCAACATATTTCTTGCTGGAAACTCAGCCTTTGAATTGGGCCACCGTTTTCCTTTACAGGGAGTTAATACGCGATTGCCTGAGTCGTGGCTGTCGCAGCAGGGACTCACTCAGTCGGAAATAAGCCATTCGTCGAGAAAATGACGCCCCTGACGGTCCTCAACCTCGATCAACCAGAGATCGGGATCGATATTGATCTCCCGTGCGATCAGAGCATCGATTTCAGCGTCGGTCGCCTGCAAGCGCCGTGACCAGCGCCGTTCAACAGCAACTTCGGCAAGACCTGCGGCGGCGGGAGCGTAGAGTTCGGAGGTTCCGTTGAGGTGGCTGATGCGGATGAAGATGCTACCTGCGTGCTCATCGCCCTTGCGGACGACGTAACTGGCGGCTCCAGTGGCGTTACAGGTCCGCACGTAGGCCATTACCCATAGGTCTGCTTTAAGGCGTAGCATCGCTACTCAGGGCCCACCGAATCTCTAATTTGCATTCCGGCGCAGACTAGCGTCGGCTGAGCTTGACCTTAGCGTTGTCTGTGCGGCTCGCAAGGCCTGCTATCAACCGTCCAGAGATTCGTCCCGTCTCTGGTAGCTTGTTCTCGACCTCAAACCTGCGGATGGCGCGTTCGGTAGCGGCGGTATATGTGCCGTTGACCGAACCGGGCGCATAGTTGAGTTGCCGCAGCGACTGTTGCACGCTTACCATTACATGCTTTGCTTCAGGTGAGACTGGGAGGCCAGCGTCGTTGACCGCCGATGCCGTATTGTGCAGGCCGAGCAGGAGCCGCTCGAGCTGCGCAGCGTCCGCATGTGCCGTCAGCGGCAGTCCATTGTCGTATTCGAAAGCCATGATTGCCGCGCGGGTCTTTATGTCCATCTGGCCATCATTCGAGCCTGGCCTATAGCCCAACTCGGACAACTCGCGGTGGACCGCCGCCGCGGTCTTGTCGATGCGACGCGCGTTCAATACGACGAGTCTCTGATCGGCGCTGCGCTGACCTGCTGCTCCATTGTAATCGGCCGACTGCAGCAGGAGCCCCGGTGGAGGCGCCAGCTCGCGGGTTCCCTCTTGCAGGCTGATAAGATTGACCATGAGTGTGAGGGTTAGGCATGCGAAGACTGCTAAGCCGCCGCCAATAAACCGATTTGACATCACCACGCTCCTGGTCACAGACGCGCACCGGCGAAACCGGCTCTCGCATGCTCATCGTCAGCGGAGCGAATTCCATGCCCCAATCCAGACCGGATTATTTGTGGCAGGCGTTAAGGTTGCATTAAGTACGATACCATCAAGACAAAATTATTTGGCCGCAAAAGGCCGGCATTCTCATAACGGTTGCAGACTTAAGAGTTCGGCAAGTCCTGGAGGAACCCGACAGTAACCTCGCGGGCGTAGGTTAAGGCAAGTCGATACTGAAACCGGCGGAAAACTCAACTGACCGTAAGGCGATCTCGTGCGACTCGCAGTGCTCATAGCGTTATTGACCTTGGCTCTTCCGCGCGCAACGCTGGGACAGCTGACGCAGATGACCTATCAACACGCCACGCACGTCGCCACTATCTGCGAGAGGCATCCCGAGTCGTGTCGGGCCGCACAAGAAGAAGCTAAGAAGGCGGGATTGATGATGGCGCGCGTGGCGGGTAAAGCCGCCGACCATGTGGAAAGCGCTGCCCTGGTTGTGCTTGCCAACCTCGAACGCTCCTTCAGTGTTACCGAGCCTGACCGCGGGACGTTGAGCGACGAGGACCTGCTGCCGCGGTGGCGTGGAGAGTAATGCGATAGCAGCGGCCGGTCCATGCCAGTCTGCGCCAGGCGGAACCACCAACACAACTCCTGAAAGCGGGCCTTGCTTGGTCGTAAGCAGCATTGCCACAATCCGGGCAAGACTTTTGCTCTGATCGCGAACGCGCTACGTATCAGTAAGCAGTCCCGCAACAGGAACCCATTCGATACCACGATGAACATTGCCGAAATACGCGACGATTTTGCCTTTCTCGATGATTGGGAAGACAAATACCGATACGTCATCGAACTGGGCAAATCGCTCCCCGAAATGCCGGAGGCGGTCAAGACCGAGGCCAACAAGGTTCGTGGCTGCGTTAGTCAGGTCTGGCTGCAGACCACACGCAGCGATGGCTCGTTGCACTTCACCGGAGATAGCGATGCGATGATCGTGCGCGGCCTGGTCGCTATCTTGCTGGCGATCTACCAGGACCGGACGCCGAAGGAGATCCTTGAGACGGACGCTCGTGAAGTCTTTAGGGACCTTGGGCTCAAGGATCACCTGACACCACAGCGTTCGAATGGGTTTGCTTCGATGGTCGATCGTATTCAGTCAGATGCGCATGCGGCGCTGGCCGCTTCGTAGCTTGCGCCAGTAGCGGTGAGCCTGGCGATGGACAGGCCAGAGACCTCAATGACGGGCGAGCGCATCGAGGGCGAGGAGCAAAACGACCTTGGCGGAACGCTGAGGCCAACAGGTCGCGCGCTCGACATCCTCCAAACCTTCGAGGTTAGCAACACACGTCGACCAAGATACTGGTGAATTCAGTTCCGGCGGCGGCTGGCAGCGTTCGGACAACTCGCAACAGCTGCGATTAAGATGACCGAGGAAAACGCTCCATTGGCAGGATGCACTCCTCAGTAGTCAATCGGGGAAACAGCGCCTAATCGCGTTTAGTGCCGAGGCCCATTTTCTTGGCCAAGTCCGAGCGCGCCTTAGCATAGTTTGGCGCCACCATCGGATAGTCATGTGGCAGGCCCCATTTGGAGCGGTACTCTTCGGGGGTCAAATTGTAGTGGGTCCGCAAATGCCGCTTGAGCGATTTGAACTTCTTGCCGTCCTCCAAACAGATGATGTAATCGGGCATGACCGACCGCTTAACGGGGACCTTCGGCTTCAATTCTTCCCGCTTGACAGGGGCAGCATCTCCGGAAGCCATAGCCAGGGCGGAATGCGTCTCGCTAATGAGTTGCGGCAACTCGTTGGCCTGGACGCTATTATTACTCACGTAGGCCGAGACGATCTTGGCCGTCAGCTCCACGAGAACGGCATTCGCCTCGTCTTCCATCTGTCCGTTCCCCTCAGACCGGTTTGCGGTCATGGTCTGCTCATCCACTAACATGGTCAATGAAGTCAATACTCGCCCACAGAAAGGTTAAAGGGCTTCTATAGATCAATCCAGATACCGAAACACTGGATCGAACCTCAGCCGTGGCTTGGATGCTATTTCGTACCGCACCTCCAATACTCTTGGACATGAAAACTAAATTGGTGTCAACAAGTCTCAACTGACTTCAACTTAGTTTTTGGCACTATGTCTAACTCCAATACCATCAGAATTAGTGCGATGCACCATTGTGCGGGCCGTTTTACAATCCGCGCTGGACCTGATTACCCTCGTGTGCGATCGCACATTTTCGGGTCACCCTCCCCCCGCCCTAACGCCGAAGAGGCCCCCTCCAAATGACCACGCCCTTCCAAGCCAGCGTCCCGCAGGCGGCGCCCCAGGCCACCAAAGAACCGATGAGTGCGACGTTCCACGGAGTGCAGCTCATCGACCCCTACGCCTGGCTGCGCGATGACGATTGGCAGGCCGTTATGCGTGAGCCTGACAGGCTCTCACCACGCATCCGCACATATCTGGAAGCGGAAAACGCCTATACCAAAGGCGCCTTAGGCGACACCGAAGAGCTGCAACACCATCTGTTTGAAGAAATGAAGGGGCGCATCAAGCAGGACGACAGCACCGTTCCTGCACCGCACGGACCTTGGGCCTATTTCGCTCGCTACATCACCGGCGGCCAATACGCACAGATTTGCAGGCGCCCGCGCGACGGTGGCGAAATTTCCGTTTTGCTGGATGGGAATATGGAGGCCGAAGGTACCGCCTATTGGTCGCTTGGTGGCTCCGACCACAGTCCCGACCACCGCCTGCTGGCTTACGGCGTTGATGACAAAGGCTCGGAATACTACACGGTTCGCATCCGCGATCTTGCGACCGCTCAGGAACTCGCCGACGTCATTCCCAACACCAGCGCCGATATGGTTTGGGCCAATGACTCCAAAACCTTGTTCTACGTGCGCCTTGATGACAACCACCGGCCGCGGCAGGTGTTCCGGCATGTTTTGGGAACAGTTACCGAAGACGATGTCCTGATCTATGAAGAGGCCGACCCAGCTTTCTATGTGAGCCTCAGCCAGACTCAGTCGAACCGGTTCATCACTATCATCGCGCACGATCATGAAACCAGCGAGGTCTACCTTGTCGACGCGAATGACCCGGCCAGCCCATCACGATTGATCGCCGCCCGCGAGACCGGTCACGAATACAGCGTCGAGCATCACGGCGAAGAGCTGATCATCCTAACCAATTCCGCGGATGCCGAGGACTTCCGCATCGTCGAGGCGCCGCTCGCCACACCTGAGCGTGATAACTGGCGGGAAACCGTGGCGCACAAGCCGGGCCGCCTTATTCTCGATATGGTGGCATATGCCGGCCACCTGGTTCGGCTAGAACGTGAGGATGGTCTGCCGCGGATCGTCGTCCGGCGTTTTAAGGATGAGGCTGAGCATTCGGTTGCGTTCGATGAGGAAGCCTACAGTCTGGGCCTCTCGCATGGGTATGAATTCGACACGCAGATCATTCGTTTTACCTATTCGTCAATGACGACGCCGGCCGCAGTCTATGATTACGATATCGAAGCGCATTCGCGGACGTTGCGTAAACAGCAGGAAGTCCCGAGTGGACATGATCCTGCCAACTACATTACGCGGCGTCTTCATGCTCCTGCGCATGATGATGAGACCGTGCCTGTGTCGCTGCTCTACCACAAGGACACGCCGCTCGACGGCACGGCGCCGGTCCTTCTTTACGGCTACGGTTCCTACGGAATCTCTATGCCGTCTTCCTTTGCGACGGCACGTCTATCGCTCGTTGACAGGGGCTTCATATACGCGATCGCTCATGTGCGCGGCGGCAAGGAGAAAGGGTACCGTTGGTACAAGGACGGCAAGCGTCAGACGAAAACGAACACATTCAAGGACTTCATCTCGGCTGGCGAGTACCTTGCCGAAGCCGGCCTCACGCAGCGCGGCCGCATCGTCGCGCAGGGCGGCTCGGCCGGCGGCATGTTGATGGGTGCGGTGGTCAACATGGCGCCGGAACTGTTCACGGGTATTGTCGCCAACGTTCCGTTCGTCGATGTGCTCAATACAATGCTTGACGCGGACCTCCCGCTAACCCCACCGGAATGGACCGAATGGGGAAACCCAATCGAGAGCGCGGCGGATTTTGAGACCATCCGCGGATACAGCCCCTACGACAACGTGTCCAAACAGTCCTACCCGCATATCCTCGCCGTCGCGGGCCTGACGGACCCTCGGGTCACATACTGGGAGCCGGCGAAATGGATTGCCCGGCTAAGAGAGCTCAACATTTCAGACAATCTCGTGTTGTTACGCACGAACATGGAGGCAGGACACGGCGGTGCGTCGGGACGCTTCGAGTCTTTGAAGGAGACCGCACTCGAGTATGCGTTCGCCTTACTCATCACCGGAAAGATAGGCGGTAGCACGCCGAAGGCGGTGTGGCCGGCTCCTCATTCATCATCGTAGGGAGCCGGCGTTCAGCCGCCGCCACGCTGGAAAGCGATGTCGAAGCGGCGCAGTAGGTCGTCCGCATCGGCCTTGCAAACATCTTTGAATTTAATGACGACCCTGGCTCGCGGCAACTCAACCAGCCCACTGAATGAAAATCCGTCGATCTTGGCGAACGTGATAACGGCTTGCCCGTTGCCGACGGCAAGGACCACGGGCTCTTCGGTGGCGGCTGCCTGACCAGCTTGCTGCCCGGCAAAGGCGGTGATCGACTTCGCATACTCCGACTGGGAGAGGGTCATCACCTTTTCGATGGGGGGGCTTGCCGTCATGCTTTCCGATCCAAATTGTGTCATCTGTTCAACCTCCCGCAACCGGCGGCCACACGGCGACCGCGTCGCCATCGTTCAGGGCTGCGGATGCCCTGCCTTCGCGTGGCTGGAAGATCCCGTTCAACAGCACGAGGTGGCATGCTTCTCTTGGTATGGCGTGACTATCTAGCAGTGACTGGATCGTCGCGCCGGACTTCGCTTCGACCTCGGCCGTGTTGCGTTCGGCACCTGGCGGGAGATAGGTGCCAAGCGACGCATAGAGTTTGAGAGTAACGGAAATAGTCTGGCTCATAATCCCATCTCAGCACTGGTTACAGAGAAACCTGATAGACGCGCCCCCGTGTGGGAATTCATTTGGTCCTAGGTTGGGACGTTTACTAGACTTAATGCGCGCAGAGTATGCGTTTGGAGCAGGCCATCATCCTTGCGAAATCAATAGTCAGAGCTCTTCTTTTATAAATTCAACGTCAGTGGATGATTGTAGGGCGGGTCGACCTACTCACAATGCGCTGACCGAACAAAAACTACCGATCGATGTCCCTCAAAATTACCACTCGAAGCGAACAGCCTGCACTACCCTTTGCACTCAATGGCGAGGGCCGAGCACCAAATCTGAAAGTTGCCCTTAAAGCTAGGCATACTCAACTTGTCCAAATTCACTGAGCAGCTGTCGATGGCGCCCCCATGAACAGACTGCCTTGGACCAAGCAGAAGCTCCGCCACCTATACGTACACGTACACGACAATAATGGTTAGAATTGCCCAGTCGAACCTCAAGACCATCAAAATGCTCGAATGCCCGCGGCAACCGCCCGCCAAATGGTTCGCGGCGGAACACGACTGCGGGGGGCAGTCCGACATGACGTATGTAAATTTGTCGCTGTCGCACCCAACCGCCGACGCATCTACTGAAAGACCTGACCACCCGGCTTGAACCAAGGAAACATATTTCCGCACATCCCAACGACAGCGTCATTGCAACCGTCGGCAGCAGCGAAGACTGAGGTGGCCTTACAGCTCATTTATTTATTCGCACGGAAAGCAATTAAGCGGACGACTTCTTGATCTTTAAATTTTTACAGATTCGCTTGTGAGTATTGAAGTTCTTTTGGTCTACATATGGTCAGTGAAATTTCACTCCAAATGTGGATTATTCCAATGAAATCAGCACGAAACTTCTTGTCTAACCGCAACGGCAACGTTGCAATGACTTTTGGCTTGTTGGCACTTCCTACATTTGCTTTGATGGGAGCTGCGATTGATTTCGGACTGGCGCAGAGCGCCTTTAAGCAGCTTCAGAGTCTCGCTGACGAAACAGCGATCGCAGGTGGTCGCCTCCCAGCTACTACTGACGAAATTCGTCTTGCTGCCGCCACTGAAATTTATAAAACGAACGTATCTCAGCTCTCGTTCTCTGGCGTAACGAAAACAATCAGTGCATCGAATTCTGTAGTAAGCGTAACAGCAAGCTATAATTATCCAACATCTATCCTTAAACTGATCGGGCTAGACGAGATACCACTGCAGGTCAGGGCTGCCGCGCGGCCACAAATTGAAAACGGGGGCGTTGCCTGCATTTTGGCGCTAAACGAATCGCTGCCGGATTCCTTCCACCTTCAGGGTATTAACGAAGCCAATTCCAAGAATTGCTGGGTATGGGTAAACTCAAGCAGCAACTCCGCGATGAGCGCGGTAGGCGCTTCGGTTGCCTCTGCTAAGGGTTTTTGCATGCATGGAGGGGTTGACGGCGCCGAACATTTCGGACCGCGTCCGTTCAAGTGCAATCGGCTGGACGACCCCTTTCATAAACAGATGTGGGATTATTCGCCGCTAACAACCATATGCGATCACGATAATAAAACCCTAAAAAAAGGAAGTTACACGCTCAAGCCAGGGGTGTACTGCGGCAGCACGTCGTTGAAGCCTCACGCGGATGTCACATTGGAGAAAGGCGTCTACATCATAAAGGACGGCGATTTAGACGTTCAAGCAGGCGCAACGTTGAATGGCGAGGCAGGGGTGACGATATTCTTCATGGGGAGCAATACATTCTTTAATGTGCAGGGTGGCGCCAACGTTTTACTAAAGGCTCCAGCAGAAGGCGAAGGCGAATTTCCAGGGTTTGTGTTGGTTGACCGCAAGCCTAGTTCTTACAGTCCAATTTATGAAACTATTATTCGTGGCGGCGGGTCCCTTAAAATCGAAGGCGTCGTGTATGCACCTCAGTGGCGCATTATAATTAGTGGCAACTCTGAAATGAACCAAGATTCTAAATGCTTCGCGATGGTTGCCGATCGATTCCACATGGAAGGTAACGGAAAACTCAATGTAGTTGCCGACTGTGAAGCTTCCGGTCTACCGCAGATAATGCCTAAAATTAAATCTGGGCCTCTGATGGTGGAGTAAGCTGCGCTTTTTCTCGCCAGTTCAAGTTGGCCCTGCGTACGCGCTGCGATAATCTGAACAGAAGCAAAAAACAGAAAAGAGGGCGGCCCCTAGGGGCCGCCCTCTTTTTGTTATTCAACTCTCGGCAAGCCGGTGTTGATGTGTTCTCCAAAAACAAAAGGCCCCTTGCGGGGCCCTTTGCGACACCTGACTAAATCAGGCGGCCTTCACAATGAAGGCGGGCTTGTTCGTATCCCCCTTCAGTCCCACTTCGGATTTTAGTGCGATACCAATGTACCGTACCCGTCCTGCAATCTTCGCTTTTTGAACTCCCAATTCTCCAAACTCACGACCAAACGTTGGAAGTGCTAGAGGTTCTTTCTCCTGTACTTCACACCAAGCACAATAATCTTCGTACAGTGTTGTTGCAGTAAGGCTCGATCCATCTTGTGTCTCAACTCTTTCCTTGTAGAACCGCTCCACATCATTTTCGGGAGCAACGAGGCGTGTGGGCGCAGCAGACACTCTTTCCGACTCAGTCGGATTGTCATTGGCGCCAGAACGCGGCTTTTCTATCGCAACGGGAACCTGATGTGTCTCAGGTGCCGCCACCGCTGCCGCAGCGGTGCTGACCGTCGCCATCATGGGCGCAGCCGGCGTGTGGCGTTCATAAATGCGCCACTGCGAGAAGGCGATAAACATGCCAAATGCGGATCCAACCTCGAGCAGCAGAGCGATAAACACAGTCATCGCGAGCTGAATACTCTCAAGATCGAAACCGGTCAGCTTGGCTAAAACCGCTGCTTGCGGGTCAGCCTGCGAATTAACGCTGCCACCGTCGAATCCGGCAAGTTTCACCTGTGCCTTGACAATCCGCGCATCTAGCGCAGCTGCCCTCTCAGCTGAAGCAAGCTCAGCAACCGAAGTGCGATAATTGTCACAAAAAGCGATGCTTTTCTTTATCGTTGCGTCGGTGCACGCCTTGGTGGCGCGCCAGCGCTTACTTCCCTTAAAGCCCTCGATCTCGGCTTTGACGGCCATCATTGGTCGGTGCTGCGGGATCCAGCCTAACTGTTCCCTGGCACTGGCCAACTCAGAGCGCGTCTCTTGATAGACGTTCGAGACGTGGGCACGCTGCCCCGCTACATCAAAGCGGTTCAGTGCGGCATGGCCAAAGGCGGAGGTCAGCGAATACGCCATGACCACCCCCCAGACCAACATAGACGCGGCCGCTTGGCTCCACGCCCTATTTTTGATTGCGGCGAATAAGAAAAACGGAACCAGAGCTTTCATACAGTCGGCCGCCGCGCTGGCCACACCATAGATCTGTCCGTCCAACTCGGTTTTCCCGAGACTCAATCCGAACCGGTAATTCATGGCCGCTGACACGACGAGTAATACGCCGGCAGCCAGAATACCTAATACGCCTAGAGCATGTCTCATTGCCCTCTCCCTCAAATGGGCTGGCGAAAAACGCTACGGGCCCAGCCTGTGCACTAAACCTGCCGAGAGGCGAACAGGTGCTCCAACCGACGCAGAAAAAGCCTCGCCCAGCGATCCCTTACTTCCGCTCCCCCATGAGCATCCGGCTCCATCCCCAAATGGTTCCGGCAGAGGCGCAAAGTGTGATCGAGACGACGCAGCAAGTTGGCTTGCCCGCAAAAATACCTAGGCATATTCCACAGGAGCAAGTGCCGCTTGCTTTCTCCCTGTGGACAGCTGACTAGGACTTGCAGGCTGTCGTAAATGTTACGCGGAACGTAACCCTCTCAAACTTCAAGTTATGCGATTCGCGCATAAGAATCAGCAGAATCAGCTCTCTAGTAATGATTTGAGAAGAATCGGCTGGAATTGGATGAATCGTTAGGCAGCGGAGATGGTTCCGATCTGGACCGAGATTGACCGCCCGAAAACCCGGATATCCACAACAGGTGGTGGCTTTGTCCACTTGGGACTCATAGATCGAGTATGTGGACTTTTGGTCCCCGTTGTGTGTGGCGCGAAGTTCATCGGCGCCGCGCTGTTTTGAATTCAATACTTCGTTGCGCAACTGCACCGGCAGGGTCACAATCAATTCGCCGCATTTGGCGAGTAACGTGGCGGTAACATTTAATTAATGGTTGTATCGACTGTTGCTGTGAGCCGCCGGGCAGGCTAAGGTGTTGAGTATCCAAAGGCTTATAGTCGTATCGAGCTCAAGCATGCAGCAAATGGCTAGCGTGTTCATCCTTTTTTTACTGCCTGATTGAAGTTGTGCGGACCAAGCTTAGTGATGTTGCCGGCGACTATGTGCTGTCCCGGCAGCAAGAGTAAGTGCACAGGGATTTTGTGTTATGCGGAGTATTGCAGGTCTATTGCTCATGCTTTTGGGTCTCGGCGTGGGCGTGCACGCCTATTATCCGGACACCCTTGAAAAGCATGTGCACTTCAACAAAGTGTCGCGAATACTGACTCCAACCTCACATCGCACTCTGGACACCAACGCCATCGAGCCCGTTGCCAGGACATTCTCTCCTGCACACGACATGGCGAAAATAGATCCAGCTGAGCACGGGGCAAACGTAAGAACCGTAAGTCAGCCAACGTCGCCGATCCTCAACTCCGCACCAAAAATCGTGCGCACGAATGGTTGGGACGCGAAAGTCGTTCGCCGTCCGGCACCAATCACTGGGGGGCCAAGCCGTTCGCTAGACGGCCGCGAACTCAGTGGCGCGGAACGTTGGCGGTTGGTCCGCGATCTACAAACCGAACTGCGGCGTGTCGGCTGCTACAGTGGCAGGCTCGACGGATCGTGGGGCGCTGGCTCCAAGTACGCCATTCGCGCCTTCCTGCAGAATCTCAACTCAGCGCTTCCCACCGATCAGCCCGATCACTTCATGCTGTCGTTGCTGCGCTCCCAACAAGGTGTCGTCTGTGGCAAACCTTGCCAGCATGGCTACACCAAATCGTCCAACGGTCACTGCCTGCCTTATGCGATCACTGCGCAAACACCAGAATCCAAGGATGGGCTGACGGCGCCGACAGCAAGACTGGTTCGCAGCAACGGTCAGCTGGCGGTACCCAGTGCACAACAGCCGGGTGTCGCGGGATCATGGCAGCGGCGCGCGCCGCTCGAGGGCCGCATGGCGGTCGGTGGCCCGGCCACAGACCGAGCGGGGTCGTTATACACGGCGCCTGGTGTCGCTCCGCCTCTGACGCAGTCGCAACCGTTGGCCCGCGCCGAACCGCTGCGACAGCCTCGACTGCATAAACCCGCACGTCGTTCGGACAGCTACCGGAAGAGGGCGCGTTCGAAATCAAAGGCTTCCCGTAAAGCGCGGAGGTACACCAAGACGGCTAGAAAACGGGCGCGTCGGCGGGCGCTGATGCGGCAGGCTTTCGGTGAGACGTTCGATTAACCCTGAAACGCGCCTGGCCGGGCGCTTGGTGTGAAAAAGCAACCAATCCCTGTTTTAGAGACACCGGTAACATATGTGTGTGCCGGCTGGTGACACGTGTTCAGTTGCCCGTTGACGAGGTCATCTGCGCGATCCAGTCCGCGTAAGCGGCTGACCCTCCCGTGGCCGGCCAGCTCATTATCGCAGGCGTATCATAAGGGTGCCGGGCTTCGACTTCGCTTACCACAGCCTCAAGCTGAGCGGCCCGCGTCTTGATGATCATCACCACTTCTTCGCTGGTTTCTTGTTGGCCCTGCCAGCGATAGACCGAGATCATGCCGGGAGTAATATTAACGCAGGCGGCAAGACGCATGCCGACAATTTCACCTGCGACCCGCTTTGCAGATGAGATATCTGGCCATGTCGTGTAGACAATGATCGGGGTATCGTTCGGGTCCACCGGCGAATGCCTCCATTGATTGAGCCACTTTGAAATGTAGCATGGCCCACCCTCCGCACGAGTTCGAGTCCATCGCGTTCATCGCCTCCTCTGTTCCTGAGGCCCGCAGTGCCTTGCGGAGGCTTGCCCATCGCTACGGCAATGCCGCCCCCGATCAGGCGGACGCCATCGTCGCGCTTGGCGGCGACGGTTTGATGCTGCAGACGCTACATACGCACATGCATGACCGCATTCCGATCTACGGTATGAACCGTGGCTCGGTGGGTTTCCTCATGAACGAATACACTGAGGAAGACCTGATCGAGCGGCTCAATGGAGCCCACATCTCACGGATCCATCCCTTGGCAATGACCGCGATTGACCGTGAGGGTGAATCCCACCGACGGCTGGCCGTCAACGAAGTGTCGTTGTTCCGTGAACGTTATCAAGCGGCTAAACTGGCCATCTGCGTCGACTCGAAGCCGCGGCTGCCGGAGATGATTTGCGATGGTGCGCTGGTGGCGACGCCGGCTGGATCGACCGCTTACAACCTGTCGGCACACGGGCCCATTCTACCGATCAACGCCCCGCTGCTCGCACTGACGCCGATCAGTCCGTTTCGCCCTAGACGTTGGCGCGGCGCATTGCTTCCCAATACGGCAAAGATCTCATTTGAGATTCTTGAACCCTTCAAACGGCCCGTGAGTGCGGCCGGTGATCACTATGAAATCCGCGACGTCTTGCGGGTCGATGTCGAGCAAGATAACGACGTTGAGTTGCTGATGATGTTCGATGCTGGGCACGACCTCGATGAGCGCATTCTCTTGGAGCAGTTCCAGTATTGAGAAGATGCCTGCCCCGGTTTGGGGTTCAGCCCTGCCAATAAGTAACGAGATCCTCAAGGTTCGGACGGGAGCGATCGTCCTGGCGCTCGGCAGCCTGACCGACATAGACAAAACCCGCGATCCGTTCGTTGCCGGCAAGGCCTAACCCGGTCCCAACCGTCGGGGAATAGGCAATCCATTCCGTAATCCAGCACGTGCCAAAGCCCATAGCGTTCGCGGCCAGGCAAAGATTGAAGGTCGCAGCACCGGTTGAAAGGATTTGCTCGACCTCCGGCACGCCTGGCTTTTCGATAAAGCGGTTGACAACGGCGATAACGACCGGAGCCCGCCGGAAGCGTCCGCGCTCGGTCTGCAGACGGACATCGGAGGGGGCTTGTTTATCCTCGGCCAGGCAGGCTTTCGCGAACAGCTCTCCGGCTTGTTCGCGCGCTTTCCCGGCGAAGACGATAAATCGCCACGGATTGAGTTTCTTATGGTCGGGAACGCGGGCAGCAAGCTTCAGCATCTGCTCGATTTGTTCGTTCGAGGGTCCAGTCTCGGCGAACATCGTCGGCTTCAAGGAGCGGCGGGTGGAGAGTAACGATAGTGTCTCGTTGCTAGTCATGTGTCTCCATCAAGGTTGCAATCGCCAGGATGGCTTTGGCGCCTACTTCGGTATATTTCAAAACGCAGAGGCTGTCGCGGCCATGTGAACGGTCCGCGGGCAAAGGACTGGGAGGATGACTTTGTTAGAGAATTCGGCAAGTAAAATCAGCATTGCGTTGCTGGGTACCTTGACCACCTTGATCCACAGCGCGCCTGTGTCGCCCGCGGCTGCACAGGATGCGGCGGGAACCTTGCTTATCGTTTTAGACGCCTCCGGTTCGATGTGGGGCGAGCTACCCGGCGGCAGGGGTAACAAGTTCGAAGTCGCGCATTCGGCGCTTGAGAAAGCGCTCGCCGCATCCGGCCCCCACCTCAAAACCGGCTTGATCACCATCGGACCAGGCTGCACCCGTGTCGATGTTGCATCGCCACCTGCGATACGGTCAGCAGCTAAGACGCTGGCTCCACTCAACGCGATCAGCCCACGCGGGAAAGGTCCCATCTCAGCCGCTCTGGATCAGAGCCTCGACCTTTATGAAGACCGAAAAGTAGCCAGCATGGTTCTATTGGTCGACGGTCCGGACAATTGCCGGCAGGACCCCTGTGCGGTCGCCAGGCGCATTGCCACCGAGCGGCCAACACTGAGAATCCATACGGTGGGGCTCGGTCTATCCCGACCCGACCGCTCCATCGCCTGTATTTCACGAGCGACAAAGGGGCGGTTCTTTCCTGCCGAGACCGCGCGGCAAGCCGAAGCGGCTATATCAAAAGCCGTGAAGCTTGCAATGCGTGGCATCGGGAAACCGAAACTGAAACGGCGGCCTGGGCTCGCCAAACGCACAAGGCGACGCTTCGACCCCGATGGGCGTCCGTATCTTGTGTTGAGTGCAGTGCTTGGCAATAGCGACAAGGCCGTGCAAAAGCCGGTGCGCTGGAGGGTGTTCAAGGGTGCTTCCGCGCCCGATGCGGGAACGCTGCCGCTCCTGGACGTTTTGGAGCCGCGTTTTGCCGTGCCGATGGCTGCGGGGGCGTATTGGGTTGACGCTTCTCTCGGTCGGGTCAAATTCGCTGCCAAGGCCGAAGTCGGCGAGAAGGGGCCGACGGCCGTCAAGGCCGTGTTCGATGCTGGCCTACTGAAGTTGTCGGTGGATGGTCCGGATCCCGCGATACCAACGCTGTTTACCGTCAAACGCGCCGGCGATACGGAGGCCGCGCCACTCGTTGTCAGCCCCTACCGCAAAAGTGAGCTCGTTCTGCCGGTGGGGAGCTACGAAGTCGACGCCGAAATCGGAGGGCTGTCGGTCAAGCGCGAGGTCAAGGTATCGGCGGGCGATCGGCAAGAGCTCTCCCTTCCTTTACGCGTTAGCGAGTTGAGGCTGTCGGCACGCGCACTCGGGGGCGAAGTGCCGCCTGGGGGGTATGAATTCTCTGTCTCGGTCGACGATCCCGATAAACCGGGGGGACGCCGCATCGTTGCAAGGTCGACGGCGCCACGGCCGGTCTTCAGACTGCCCGCGGGGACGTATTACACGGAGGTCAAATCCGGCCTCGCCAACGCCAGCGGCCGCGTCGCACTTAGCGCCGGCCGCAGCATCAGTAGGTCGCTGAGCCTCGACATCGCGCAGATTACTGTCGACGCCGAAGTTCCGGTTGGAGCCGATTCTAGACCGCGCCCTATCGTCTACAAGTTATTCTCACTCGACCCATTGCAAATGGTCGCGCGCAGCAGTGCTAGGCCTGCGCAGTTTATCGTGCCGCCAGGCCGCTACCGCATTCTGGCGGAGATTGGTGCGCGCAATGTCCGCACGATCCAGGATCTGAATCTGTCGTCCGGCGACAACAGAGGCGTTTCGCTCAATGTTATGGCTGGAGACGTCAAGCTCCGAGTGAGCGACGCTCAGGGACGGGCCCTCACCGGGCAATTCTGGGAGGTGCTCGATTCCTCGGGTGCACTCGTTTGGCGCACGCAGCAGGGCTCGCCCAGGAGCCTGCTGGCACCTGGCTTCTATAACGTGCGCTGTGAGACGCGGAAGGGCATCGTGGAGGGGACGTTCGAAGTCGCGGCCGGCGATACCAAGACCGTCAAACTCCGTGTCCAATGAGCCAGTTGGTTTGGAATTACGCAGCTGCCGGAAGGACATCCATGCTCCGAAACCGAACCATCGCCATTCTACTTGCCGGGGTCCTTATCGCCTGTGGCGACGGACTTTACCCGTCAACCAGACCTGAGGCGGTCGCGCAACAAGGACAGGGCTGGAATCCTGAAACGGAAGTCGTCCCGGCACCTCAGGAGGGTTGGGCGACCGAGAGCAAACCGACGGAAAACGAGGAGGTCGATTCGGAGGCCGTTCGACGGGCGCGCGAAGCGCTTACAACACCTAAAGGGGGGCCGGGCGTCAACTTGTCGGCGCGCTTGACGGAAGACGGACAACGTCTCACCCGCGATGTCACATGGCGGGTCTACACGGATCCCAAACTGGGCTCCGGCAAGCCGCAGCTGCTGACCAAGCGCCAAAGCCCGTCTCCTACAATGCAGCTTGATCCTGGAACCTATCTCGTCAATATCGCCTACGGCCGTTCCTATCTGACCAAGCGAATTACCGTGCGTACCGGGGCAAGAAAGCAGGAGACGTTTATTCTCAACGCCGGCGGGCTACGCCTTACGGCCTATGCCGGTGAACAGAAGGTCCCCGACACGACGGTCAACTTCGACATTTATTTGGCGGAGACCGATCAGTCCGGCCAGCGCCGACAGATCATGACCAAAGCCCGACCGGGTGTGATCATCCGGCTCAACGCCGGCATCTACTTTTTGCGCTCAACCTATGGCGGTGCGAACGCGCATGTAGAAGCCGAGGTCTCAGTTGAAGCTGGCAAGCTCACCGAAGTCGCCATTGCGCATGCGGCAGCGAGGGTTACGCTTGGGCTGGTCACTCGGCCCGGGGGCGAGGCGCTACCAGAAACGCAGTGGACCATCGCAACGCCGGAGGGCGAAGTCGTAACGCAAAGTGTCGGGGCGCTGCCGACGCACATTCTGGCTCCGGGTACTTACAAAGTAACCGCGCGTAACGGCGGGCGAAAATTCGAACAGGAATTCAAGGTCGATGACAATCAACTGGCCCGAGTCGAAGTGCTGGTTGAATAGCAACGGCCGCTTAGAAATCCGTTAGCACCCAGTCGGTCGGGCAGCCGTTCCGCGCCATCCGGGTTTCGCAAACGCCAGCGTCATTGGCGCGCCGTTCGCCTTCGAACAATGATCGCGCCAACTGCCAGTGCTCGCAGGCGGTAATAAGATCTCCCTCTGACTCCGCCATGTCGCCGAGCTCTAAACGCGCAAGTGCGTGCAATTGGTCGTTGCGTATGGTCGAGGCAAGCTTGATTGACTCGCGCAGGTGCTCGGCAGCCGATACGTCATCGCCTGCGGCGCGAAAATTGAGCGCCTTGGTCAGCAAGTCGCGAGCCTGCACCGCGCGTGGGTCGAGGTCAGCCGCATCGGGGACCGGCAATGGTCGAGTCTGGACATCGTTATGCGGCGATTGAGTTGACAACGGGCTGGCGCTTTCATCGCGAGCCATTCCGTTGTTCTTTGATGTGACAGTGCCAGGGGTATAAAAGATGTTAGGTTCCTGTTCTGCCCGGACTTCGAGGCCGTGCGTTCCGATTTGATCCGACTTCAGGGACAGTTCCCCTCTATCTGGCACAAGGTCGGACGCCGACGCGGTTTCCGGCGATACAGGGCCGGCCGCAACGGGCCAGACTAGGGCCAAGAACAACGCAAAGGTCAACAAGAAGAGAGGTGCGGCAAGCACCGCCATACCGGCGAATCCGCTGATTTCCACAACAGAGTTCATGTCCCCTCAAACCCGACGCCGTACCGGCGATACGCTCGATGTACTCACTTGTGCCAAAGCACGCGCACGATAGTCCCGCCAATGCGTTTGTGACACATTATCGAAGCCGAACAGCCATTTCGGCAGGTGATCGTTGCGTGTGGGTCCCACCTGTGCGCAAAGAGTGCGCAACTTTACGCCTCTTGTCCTCTTGATCCGACACTTCCGATCGGCGAAGTGCGCGATTCTAAGGCCGTCAACAGGTAAGCGATGACCGACAAAAATGACCAAATCCCGCCGCAAGGTTCCGCAAGCCTCGTGACGCATGGTGGCCGAGACCCCTTCACGGCACACGGCTTCGTCAATACGCCCGTGTATCGCGGCTCGACGGTTTTGTTCCCGTCACTTGAGAAACTGTTGACTTACGATCAGCGCTACACCTACGGACGCAACACGACGCCGACAACGGATGCCCTATGTGAGGCAATCCGGCTTTTGGAGGGTGGCGAATACACGGTTCTTGCCACCTCCGGACTGCACGCCGTGACCACCGCCATCATGTCGTTCGTCGAGGCCGGCGACGAGATCTTGATGACGGACAGCGTTTACTTCCCGACGCGGAGATTCTGTGACCAGGTTCTGTCGCGGATCGGCGTCAAGACGGTTTACTATGATCCGCTCGTTGGGAACCGCATTGGCGAACTGATAAACGACAAGACACGGCTTGTATTCACCGAGTGTCCTGGTTCGCAATCCTTTGAGATGCAGGACATTCCCGCGATTGCGGCGGCGGCTCGCAAGCGGGGCGTTTGGGTGCTGTTGGATAACACGTGGGCAACACCGCTTTATTTTCGTGCCTTCGAGCACGGTGTTGATGTCTCAATACAGTCCGCGACCAAGTACATCGTCGGCCATGCCGACGCGCTCTTGGGAAGTGTCACCTGCAATGCCCGCGCGACACCACAGGTCAAGCGAACATCAATCGCGCTTGGCAACGCGACTGGATCGGAAGAGACGTTCTTGGGCCTGCGGGGTCTGCGCACACTTGAGGTTCGGCTGCAACGGCACCAGCAATCCGGGCTTGAGATCGCCTGCTGGCTTGCGCAACGGCCTGAGGTTGCCGAAGTACTGCATCCGGCATTGCCCGGCGCACCCGGTTACGAGATCTGGAGACGCGACTTCCTCGGCGCGACCGGACTCTTTTCGATCATACTCAAGCCAGTATCGAATGAAGCGCTCGCGGCGATGCTCGATCACTTGAAGTATTTTGGCATGGGCTATTCCTGGGGCGGCTATGAAAGCCTGATCGTGCCGTTTGATTGCAGCTCTTACCGCACAGCGACCACCTGGAGTTCGGCAGGACCGGCTCTACGATTGCACATCGGCCTTGAAGATGTCGCTGACCTGAAAGCCGACCTAGCCGCCGGATTTGAACGAATGAGAGCTTCTTAACCCGCGCGCGAAAGTCTCCGGTGGAGTCTACGTGAACATCCGTTTTCGAACTTAGTCGCCGTCTTTTTTCGGTGTTGAGGACTCGCGGTCGCGAAGATCGAAAACCCACTGCACCACGGCAAAGACCAACGCTGTTGACCATCCAAACAAGAACAGTCCATTGGCTGCCTCGAAGGACGCGAGGAGGCGCCAGTCCTTTTCCAGAACGATATCACCGTAGCCAAGGGTGGTGAATGTGACGGTCGAGAAGTAAAGCGCTGTTTCGAAGTCATCCAAGGCTCCGATGACGACGTAGAGTATCGACCAGGTCCAGACTTCTAGGACGGTTGCCAGAAATAGCCAGAGCACGAAAAACGACAAAACCACGGAGGCTTTCCAATCGGAAGTGATCCTCCCCCAGTCGTTGAACTTCTTGGTCAAATAGGCGATGCCAGCCGCTGTGAAGATCCCGTGTATAACGGTGGTGGCGAGGATCATGAGCGACCCCAAGGTGAGTTCGGGTAGCATCAGGCAATCACGTCACTGGCTTCGGAACCGTCTACGGGTTGTACCGGTACGTTCATCTTGTGCTGTTTCAGCTCACTCAGCAGTTGCGGTTTTCTCTGGCAAGTCCGGAGTGGCTGGACCGGCGCTGCCGAAATAGCCCTTTACGGTTTCTCGTGTCGACTGCATCACGACGTACAGCATTGGGATCAGGAAGACGCCGACGGTAGCTGCCGCCAGCATGCCGCCGAACACGCCGGAGCCGACGGACTTCTGCGTTGCTTCACCTGCACCGTTGGCAATGAGCAGAGGAATAAGCCCCAGCAGGAACGAAAAGGCCGTCATCAAGACCGCACGTATTCTCAGGCGCGCAGCCGTCTTGGCGGCATCGATGATGGACAAACCCTCGTCTCGTTTGGCCATCGCGAACTCAACGATCAAGATCGCGTTCTTGGACGCAAGGCCAATAAGAAGCACGATGCCGATTTGCGCGTAGATATCATTGGCAAGTCCGGTCAGCCAAATCGTCAACAGGGCACCGACGACGGCGACGACGACCGAAAGCAGAACAGCGGCCGGCATGCTCCAGCTCTCATAAAGGCCGACCAGGAACAAATAGCCAAATACGACTGCCAGAATGATCGCCACGACAGTTTGTCCGCCGGCGAGTTTCTCCTGGAAGGCAGTGCCGCTCCACGAGAAGCCAAAGCCGGCCGGAAGGGTTTCTTTGGAAACTCGCTCCATTGCGTCCAGAGCTTGGCCTGAACTGAAACCGGGTGCCGGACCGCCGTTCACTGTTACGCTTCTTTGGTTGTTGAAGCGCATGATTGCCTGTGGCCCAACGATCAGCTTGTTTCGGACCAAACCCTGCAGCGGCACCATCTCGCCTTTGGCATTCCTGACGTGGATTCGGCCTATGTCATTAAGCGAGTCTCGATCGATTGACTCGCCTTGGATATTGACCTGCCAGACGCGCCCGAAACGGTTGAAGTCGTTGACGTAGAAACTGCCCAAGGTGGCCTGCAACGCAACGAAGATATCGTTGATCTCGACACCAAGAGTACGGGCCTTGGCGCGGTCGATATCAAGATAGACCAGCGGTGTGTTGTTCGACCATAGGGTGAAGATCGCGCCGATTTCGGGTGCATCGCGCGCATTGACAATGAGGCCGCGCAAACTCTGCGCCAGTTCGTCCGTCGGCCGGCCTGCGAGATCTTGTAGTTCGTATTCGAAACCGCCCGCATTGCCCAAGCCGGAGATCGGAGGCAAATTGAAGAGCGAGATTGTTGCACCGGGAATCGCAAATAGCTGTTTTTGCAATCGGTCAATAGTCTTGTGAACCTTCAAATCGCTAGTGAGGCGTTCTTCGAAAGGTTTTAGACGGCCGATTACGACACCGCTGTTGGATTGCGACAGGCTGTTGAGAAGGCTGTACCCGATTACAGTGAACACCTCATCGACGGCCGGATCGGCACCGACCACTTCCTCGACCTTGGTGACGATCTCGGACGTACGTGCGACGGAGAGACCATCGGGCAACTGGATCTCGCCCATGAATAAGCCCTGGTCTTCGGATGGCAGAAAGCCAGACGGCGTCACCTTGAAGAGCAGGACCGCACCGCCCATCAGCACCCCGACGAGAACCAAGGCAATCACGGAGAACCTCAGAACGCGCGTCACAAGGAAAGAGTATCCGTCAGTAACGTTATCTATCCGGTTGAGCATCCATTTGATCGGGCCCTTGGCTTTTTGGCCCGGCTTCAAGACCAGCGAACATAGCGCAGGGGAGAGGGAGAGCGCGTTTATAGAGGAAATCACGACCGCAAAAGAAATGCAGATGGCGAACTGCTGGAAGAGCGCGCCGACGATGCCGGGGATGAAGGCAACCGGTACAAACACCGATAGGAGGACCAACGTTGTTGCAATAATCGGAGCCGTTAGCTGCTCCATCGCCTTGATCGTCGCCTGATCAGGCGGCAGGCCTTCTTCTTCCATGATGCGCACCACGCCCTCGACGACCACGATGGCATCGTCAACGACGACACCGATCGCCAGCACGAGGGCAAGCAACGAAACCGTATTCAGCGAAACGCCCATCGCGGCCATCGCCGCGAAGGTCCCGATGAGCGAGACGGGAATCGCCACGGCTGGGACAAGTGTCGCCCGCGCCGAACCCAGGAAGAGGAAAGTGACCGCGACGACCAGAATGAACGCGATAATCAGCGAAGAGTAGACGTTCTCGATACTTGCCTTGACGAATACCGTGGTGTCGTAAGTGACCGAATAGGTAAGGTCCTCGGGAAAACGTTCTTTCAGCTTTTGCATAGTCTCAAGGACCGCATCGGCGGTCTGGATGGCGTTCGATCCGGGCGAACCGTAGATCCCAATCCCAGCAGATTCCTTACCGTTCAGACGCGTGAAAGTGTCCGAACTCTTGGCCCCAAGGTCCACGCGGGCAACGTCCTTGACGCGAACGGTTGAGCCATCCGGATTCGCACGTATGATGATTTGCTCGAATTCACTGGTTTCGGTGAGGCGTCCCTTAGTGGTGAGGTTGTACTGCTGATCGACGTCATCGCTTATTGGTTGCGCCCCAATACGGCCAACTGCGGCCTGGACGTTTTGCGAGCGGATCGCATTCACTACATCCGCCGGTGTGAGATTGAGAGCGGTCAGGCGATCGGTGAAGTACCAGATCCGCATCGAGTAGTCTTGCAGGCCAAATAGCCGTACGTCGCCGACACCTGGAATACGCGCAAGAGTATCCATGATGTTGATCTTGGCGTAGTTGTTCAAATACAGGCTGTCGAAAGATGCGTTGGGAGAGAAAAGCGTCACAACTTGGAGTAGCGCGGTTGACTCCTTCTTCGTGTTAAGACCCTGGCGCTGGACCTCATCGGGCAGCTGCGGCACCGCCAATGAAACGCGGTTTTGCGTGTTGACGGTGTTGATATCGGGATCGGAGCCGACTTTGAAGGTGACGTTTAGTGAGTATGTGCCGTCGTTGCCGCTTGTCGACTTCATGTAGATCATGTTGTCGACGCCATTGACCTGTGACTCAATGGGCTGGGCCACCGCTTGCTCAACAACCTCCGCGTTTGAACCGGGGTAAGTCGCGGACACGCGAACCTGTGGCGGAACAATGTTCGGGAACTGCTCGACCGGCAATGCCATCTGCGAAATGAGCCCCGCGATCGTGATCACGATCGAGATAACCAACGCCAGTCTAGGACGCCTAACAAAAATCTCTGAGAGCACGGCCTAGGTCCCCTGCTTTTCAGCTGCGACAGGATTGACCTGCATGCCGGGCCGCACTTTCATGCCGCCCTGGATGACAACGCGGTCGCCGGGCTCCAATCCGGAAGTCACACCGATATCGCGCCCGAAGGCCTTACCGGTTTGAACCACGCGTTCCTCGATTTTATTCTCGGCATTCACCATCAAAACGAACTGTCCGCGCTGATCGAGGCCAAGCGCACTTCGAGGTATAACCAGCCGCTCTTCCGGATCAGCCGTCTCCACAATTACGACAACAAACTGTTGATCGACGAGTAAGCCGTTCGGATTGGCGAACGTGCCGCGAATGAGGATCGTATCCGTGGTTGGGTTTACTTGGACGTCGGTGAAATCGAGTTTGCCCACTTCACCGTATATTTCTCCGTCCGAAAGCCGCAACTTCATTTGCAGCGTTGCGCGAGCATTTTTCTCGGTTGACCCCATTTCCGCAACTCTCCGGCGAAAATCAAGGACGGTGCGCTCAGTGACGTTGAAGGCAACGTAGACCGGGTCCTGCTTGACCACTGTCGCCAGGACGCCGGACTCCGGTGAGACCAGATTGCCGGGCTTGATGTTGGAGCGGCCGATGCGCCCGTTAATCGGCGATATAATCTCAGTGTAGGAATAGGTGATATTAGCTTGCGTGAGCGCCGCCTCCGCCTGCAGCACCGAGGCATCCGCGACGCGCTTCTCCGCAAGGCGGTCATCCGCGGTCGCTTGAGACACCGTCTTGCGCTCCACCAGAATCTCAGCACGTTTGAGAGACGTCGTCGCGTTGAGCGCCTGTGCACTGGCGGCCGCGAGATTGGCTTCAGCTTGCTTTACTGAGGCCGCAAAAGGCTCTTGCTCAATGACGAAGAGCAGTTCCCCTTCCTTCACCACCTGGCCGTCTTGAAAGGCTTGTTTATCTAGAAATCCGGTGACGCGAGCTCGCAGGTCAACCCTTTGAACGGCCTCGACACGGCCAACAAACTCCGACGACGGCGTGACATCTTTATTTGCTGCCTGTACGAAAGTCACGGCAGGCAGCGGCGGGGCTTTTGCAGCGTCGGCTTTCTCCTCGGAGCGGGCCGGTCCAACCATGGCCGCGAGCAAGGCGAAACAGCCGACTGGGACAAAAAGACTTCGAAGGCACCGCGGAGTTGGGGAAAGCATACCGAACCCGATCCATATACCATTGATATTACCAAACTTCTCGGACTACCCGGAATTCTGGCTCGCGCCCTCGGACAGGACACCTCGATTCCGCGCCGTCCACGGCAGGCGTTGTGTATTTTTCGAAATCGTCGCGGCCTTGGGCAATCTGAAAATGAGCACCCTCCACTCAATGGTCCAATCGATCGGATAGGTCAACACAAGCCGTGGACTTGGCAGTTGCATGAGCATTGCGACGGCAGCCGGGAATAACAATGCGTTTTAAGCCTTCTGAGAAGGACATCCGCAGTGGCCCAGCCGAGTTGCCGCGCGCGTTGCTTGGAATGTGGGCAGAAACGCGGATCGTAATCTCACCGCCC
>Ga0209013_10001066_pt1 | contig 25347 bp, 26 predicted proteins | sample Cruoilmetagenom2_FD_187291 | JGI IMG/M metagenome (GOLD analysis project Ga0209013, IMG submission 187291) | Oil polluted marine microbial communities from Coal Oil Point, Santa Barbara, California, USA - Sample 2 (SPAdes) (version 2) | ecosystem: Environmental > Aquatic > Marine > Oil seeps ... | reverse complement strand
ACAGAAAAGGCACAACCAATAATTCACACCATAGTAGGAAAAGTAAGTCAAAAGATAAGTGAATTAGAAGAAAACATTGAAGTAATAATTAAAAGTATTGGAAAAAAACAAATCACAAAAGGATACTTAAAAGCCACAATGAGTCCCTCAGTAAAAATAAGCCTTAGTTAAGCCCATAAAGTGTAACTTTTTATCCTATCTACTCTTATTACATCATCTATTTGCATCTCTCCATTAATGTTCGAGTAAGGTTTTAGGGGTGTATCAACAAGATTAACCCATGGTGTAACAATATAGTTATGTGTTGTATGGGCATATATTCCTTTACAAAAACCTTTTAGTGAATGCAAACTAACTCTATCGATTTTAGTATAATTTTCACTCAACTCGATTCTGGGCATACCATCATCCGTTATGACAAAATTTATGCATCCACCCAACACGTATCCTTTCTCAGGCCTTTTAACGTCAAGGGGTTTCACATTATATTTCTCTGTCAATTCACTTCCCGTAATATATGCTATCGTCGGGTATTCATCAAGCTTATCAATCAGTCTTGTTCCTCTTGTTTCCAATAACCAATTATCTCTCTTTTCTGATTTTATATCAGATAGTTTTATTGTCTTAAACCATCTTTTAGCATATTTTCCTAGTAATGTATAACCCGAAAACACCATCTCTTGACCTTCCCTAATACTACTATGAAAACCTGCAAAGCCAGCCATTTCAGCTAAAGATAAATCTAAACCTTTAAAACTTATATCTTCTCTGGGCCTTGGTGGCATTGTTAATTCAAGCGGGATATCAGTTTTTTTAAAATTAGCCGCTTCACGTAATTGCTCTAGTAAAGAAGAAGAAAATTCTTCCATTAAAGCTTCGGCTTTTTCAAAATTATTTAAACCATACAAATTATTAGGAACGTGGAAATACCCAAAATCCGTAATTCCTTCCGATTCCGTATACGATATTTCTGGCTGTTTTTCTTTTTCTGACATATACCTCTAGTAAAACATGTGTATTTTATATAAAATGAGTGTGGATTGCCAATTATTAAGGTAAGAAGATAATATTATGTCAAACGGCGAAAGCGGTAGTGAAGATAGACCTGTAATTACAGCTGCTGCTATGGAAAAATGGCAGGGAGAAAACAGGGCTGCCCAAAAACGAAAAAAAATGAAGCGTAAGGGTCCACCCCGCATTGATGAACGGGTTGAACTTGACCAAGCTGATAAAGAAACCCGTCAGCGAAAAAAGGCCCACCCCGCAAAAAATAGCTATGGTACAAATGCACCAGTGGGCACATCCACGGTGGGAGCGAGCTCTCGTGGTCCAATCCCCGAAAAAGAAATTAATTAACACTTGTAAACTCCACTAATCTTTTCTATAATCAATCTTGTCCTAAGACAGCGTGCATGAAATAAGTCGCGCCGAGGCAGTAAGATATGACGCCTCGAGGCGTCTTTTTTAGTTAATATGAAAAAAACAGAAAAATCACTATTTGTTGATAATTTGGTAGAAGAGCTTAAAAGTGCTACATCAGTAGTTCTTATTAACTACTCCGGATTATCAGTTAAAGCGCAACAAGAACTTAAAGGGAGCTTAAAAGAAGTTGGTGCAAGATTAACGGTCGTTAAAAACACTCTTCTAAAAAGAGCCGGAGAAGCAGCCAAAACACCAAGGGAAATCCTCTCTGATACCGTTCTTTCAGGACCAATTGCATTGGTTATTACTGAAGATGATCCTATTGCCCCACTTCAGATACTGGAAAAGTTTGCCAAAGATAATCAAGTTCCCCAACTAAAAGTAGGTGTTATTGAAGGAAGTTATCAGGATAATGAAGCTCTAATTAAACTTTCCAAACTCCCATCAAAAGAAGTTCTCAACAGCCAAGTGGTTGGAACCATTGGTGCGCCTCTTTACTCATTTATTACTACCCTACAATCTAATATGCAGCAACTAATTTATATACTAGATACTAAATCAAAAAATTAACGAAAAGGTGGTGATTAATATGGCAGATGAAAAAAAAGCAAAAACAAGCAAAAATGTCGACAAACTGGTTGATGAAATTTCAAAACTAACAGTAGTTGAATTATCAGAATTGGTTAATATTCTACAAGATAAACTGGGAGTTAGTGCAGCCCCGGTTGTACAAGCACCCGTACAAGCCGATGGTGAAGAAGCTAAAGAAAGTGGGTCAGAAGGATCTGGTGGTGCAACAACTCTAGTTATGACCAACGCAGGTGATAATAAAATTGCAGTTATCAAAGCATTAAGAGAAGTAAATCAAAATTGGGGATTAAAGGAAGCCAAAGACATGACTGAACAACTTCCAACTGAAATCTTAAAAGGAGCAAAGCCAGATGAAGTAAAAGAAGCCAGTGAAAAACTTAAAACAGCTGGTGCAACTGTTGAGGCAAAATAATTACTTTTTATTAACTAATTCCTCGAAGTATTTAATAATTTCTAATGTTGCATTAGTCTTTGTATACTTCTCAAGCCCCATAAATTGAGGTCCGGGATTTATTTCTAGTATGTACGGTTTTTGGGTTTCTTTATGGATCATGATATCGACCCCCGCTATTTCTGTTTTTGTAACTCTACTTATCTTTTCGGCAAGAATTTTTATCTCTGAATTATTGTCAAGATTAAATTCAGCACCCATTCCTCCCTGGCTGATATTGCTTCTAAAATCCCCCTTTGGCGGCGTTCTTTTCATCACACCAATTGTTCTATATCCTACCGTAAACACGCGAATATCACCATCATTGGGAATATATTCTCGTATTACAAAGGATTGATTAAGATGTTCATTTTCATCAATCTTCTCTTCCAAATCTGTTTGCGTTTTTATCAAAAATACACTTCTTCCTTGTTTTCCACCACTTAGTTTCAAGATTACAGGAAAACTAAAATTGTTAATTACTTTACTTACAGATTTTTTTGAAAGAATAACAGCTGAAGCCGGAAAAGGTAAATTGTCTTCTACCTGCTTTAGATAATCCATAGCAGGAGATAAAAAATACAGATAATCTGGATCTAGAATTTTACTGTTTACAATGACAGTTTGTTTGGTTTTATTTAAAAAATACGATGCTGTGTACCATTCCCATCTTCTTTTACTCATCGCCCATAAATAAATAAGATCGTAACTGCCGACATCTAGATCAGTCAATGCTGGCTCAAATAATCCCTTTTTACTGTATAAACTCAAGTCCCGTGAATAACAGCCATCAATATTATGACCTCTTTTATTTCCTTCTTCCTTTAATCTTTTTATTTGTAAATTGTTTACAAGACCAACAATTAGTATTTTCATATTCTTTTTTTAACTTGCATTTTTAATTGCGTGCTCTACATATAATTTTCCAATGTTTTTGCCGGTTGCTTTCTCCATCCCTACAAAGCCGGCGGTATGATTCACTTCTAATATATATCTTTTGTCCCCAGTCGTTATTAATATATCAACCCCCCCAATACTCATATCAACAGCGCCCAAAGCATCAAGGGCCAACTTCTTTCCCTTCTCATCCAAATCAAATATTTCAACCTCCCCACCCAGTGAGAAGTTAGCTCTAAACTCACCTTTGGCCGGAATCCGCCTCATTGTAAAAACACTATCCCCAATCACCAAACAACGAAGATCATATTTATAAGGAATAAATTCCTGAATAATATAGCTTTTGGCTTCTTTTCCCTCCATTTTAAGATCTTCAATTAACTTTTCTAATTTACCTTCATCTTCTATCTTAAATACACCCACTCCTTTACCCATCCTTGTTGATTTAACTACTAGTGGGTATTTAAGTCTTATTGCTTTATTCTGATATTTTTCAAAATTTCTTGTATATGCCATATCCGGTATTGGAATATCTGCCATTGATAGTTTCATCAAATCCATAACCTTATCAATTGAATAACGATGTTCCAAAAAATTATTATCAAAAACACCTATACCTTTTTCTCTTAAACTACTAACAAGTACCGCAATTGCCTTTATTGAATTAAATATCCCTCTTACGATAACGATATCAGCGTTAACATCCTCAAATCCATCAACGCTGACTTTTCCGTCTTGAGTCGAAAAGCCAAAGTCTTTTAAATCAATAAGTTGAAAAGCATAACCTAATTTTTTTACTTCTGTTTCTATTCTTTTGTTCTCTTTTAACGATGGTAGAGTTGTAATGAGAGTAATTTTCATACTTTCTGTACTATTTCTTTTTTTTCTTCTGCTGTTATTTCAGGGTCTATTAGAATCCCTTTTAGATTTTTTCTTCCAATTATTACCGGGAATTTAAGTGATAATCTTTTTGCAACTGACGCCGGTGTTGTTATCTTTCTTCCTGCAAGCCAATAGGTGAGATTTATTACCGGCCTTTTCTCAGACCCAATTGCTCCTTTTACTTTTTTATACCACAATACATTTTCTTTGTCCAAAAGTCCTAAATCTTCTGCTAACGCTCTATCAATTGATGTTCTCCATGCACCGGTATCTAATTTTGCAACCGTTTTAAACTTTTTACCAGCTACTGATTTTATTTTTATCTCTTCAAAAACACTTAAAGTTTTTATACCTTCTTTCACTTTTACACGGTCAGAGAAACTCGATGCAAAAAGTGCTTTTGCAACTTTAACGCCATGCTCAGCGTCTTGAATTTTCAAATCTTCTACTTTCTCAAGCCTTTTTCTCAATCCCGCCTCATTTGCAAGCTGGATTGCAAGTCCGGGCATATAATTAATCTCTAATATCATTGGACCTTTATCGGGGTGAAGTATAATATCAGATCCAAAAAGATTAAGATCGATACTCCTACCACTCTCAACCGCAAGTTTTAAAACCCTTGTCCAATTGGGTATTTTTATACCGTGAAGTTTACGTTTCGTCCCAGGCTTATGGTGTATTATCTTATCATGCCAAATTGCTTTTGTGGTAATTCCTGTTGCAATATCAATCCCCACTGCAATTGCCCCCTGATGAAGATTGGCTCTCCCTTTGCTTTCTTTGGTGGGAAGCCTAAGCATTGCCATTACCGGAACTTTATTAAAAACAATAACTCGTATATCAGGAGTTCCACGATATGCGTACTTTCTAAAAGCTTTATGTCTGCCCACAAACTCTTCAATATAGGCAATATCTGGAACATTACTGATACTAAAGGCTCCCTCCAATATATCTAATATATGAAGTTTTAAGTCTTCCTCTCCTACTTTTCTTTTCAGTGTCGTAATCCACCCATCACCGTCTTCACTTTTCTTTTTAACAATTATGATTCCGTTTCCTCCTAATCCTTTATTTGGTTTCAACACAAAAGATGACGGAAGCTTGGACCAATCAAATCCCAAGATATCTTGCGGCTTTTTAAAAATAGCAAATATTTCAGGAATTGGTATCCCCTCCTTTTTTAGATATCGTTTGGTTCTTATCTTACTTGCTGCAATTGACTTACCGCGAGCTGAATTATAAACCTTAGAATAAAGCTGATTTCTTGCGTTTCTGCCTAGGATTGCTGAAGTCTTCATAATATTTTTACCACTAACCAGAAATTAACTTTCTAAATCTCCAAAACTCAATAAGTCTAAGTCCTACATATTTTCCAACAGCAATAATAAAAATTAAAACAGTAAGCAAGAGAATCTCAGGATACAAAAGAGCAAATTCCTGAAGTGGTTTATAGGTTAAAAAGACATACGATACCAGTGCTAGTACCAAAGTTTCAGTTGTTAGATTAATTGCTGTTTTCGCACTTTTTCCTAATTGAACCCTGCTGAAGTTTTCTGCAAGAAGAACAATAATAAGAACGGGAAATATTGAAACATTAGTTAAATCAGGATGCTGAATAATGGGGGCAGCAAACAGTAAAAGTAAAACCCCAACTACAACAAAAAGCAAAAGCATGGCCTTATTAGGTAAAAACTGAAGCCTTATTTTAGCTTTTATAGTAAGCAGTCTATAAAGAATTGAAATTGCAATAATTAAAAGAAACAACCCAATTCCAACAATGGGGCCAATCGCCACAAACACAACAGAAAGGGCGGCAGGAAGAAAGATACCAAAACCCCTCAAACCAATAATATGCCTGGCGGCTGCAATTATGGCAGCAACTAGTGGTAGTAGTAATAGCATGGTAATTGTATTAGTGGGCACTCCTGATGCAACTGAGCCACGGATAGCATACTTTATCGGATTAGTGGGCCAAACAGCCCCCAGTTCCTGCTCATCAAGAAGCTTCTCAAGTCTATCTATGACTGGTTCCGTTTCCTCAGTCAAACCATCTCTTGCCTCTGATTTAATTTCGGGGGTAGAAAAAGGCGTAGGTGTAGGTGAAATCAGTTTATTTGAGGTTTGTGCCAATAAAACTCTCCAATATAAAATACCACTAAGCATCAAGGACAATAAAAAAACAAGTGCTATTAATAAAAGCTTCCTCATAACAATATTATACTAGTAGCCAGGCAAGACGATGCAAGTAGATAAATATTTACGGAGCCACTTCCTTCCACCTCATTATCTTTTCATTTAAGTTGCTAGGGATGGCAAGGTAGAGGGCCGGTGAATATTCAAACAGTTCGGCCGGGGTGTTAGCATTATCATCCCCCAAATCTCTTTGCAGATTAACTCCCCCCCAGGCAATAACCGTTCCTCTCACCCATAATTGCTCGTTTATATTTCCTTCCGGATCGGTATTAAAGCTGCCATCAGAAACAAAGACGCCTTCAAGCTCAGGGTCTGTTCCTGAATTTTCATCTATTTTTACGTCTATATCACCATCAACTATCACCATGAAGAAACCATTGTTTATCGACTCATTTATTATTAAATCTCCTTCGTCTACGTAAAGAATTACTTTATTAGTGCCAAAGTTTAGATCTGAACCAATTGTCAAAGACCCTTCGTGTTTAATCCAATAGTAATCATTACTATCTTTAACTTCTCCGATTAAAAGATCATCTGCTACATCATCTACTAAACCCCCATCAATTACACCCGATCCTTCATCCCAAAGTGCTTTGATGTCAGATGGTACTTTTCTTTCAAAGTAGCTATAGTCATACGTATCACCTTTGTAGGTAGTACTAACCTTCCAATCAACACCAGTCTGTGTTAATTGACCCTGACCGGGATCAACATCACCCAAGCCTGCAACAAATATTCCAGGGTATCCTCCTAAACCACTTAAATTAAAGAATTGGGTTATGGGAAGTTCAGATATAACATTACCAAAGCGCGACCAGACATCGGCACCTTTTACCTGCCACCAAGATTGAGCTACATTTAAAATAGTAAAATTGGTATCTAGAACTGCAGGACAAGTCGTACCATTGTCCAGATAACCCATGGCCGTTATTCCCGCCCTGTCTCCTTCTGTTGCGCCTTCAGGAACTATGAATTCTCCCGTAAAGGTTGGGGGTGTATCATCAAGATAGATGTTTCCACCAGAAATGGACTGTAAAGCACTGGGATTACTCGATATAAATTCAACTTTACTTGCCACCCCATCTCCCACAATTTCATTAAAAATTACACCAACACTAACCGTGTTGCCTGGATACAACTCATCGCCCCCTGCTGGCAAAAACGATAGAGTGCAGCTGTCGACAGGTTCATCGGTTTCAGCAAGAAGGAAATACTGATTTTCACCAGAATCGTGTGCTCCACAATCTGTTTGATCGGGATTATCATCATCAAAACATGGTCCTTGGGATGCAATAATTTCATATCCTACGGGGATTGTCAACGAAATGCTTATTCTACCTAAATAACTAAACCTTGTCTTTGCAAGACCCCAATCCCAGGCATCTGATCCCCAACCAAAACATGTACTATTGTGATGTATTTCACCCACTCCTTCAGGTTCAACATATATCCCTAAGAATTCTGGATGCCCATCCAATTCAGTAACTGTACATTGATTATCACAAGTAACAGGAGTGCAATCAGGTACATCGTAACACACTTCATTACAATTACCATCTTGTCTATCTTGTCTAGTACACTGTCCTTCTATTTTGCACACTTCCTCATCTGTACAATGTGCTCCAGTCAACATACTACTTCTTGCTATCTGCTTGTCACGACAGGGAGGTTTAAATCCATTGCCGCTTGACACTTCAATTTGACCATCCCCATCATCAAGCAGGAAAACAATATCAATAGGCTCCGCTCTTTCACGATCACCACCACCTGAGCGATCATCACCAGTATCTCCGTCTGGCAACCAATACCACACATCCCCCTCACCATTACCATAAACACCCGAAATGTCATGAACGTCTTCATTCCATTGATCTCTATCAGCGTCTGTCATTTCCGTATGATGCGTCCAATTGCCACTAATTTCTACAGGCTTTATTAAAAATAAAGCTGCAAAGACAATTAGACAAAGATAAATTTTTTTCATATTAATTAATCGGCCCACCTCTTACATAATATAAGCCTTTTATGCTTGTTACCGGAATCTCATTTTCAAAAAAGACATTATCAAATATTTTCTCGTTGGCTAAGACTTCCTTCGGTTCCATAGTAACACGCCACTCAATATCCACAAGATCCCCTGGATTAAGATACTCCTCTCCACCTACTATAATATACCCCTTTTTACGTCCTTCATAGCTAGCCTGTACTGCACCTGAAAATCTAGCTGGTTGATCTTTAATTAAAGTCCAAGGCCAGAAAAAAAGTGATCCATTTTTAACAAAATGAACTAATATTTCCTGACCAAATACTGTTTTTACCGGAATAATTATGATATTGCTGTCTTTCTGACTATCATACATTCCACCCATATATTCTCCATATACCCTGTACAAATATTTTCCATTTTCAAGCTGTTTATATAAGATATGTGAAGGAGCATCTTTGTAAGAAAGACGCGGATCATCCGCCTCAACAATACTTGTCTTTCTTTCAAGGGGTGTTTCAATATCAATACCTGCTTTACTTAAGCCATCTGCAATTTTTTGGTAAGTTTTATCTGAAGCATAATTTTTTAGGTATAAGGAAAAAGAAAGAAGAATAATCGATAATATAAAAAGTGTTGAAGTAACAATAAATAACAAACTATATTTCTCAAGAAACGTTTTCTCTTTTGTAGTAGCTTCTACTTTAGACAGTTTTTCTTTCACTATCTTCAGTTTAATGCAATTTTTAAATAAAAGTCAATAATGCGGTCGACGCATTATTTAATTATCAACTTTTTATCTTTTTCAAACTTTTCCAGCTCCTCACTTAAATCTATCTCTCTGAATTTTGCTACATGTCTAACCGCATCACGCACTTTTACTTTATTGTTACAATACTTCCCCGATCCCTTAAGTACTCTTTCAAGATGTCCTTTCAGGCCTTATTATAAAAGAAGTTTGGCATTTTTTACCACAGCGTCATGTACTTGACCTATATTTACATTCATTTCTGTTTCCATTCTTAGTTCCCAGCCTTACCTATACCAATAATAAAAATGGACAGTACATCTATAAAAAAATACGTAAGACATACTGCCCAATACCCAAATTAAAATACTTACATTACTCATTGACAACTATCTTCTATCAAACTTTCTAAGTCTTGAAATCGCTTCTCAACGTTAACCATATCTCCTGATGCCTGTTCTTGCCATTCTTTCATCTCCTTAATATTTCTATTAATCTTTTCTATAATCTCGGTAGCCTCTCTGATTTGCTCATCTATCATCATATGTTGTCTTTCTAAATCTTGACTTTCTTCAATTCTAATAATATTCGTATATGAGTAGATATAATAGGAGCTTCCGAAACCGATCAATAATCCAATAAGAAAAACCAGTAAAACTGCAAGCAGGCCCAAAAAAATACTCTTCTTAGACATAGGCACAAATTCTCCCTTTGTATATATAGAAAAAGCATAATAGTTTAAAAAGAATATAAGGCGACTTATGTATTACTTTTAAGCAAGCCGCCTTTGTAAAATCTTCAACCTATCTCTCCTATCAACGCTTACTTTCTTTATACCCGGTTATAATTATAGGTATACGCTCTCCATTGACAGAAATCGATAGGGGTTGATCACAGCATGGATCCCATTCAGAAGAAATGCCCATTTCTTCTTTTGGATCATTACCATCACAAACCCATTCGAGATGCACAGGGTTTATTCTTATCTTTTCATTAAGAAGATAGCAATCCTCTTGCATTGGGACATGTACTATTCCACTGGCTTCAATGATACGATTTCTACCCGGAAATGGTAACTCATGCCTAGTCTCTTCTTTCACCTCAAAAAGTAAGCACAAACCAGAATCGTCTTCTTCAATTCTATATATTCCTCCCGCAATGCTTGCTTTTACTCTCGGATTAATAATAGTCACTAGTAACTTTATATCTATCGTTGCCACAAAGTATGTAACCACGATAGAAATGAAAAGTATGACTATAATTAATATCAAGGCATTACGACTTTTGTCACTGCGACTTAATGTTGACATTCCTCACTCTCCTTTGCCTTTTATGATTTTGTAAGTAGTTTATATTTAAAAGTTCCCCACTATAACTTATTAATTTATAAGTCCTATAATGTATCCCATCATATCATCTTGATCCTGGGATGTAAAGGCATTAATGCTTTGACTTAATAGATGATTCCGATTATTCTGTTATACCTTTTTCAAATGGATCAAGAGAGATATCAAACCCCCGGTTCCGTTTCACTGACCTGGCGTTATATCAACAAATATTAACAAACACTATAAGATATGCTAGAGAGTATAAATAACTTATGGAGCCACTTCCTTCCATTCCATTTCCCGTTCACCAAAAGGAATGAGGAGGTACAAATCCGGTGCATATTCAAATAATTCCGCAGGGAAGTCCTCGTTACCAGCTCGTAAATTACGCTGAAGTTCAATTCCTTGCCAGGCAACAACTGACCCTCTTACTTTTAATTGTTCTTCAATCCCCCCGGTTGAAAAGAGGTTGTCGGCAACAAATATTCCTTCAAGTTCAGGGTCGTCTCCTCCAGCATCATCGAGAATTGCAACAGTTATATTACCACCACCCAAATCATTTTCACCAACAATTGCCATCAAAAACCCCGTGCCATCGTTTAATGTAATCATCTCATCAATTCTTAGAGTTCCACCCTCTACAAAAAGGACAATCTTTTCATCTCCTAGATTTTGACCCTTAAGAGTTAAGTTCCCCTCACGTTTTAGCCAACAGTATCCGTCAACTCTTGCATTTGTACAGTTTTCAACCAGCCCATTAGAATCAATTTCCGAACTTGAAATAATACCAATATCATTAAGCCATTTTTCCTTTACTTCCGATATTACTTTACTCTCAAAATAATCGTAACCATATGTATCACCCTTGTAAGCAGTATGAACTATCCAATCCTCTGCCCCTTCCGAAACCTCTCCCCCATCATCACCAACCTCAACTATCCCACTACCCGTTATGGCTATACCTGAATACCCTCCCAGTCCCAACCTATTTAAGAAATTAGTAACTATTGGTGGTATTTGTGAAATAATATCTCCAATACTCCAAATATCAGCTCCCACCACTTGCCACCATCCGGGACGAGGAACAATTGTTACTTCTTTACTTAGAGGATCACAAGTAACAGTATCACCATCTAGAGTTTCAAATTGGGCTGTAACAGTAATATCAACCTTATCATCAATCTCTCCGTCAGCGGTAAAGTCTACTCCAAAGTATCCACCACCACTAAGTCCTCCTACGGGAACACCCAAGTGAGAATTGGGATCAAGTATCCCCGACTGACTTGTTGTATAATCGACCGAGCTATTTTGAGGATTAGTACCGTCTTGATCATATAAGATTGAATAATTCCCTTCTTGGCCCGGATAAAGTTCAGAGGGACCGTTAAAGACAGTAATAGTACAAAAAGGATCAATTACATGAATCATGCCTCCACACTGAACACTACTCACATCATTAGTGAATTTGGCACAAACCTTAGCTTCTCCACTTGTTTCTCCACCAAGATCAACTGTCCAATCGTGCTCAGTTGCCAAAGACACATTTTGCCACCTAGAATCATCAGACTCCATATCAATACACCATTCATCCACAGGCACTACGTCTGTCAAGCTCATATTTAATGCACCGGTAACATCATTTCTAACTATCACGTTAGCGTCTTGGGTGTAACAAACACTGTCACCCGATTCCCAGCTTGATAGTGGTGTGCATTGCCCTCCGGTACCTTCAATGAAAATATCTTCAAACGACGCGCACTCAAGATTTTCAGGGCCTATAAGTAAAACGAGAATATCATCACCATCATCATTGTCTCCAATATCCCTGCACCTAAATGCTGTCATTTCATCATTTTGAACTTGACAAGAAGTACCGTCCTCAGCCCAATTTTTTACTTCAAAACCTTCAGGAATAACAGTTCTCAAATAAGAACCGGCGTCATCATACAATACATCAGCAGGTATGGTCTCATTCTCAACTGTGTAACTCAAGACACTCCCCGTGCTAATACCTAGAACACTACTTAGTTCCTTTACCTCTCCACTTCGACGACGACAATAATTATTATTTATTACAGCATAATTAACTGATGTATCCGTAGCCCTGTTAAACTGTTGAATTGCAAGAGCGTGTCCAAGGGGGATATCTTTCCAGTTAATCCAATTATCGGCCCCCCAACAACTATTAGTATCGTCACCACCAATGTAGGGATCAATAGTACTGTCATCAATTTCTCCATCCCCATCTAAATCATATTTCCAAGCAACCCAAATCCAATTTTCAGGATCTATCTCTACCGGGGGAGGCGGATTATCATTGTCATAAACTTCATCTTTATCATCTTTATCATCTTTTTCTGAAGATGTATCTTCATCATCACTAGATACATAATAGATGCCATAATAATCATCTATGCAACTAGTGCTATCACCGCACCCCGGTGGCGGATCTGCACCCTCATTAAGAATTAACACCATTTCATCGCACCCGGGTTGGCCAGGGTCACACGCATCTTCTGGAGGGGGTGGTGTAGTACCTGTCGGGTTTGGTTTTGGTGTTTTTTCTTCGTCAAAACTATCATCACCATCATCTTTATCATCTTTTGGATCTTGACCCGGTCCGGATTCATCATCACTATTAATAAGATAGGCTCCCACTTCCCAGGAATCATTTACGGAAATGGTACGAGCAATGTTTATAACAAATGCAAGTACTACCAAAAGCAATACTATTCCAAGTGCTTTTTTAATTATTTGTTGTGTTTTAATCATAGGAAACTACTATCTAGAAAATACGCTCATTCCTTGCAATTCTAATATATTTACTTAAAGGAATTTCACCACTCCCTAAATCACTATCTTTCCAATATATTGTAACCACATCTTTTACAAATACATCGTCAGGATTAAATCTGTAAAAGGCTACTGTCGGTTTTCCTCCAACTCGACTTTTTTCAAAACCGTATGCACGCTCTTGTTTAAATTGAGCTGCTTGAGTTTCTTCAAACTCTCTTATGTGCATTCCATAAGAAGTAGAGTTGTTAATTACGACATCCACTTCTTCACCGGAATATGTTTTAACAGTAAGAACAAAATCTACACTATTATCTTCATACCCCCCAATACCTTGCACAACCGCATTTGAAATATAAAATCCATCCGCTTCATAATAGGTTATGTATTTTGGATATGGCCACCATCTTGACGGTATTATCCTTATCTTGCTTCTTGCAATATTAAGTATTTGGTTAACCGTAATTGCACTATTGTCACCAAGTTTTATATAGCTCATTGTTAACCAAACAAACAAGGTAATAACAAAAACAATCGCAAACACTACTCCGACAACACCAATGCGTTTTTTACATCTAGTTTTAAACTTACTTTTGTCAGTTTTATTATCTTCCATATTTATTATTTATTCATACCTCAACCAATCAGGCATTTTCTGGATTGCATCAACCAACTCCTTCTCGCTGGTCTGACCGCTGCTATCAAGATAGGTTTCAATTGGCTCATCAGACCACCATCTAATACGTACCCAAGAACCAGCAATTTCATTTAAATCCTCGGAAAACAAATCCTTCCTTTCCAGTCTATAAAAATCTATCTTACCAGGATAGGCCGAATCAAAATAGCGAGAGTTATAGTTAAATGAATAATCCTCAATTTTCCCACTTTCAAACTTAACTGTTACTAATATTAAATCCCTAGCCTCCTTTTCAATATCAATAACCTTCCCGTATCCTTCGTATTCATATACACCACCTAAATTCTTTTCCAACATTAATAAAGGTTTATTATGTTTAGGCATATACAAAGAAAACTCTTTGCTTGGAAAGACAGTTGATAAAGGGTTGGCGAATATGCTTTTGTAAACTGTATTAAATACTACGTTATGCTTGAGCGTTACAATTCTTATCTTTGCCCAATAAGAAAGAGGAAAAGACCTGAGCGAAAGATACCAAAGAAGCATAATAAACCAAAGAAGGGCAAATGATCCAACAATCACCAACAGTCCCGTCTTTAAGGGCTTAGGCAGTTTCATTAACTTATTATTCCTCAAAAAATACCAAACTGTCAATCAGCATTTTAATTAATTTGCAATAAATGATATAATCAGCCACGAAAACTTAAGCCCTTTGAAAATTCATCGGTTGTATTGGTTATACGATAAAGGAGGCAATGTGGACAAAAAGATGTCCCTTGTTATTGCTTTTGTGGTTTTACTAACTTCTCTTGGTGCAACGCCTACTAATCCATACCCCATCGACATCCTAATTGACAAGGATCATTGTCTAAAAAATGTTATTGAGGTTGAAAATATTGAGGCTAACATTGCAGTTGAGAAGATGATTGAGGCAGCCGAAAATGATGGAATTGTAATATCAATTAACTCGTCATTTCGTGATGTGCCCATACAAAAAGAGCTATATAAAGAAGACAAAGCTAATGTAGCAAAGATTTACTGTACTGAGCACCACCTGGCCGGAGTGTGTGATATGGCGTATCCAGGTCATCCACCCTACCATGATAGTGTTCAAAACAAAGCTATTTGGAAATGGCTTCCGGTAAATGCTCACAAATACGGATTCGTGATTTCCTATCCCGAAAAGCATTGCCCAGAGTGGCCAAAGTCAAACAGAATCATCGCCGCATGTGGCGTTGATTACAAATGGGAACCATGGCACATCAGATATGTGGGTAAGAAACTTGCCAAAAAGATTTTTGATGCTGGATATCTAGATCCTGACACCAAAGTCATTCCACAAGATTTCTACGTATCTTACCGTGTCTATTACAATAATTACTCACCGGCTCAGCCAATGCAAATAAGTTTTCAGTACGCAATAGCGCATCTTTTCCCATAGGGGAATTTATAAAAAAGATGCGCTAGTTTATTATAATCCAGTATAGTAACAATAATATTTATTAAGCCACTCTTTCCTTTAGTGCTTGATAGTACTTATGAAGATAGTCCTCAGTTCTTTTCCAATGTATCTCTCCTCCGGTTTCCTCAGCCAGGTTTCTTTCAATTTTAGCTAAGATTCTTAAATGGGCTGCTTTTGCGGCTTGGTATTGCGATATTCGATATTGTTCTGCAAGTAAATCTCTTGCTGTTTCCTCCATTTGAAGTGCTTTTTTGGGATCATTCTCTCCTTCCATTCCCTGCCATAGTTTTAATCTCAGTGATGCAGCCATGTCAGGTTCAAAGGCAAGTTTAACGTGGCTTTTGACTAACCTGTAGAATTTCTTCATTGGAACTTTAGCCTTATCCCAATTATTTCTATCTCCCTCTACAACAGCCTCAATCATATAATGCGATGCTTCCCTTGCTAATTTTTTGGACAATCCATATTGTTCTTTTAAATACTCAGTGGCAAAGTCGCGGAATCTGGTACCCTCAGGCACTTTTCTTAATCTCCACCAGGCAAGCTCAAGGTTGGCCGAGATTTCCGGCTTAAAGGTTAAATGCCTACCTTTATCCTTTCCTCCGAATCTTCTCCTTCTTCTTGAGTAATCTATAATTGCTAGTTTTATTTTTTCAGGTGTTAAATCAGGTAAGTGAGATTGCTCCCAGTAATACTCGGAGTAAGCCATCTGCCATGGTAAAAACCCGCTTGTTCTTTGTTCCCCTGAGGTTCTTATAAAAAGATCTGGGCATGGATACGGCTGGTCAGCAGTATCAAGATAGGTTGAAAACAGCTTTTCATTAATCTTTTTAGCTGGAATTTCGTCTTTAACTATCTTCTTTACTGCTCTTAATATCTCATCTCTCCCTCCGTAATCAAGAGCTATATTTAGTAGATAGTTATTGTATCCCTTCGTTTCTTCTTCAATGTCGTATATAAGTTTTGCAATTTTTTTTGGCAGCCGATCTTTTCTGCCAAGATGAACAAATCTAACCTTTTCCCTGTGTGCAGTTTCCCGGTATCTTAATAATGATGATTCAATTACCTGCATTATCTTTTTAATCTCCATTGGGGGTCGTTTCCAGTTTTCAGTTGAAAAACCCCAAAGAGTTTGAGTGTGTACACCAAAGTCACGACATGCATCCATCAATTCTTTTAAACGCTTTGAAGCTTCTTCATGCCCCTTTGTTGGAGGAAGACCACGGGATCTTGCCCATCTCCCATTCCCATCCAATATTATTGCTATATGATCAGGAACAACGGTTCCTTTTGGAAGAGTATGTCCTTTTACTTTAGGCATAAAATCTATTATAACAAAACAACAAAGACCTTTCAGTCAATATAACATATAATGTTACACGTAATGAAAACCAATAATGCAATTCTTGCCAGAAAACAACTTAGTGCATATGCAAAAACCGTTGAAGTATACCTAAATCATTATTTTGATGAGGAATTATCGAGCACATTTGGGGTGTCAAAAAAGGAAAAACAGGTTTCAATTAAAGCACTTAAACATATTAAAGAGCACAATCTCCGCCCCGCCAAACGCCTTCGAGCCTCGTTTGTTTACTATGGCTATCATCTTTTTAGAAACGGGAAAGAAGTAGATCTAATAAAAGCATCAATGGCCATTGAATTGGTGCACACCGCACTTCTTATTCATGATGACATTATGGACCAAGATAAAACTAGAAGGGGCCAACCCACCACTCATCGCTATTACCAATATTTACACCAAAATAACAATTTTCGTTTCAATTCTGAACATTATGGCAATAGTATGGCCATAAATACAGGTGATGCTGCTTTATGCCTGGGTTTTGAAATATTAGGTAATTGCAATTTCAACCCCGAAAACAAACTTAAAGCATTAAACCGTTTATTGAGGGGAATTGTAAACACTGCGTATGGTCAATCCTACGACATCACTCTAGAAGCCATAGGAAAGGCAGATCAAAAAGACATCATTGATTTGCACCACGCCAAGACCGCTATCTACACTTATGAGAATCCGCTCCAAATCGGGGCACTGCTTGCCAACGCCAATAGCAATGATCTTGAAATTCTTTCCAAATATGCTATCCCCGGGGGAATTGCTTTCCAACTCCAAGACGATATCCTTGGATTGTACGGTAATCCTGAAAAAACCGGTAAACCAGCTCATTCAGATTTACGTCAAGGAAAAATGACCCTCCTTATAATAAAAGCGTTAGAAAATGGTTCAACATTACAGGTAAAAAAACTAAGACAAATCTGGGGAAATCGAAATTTATCAAAAAAAGACGCGAATATGGTGAGAAAAATTGTAAAGGAGACAGGATCGCTCGATCACTCAAAAAAATTAGCCCTTAAGTGGGCCAAAAAAGCGCAAGATGTTATTCCTTGCATGATTAAAAGAAAGTGGAATTTTCCTGCTATTAATTACCTGGATGGTATAACAAAGTATATTATTGAACGTGAGATGTGAGAAGTTTACTACTCTTTTTCCTGCATCCCAAGAAGCCAAAGAACAGCCTCCTTTTTATACCTTCTGTCACCGCGTGAGTTTATTCTTATCGCGGGAAGCTTTCCTCTCTTGCCCCATCTTTTTATAGTTAGAGGAGATACCCTTAACAGCTCAGCCACTTCTCTCACTGTCAACAAATCAGGAAGATCCTCAAGTCTTAAACGTTTCTTTTTTTTAGTTGAATCACTTGCCATGTTATTTATTATTTAGACACCATTTGTTATAGTCTTGTGCCTATTATTTAACAAAATCAATCACACGATATCAAAGGGTATAGTGTGTGTCAATAGTCAAATTGAGGTATTTTTTAAGGTTTTTTAATCTTTTTTAACCTTATACCAAAACATCTTTAAAGGAAAAATTGGAAAAGCAATAAATATCCTTTTGAATCTATTGGGTTGATTAAAGAGTCGATATAACCACTCAAGTGATAACTTCTGTATCCAGCTGGGTGGAAGACTCACTTTCCCAGAAACATAATCAAAGGTACCACCAACAACCATAATTCCTCCCACCCGAAGTCGTCTTAACCACTCATTACTCCACATCTCCTGCTTGGGAGCTCCAAAGGCAACAAAGAGAAGATGCGGCTTAATACTATTAATAGTATTAACGGCATGTTCTTGAATCAATACATCTTCTTTTGTCTTGGGTTTACCAATATCATTAAGGTTGGGGCCAATTATTGCGGTGATTTTAACTTTCTTGTAGTTTTTAACTAATACGTCAGCTGCATACTTAGCGCTGTCTTCTCTGTCTCCCAAAAGTACCACCTTCCAACCTTTCTTGTTTGCAAGTTTGATAAGATCGACAAACACCTCTCTTCCGGGGATTATCTTTATCTCTTTCTCTAACCAATCTCTTTTAGTCCAAGTCGTCAAACCAACATAAAGTCCCTGAAAGAAAATAACTACTATTTTTATTAAAGGGATGTTGGTAGTTTTAAGACTTAAAAAACGGACCGCCTGTGCTAATCCAATACCGTCCGGAATTGATAGATCTGCACCATTAATAATACTTTTTAACTGTTCATTTTTCTCAGCCAATATTACAATTTCGGGGTTGGGTGTAACTACTAAAAACCTTTCATTATGGGCTCTTTTTCCACTATATTTATCCAGCTTCAAACGAATAAATCTTAGCACTCTTTGTTTATTAGTGCTATCTAGCCCGATTCCGTATATAATGTCTATTTTATGGGTTTTTTCTATACTACTTTTTTTCATTATTTTCATTTTTCTTACTTTTTTTGATATTTAAACTCAATAATTTTCATTTTAGTTTATATTTCTACTAACATATTTGTATATTTTTATTACTATATATCCAATATGCGTATAATTATGCATCCTGTATTATAGTATGTGTATCTATTTATACTTTCTTTATAATTTTAAATGATAAATAATTGATAAAATGTTATATATATTATATAGGTTATTTATATATATTATCTACTAATATTTATGCACTATTTTGTACAAAATAATTACACAATATATAAGGGTATAAAATTAAAACCATCCTCAATTAATCCTCAAGACGAAAGCAATTTATACTATATACTATAGAACCAACAAAAATAACCCATAATAATAGTTGCTATTACTTGACTGTATTAATATTTATTACCGCATCCAATATTACTGCTAAGATAAAGAGCTGTTATAGAGACCTATAAAAAAAACTATACTGATAGTACTTATTACTTCTTTGTTGTAATGCTTCTTTTCCAAAGTTCGATATTTTCTAAAACCATTCCCGTACCCTTAACAACACACAATAATGCCTCTTCTGCAACATGGGCCGGAACACCCGTTTCTTTTGTCATTAGTTTATCAAAATTTCTTAACAAACTAGTTCCTCCGCTCATAATAATTCCTTTATCAATTATATCAGCTGCCAACTCCGGCGGCGTGTCTTCTAAAACTGCTTTTACTGCACCAATTATTTGTGTTAATGTCGGTTTTATTGCTTCTGTAACTTCCGTTGATGTTATTGTTATACTTCTTGGTAAACCAAATATCTGATCTCTTCCTGATATTTTCATTTTTTCAGGCTTCTTTAGCTTCGTAGCCGAACCTATTTTAATTTTTATCTCCTCGGCAGTTTGATCCCCCACAATCAAATTGTATTTCTTCTTTAAATAACCTTGAATAGCTTCATCTATTTTGTTTCCGGCTACTCTTACGCTTTTATGAACAACAACTCCCCCCAATGAAATAACAGCTGCTTCTGCCGCCCCTCCGCCAATGTCAATAATCATATGTCCTGATGGTGCTGATACCGGAATCCCTGCTCCAATTGCTGCAGCCAGGGGTTCATCAATAAGATATGCATGAGCTGCTCCGACTGAAAGGGTTGCATCCAAGGCCGCTCTTCGCTCAACTTGAGTACAACCTGCAGGCACACAAACCATCACGTCCGGCTTTACCAATTGAATTCTACCGGCCACCTTGCTAATAAAGTACTTAAGCATGGCCTCAGTTACTTGATAATCTGCAATTACACCCTCCCTCATTGGTCTTGAGGCGATCAGTGTTTCCGGAGTCCTTCCAAGCATCTTTTTTGCATCTTCTCCTACGGCTACAACTTTATTATCCTCTGCCGATATTGCAACAACCGTGGGCTCATTAGTAATTATCCCCTCTCCTGCTACCCAAACAATTGTATTGGCAGTACCTAAATCAATGGCAATTTTTTTTCTGAGCATATTTATATAGTATGATATAGTTATATAGTATTATGATAGTAATACAACAATATTAATAATTCATTTAATATAGGCATTATATTCACTTCTAATCTCAACAACAAGACTATCATACATATTCATTCAATATCATAATATCACATATTTCCATCCTGCTTAGCCAATTGGTAATTCAGCTTCCATTCGGCTATAATCCTTTCTATGAATCTAAGGAGAACCCTATTTATATTAGCTACATTAATGGTTGTCGGTACAGGAGTATATTTACTATCACAATACGCAAAAGGTTATCGATTTAATTCCGAAACAATGAGCTTCGCTCCCAGTGGATTGTTAGTAGTAAAATCTAATCCTGAAGCAGCCCGCATTTTTATTGACGGTGAATTTGAAACAGTTACCAACAATAATCTTTCTGTCGCTCCCGGAACATATGATTTTACGATTAAAAAGGAAGGATTCCATGATTGGAGAAAACGAGTTAAGGTAGAAAAAGAGGTTGTAACCGAACTTGATGCTCAACTTTTTACTCTTACCCCTTCCCTTTCAGCTACAACCTTCACTTCAGTGACCGATCCTAAACCATCACCTGATTACACAAAAATCGGGTACGTTGCTCCCGCCACGCTAGAAAACATAAATCAAGACAAAGAAGGACTTTGGGTTATAGAAACAGTTAATTTACCAATCGGCTTCGTTCGTGATCCAAGAAGAATAACCAACGGCGATCTTGATAATATCACTTGGGAATGGTCACCTAATGGAAGGCAAATTCTGATAAAAACTGAAAATGGTTCGTTTTTGCTTGAAACCAGCGAATATACGCCACAGGAAGAAAGAGTTAACATCACGGCAAAACTTGATGAGATATTAACTGACTGGGAGGATGAAAAACAAAAACGCCTAAATTCACAACTTAAAGGCTTACCGGATGAAATTAAAAAAGTCCTTGAAGATGCTAATTTAGTGCTTTTTTCTCCTGATGAAAAGCAAGTGTTTTATATTGCAAGTTCAGAAATTACCTTGCCTGATAATTTGATAGAACCAATGCCCGGGGCTTCTGCCATAAAGCAAAACAGACATATCAAAAAGGATCATACATATGTGTACAATATCAAAAATGATACTAATTATCTTATCCTTGAAAACTCTTTAGGACTATTAGAAGAAAGTCCTAAAGAAGCATTAGCATGGTTCCCTACTTCAAGAAATCTAATTTATTCAAAAAAGGAATCAATAGTAATTATGGATTCTGATGGAAGTAATCACCAAGGGGTATATTCAGGGAGTTACGTTGCACCCAATGCTTTTCCAGTTGTCAGCAAAGACAGATTAATAATTCTTACTAACCTCGGAGCTAATTCTAACCCTCCTAATCTTTACTCTTTAAACGTTAAATAAGTGTCCCTGGGAAGAATCGAACTTCCATCTCAGGTTTAGGAAACCCGTGTTCTATCCGTTGAACTACAAGGACTATTCATCATGATTATTATAACTCAACCACTACTACAATCTCACCTTTAATGGTGTCTTTAACAAGTTTTTCTATTACAGTACTTATCTTTCCTCTATACAAGCTCTCATGCATTTTTGTAAGCTCACGGGCTACACATACCCTTGTTTCTGTACCCGTATGCTCTTCCAATACCTTAAGACTTCTTAAAATACGTTTTGGAGACTCATAGAAAGCAAATGTAACCTTGCCTTCCTTTAACCACTTAAACAACTTTGATCTTTTTTTCTTTGGTAAAAACCCAATAAATACAAACTTATTTGTTTTAAATCCAGAAACAGACAAAGCAGTTGTTATTGCTGATGCCCCCGGAATTGGTACAATCTTAATGTTATTATCTTTATCCAAAAGGTAATCAATTAATTCGTTACCAGGATCCGATATGCCAGGCGTTCCCGCGTCAGTTACCAGTACAATATTTTTCCCATTTATTAAAAGTGATAGTATTTCCAATCTTTTCCTCTCAGATGAATGTTGGTGATAACTCAAAGTGTGTTTATCTATATCGTAATGTGTCATTAATTTCTTTGTTACCCTTGTATCTTCTGCAACGATTAAATCTACTTCTTTAAGTATTCTAATTGCTCTTACGGTTATGTCTTCTAAGTTCCCTATCGGAGTTGCAACGATGTATAGCATGCCTTTCATTTGCTATAATTCTATCACGGGGTGTGGCGCAGGGGTAGCGCGCGCCGTTCGGGACGGCGAGGTCGACGGTTCAAATCCGTCCACCCCGACATCATGCGTTATCCTCTCTCCTCTTTTGAATAGACTGGACACTGAAGCGCTTTCATATTAACTTACTAATTTCTCAAATCTGCTCTTATCTTTAAAGGGTCCTATTATTGATAAATTAAGCCCTTCCGGTTTAAAGAAGTCTCTTGCAACACCTTTTATTTCATCTTTAGTTACTTTATCAATTCTTCTGAATATCTCCTCTGGAGTTCTAACTTTCCCCAAAAACATCTCATCGATTGCGAAAAAACCATTAATTGCTTTTGTATCTTCTAAAGATAGTGCTAAATTGCCTTTTAAGTACTCTTTTACCTTTATTAATTCCTTATCCTCTATCGGATATTTACCGTTTGCCAAATCATAATATTGATCCAAAATTACTTTGATTGCCTCATCAATTCTTTTAGTATCTAATCCTGCATAAGTAGCCATATAACCATTATCTAAATACTTATCACTTGAAGTTCTAATGGCGTAGGCAAGTCCCCTTTCTTCTCTAACCTTTATATGCATTCTTGAGCTCATTCCCACTCCCAGTATTGTTGCCAATAATCCTTCTTCATATCTTCTTTTGTTCCCCAGCGCCTCTCCTCTAAAACCTAATATTATATGGGTTTGTTCTGCATCTTTTTCTTTAAGCAAAACCTGTGGCTTTCTTTGACTAAATGTTTGATTTGGTTTTCTATCAACCTTGTTTCTTGGCTCAAGATCTGAAAAGTATTTCTTGCTAAGACTCATTACCTTCTTGCTTGAAACTCCACCTGATACAGTAACTAACATGTTTTCCGGGTAATAATATCTATTTCTGTGATTAACAAAGTCGCTTCTTTTTAAACCATTAACTGTCTTTTCAGTACCGATAATATCCCAACCCAACTTGGATCCTTTGTAGATTAAATTCTCATAATAATCACCAATTTTAGCCATTGGGGTATCTTTATACATTCTCATTTCCTCAATAATTACGCCCTTTTCTTTCTCAATATCAGTTTCATTAAGAAGAGGATTTAATGTAAGATCGGATAATATCTCGAATGCCTTTTCAATAATCCCTACTCTTACCTTAATATAATAGCTAGTCCATTCTTTATCAGTCATGGCATTATATTCTGCTCCCAAACTATCCATTGCAAAGGCTACATCTTTTGCAGTCTTAAAGTTCTTCGTTCCTTTAAAAACCATATGTTCTAAAAAGTGAGTTATTCCTCTTGTCTTTTCGGTTTCAAGTCGAGAACCGGCCTTTACCCAAACTGAAACAGTTGCCGATTCCATCGAAGCCATGGGAACACTAATCACGCGTAACTTATTTGAAAGTGTGGTTTTTTGATATTTCATTCGGTAATTCTAACAACTTAAAAACACTAAAGCCATATATAAAAAATTGCTTTTATTAATCCTGTCTGTATAGAATGAGTTAATGTCCAAACAACAAGTTCATAGAACAAGACAGATTATTAAAAGTTTTGAAGCCAAGGCACTTAAAAAAAGATCGCCTACAGCTAAATTCGCAGATAAACTAACAACCTTTTTCGGAAGCTTTTGGTTTTTAGCTCTTAATCTTTTTATTTTCCTTTTCTGGATTTTGGCAAATCAGGGAATAATTGCAGGAGTTCCAATTTTTGATCCCTTTCCCTATATACTGCTTATCACCTTCGTCTCACTTGAGGCTATTGTTCTTACCATTGTTGTTCTAATGAGTCAAAACAGACAAAGCCAAATTTCAACCTTAAGAGATGAGTTACAACTCCAAGTTGAACTAATTACCGAAAAGGAATTATCAAAAGCACTTCATTTACTTAAAATAATCCTTGAAAAACACGAAATTAAATACACAGATAAAGAATTGGAAGAGATGTTACAAACAGTAGACACCTCATACATTGAAAGAAAACTAGAGCAACAACTAAACCCAAAAACAAAAAGCGTTCCCCAAAAAGTAGTTAAAAAGGTTGAAAAAACCCTTACTTCAAAGTAGACATTCTAGACCAAAAGGTATCAATTTATTGACTTGTTAGCGTATAATTCAATTGTAAATAGGGAACATTAACATCCAAATAAAACATTTACCTTTAGGAGTAATAAAATGAATCACAACGATTTTGAACGTAAGATTGGTCAGCTTTTTATCTTTATTGGGTATATACCTGCGTGTACAGGTTTTACCACACAATATCTATGGTGGAATATATTTTTTGCTGACAAGATCCCGTCAGCAATCTGGATAGACATTGTAAGATTCATTATTGCATTCGTAGTTGCCATCGGCACTGCAATGTTTATGTTTAATTACTTGTACTATCCGATAAATCAGAAAACGAAAACATAAAACATTAAACAGGAGAAAAAAATGAAACAGGTCATTGGTTTATTGATAGGATACATTTGCTCAGCCGCCCTCTTACTCTTTGGCTCAATAATGCTTGTCCGATACATGCTTAATCAACCACTCCTATACATGGTCCTTACTTTGGGCGTGATATTAATTGTCTGGT
>Ga0209013_10001065_pt1 | contig 25348 bp, 21 predicted proteins | sample Cruoilmetagenom2_FD_187291 | JGI IMG/M metagenome (GOLD analysis project Ga0209013, IMG submission 187291) | Oil polluted marine microbial communities from Coal Oil Point, Santa Barbara, California, USA - Sample 2 (SPAdes) (version 2) | ecosystem: Environmental > Aquatic > Marine > Oil seeps ... | reverse complement strand
AAACGCCCTGTCCAAGAGGCACAATGATAACAATAATCGCAAGCGAGCTCTTGAAGGGACCCAAAAACAACGGGAAGAGGCCGAGAAAAAGGCCTTAGCCCGGAAGGAAGACCTCAAGAAGTATAGTAAACTGGATACCGAAATAGCGAGGATCGAAAAATTACGGACTGAATACCAGGTCGCCCGAGATGCTTTCTTTGCCAATCAGAAGGACGCCAAGGATCTGAACAATCGGCGCGAATCCCTGAAAAAGATGTTGAAGCTTTTTGAGGAATTGAAACAGGCTCTTGCTGCCAGACAGAAAGAGCTTGTCAAGCTGGAGAAAGATTATGACCTGAAGCGCCACACCGAGGTCCGCCTGGTAAAAGAGCAACTGGTCGCAAAGGTTGCCACGATCAAGCAGAAAATCACTGATCTCGGCAAAGATCGACTCCGCCTCGAAGAAGAGATCAAAAAGCTGAAAAAGATCAAAAAAGATATCGAGGCAAAGTTGGCTGAAAAGAAAATCTTTGCAGGCAAAGAAGAGTTGGTCAAATTTTTACGGAGCAAGATCTTCAATAATGTTTCAGCACAGCTCTCAGAGCGTTTTCGCGAAGAAATAAGTTTACGGGCTGACAATATCTATCGAAACATAGCCGAAACCGATGAAGAGCTTTACTGGGGCGACAAATACCAGATCGTTCTGCGGGACATGCAAGATGGAGAGATAAGAGAGCGGACCGATGACCAGTTGTCCGGCGGGCAGACGATGAGCGCCGTAGTATCCCTGCGCTTGGCCTTGTTACAGACCATCGGCGCCAGGGTCGCTTTCTTTGATGAGCCGACTTCAAACCTTGATGCTGCTCGCCGGGAGAACTTGGCCCATGCCTTTCGAGCAATCGACGTAGGGCGTGAGGAGGTGACGGAACACTGGTACGATCAGTTGTTTCTCATCAGTCACGATATAGCGTTTACGGAAGTGACTGATCAGATTATCTCGCTGGAGTAAAAAAAACCGGGGCACCCCCTCCCCATCCCTCCCCCTGCTATGGGGAGGAATTTTTTCTACCGACTGAACAGACAACAAGCTTAACCCGCATATTTCACAAAAATCGTCGCGAGAAGTCGGAAAGGGTTGTGGATACAGATAGCGAGCCTGCGAGACTCCGACGCCGTAGACGCAATGCTTTCAGGCTTCGTAGCAGGTCGCTCGAAGTCTGCGCTTATCTGTGAAATATGCGGGTTAAACAGTCTTCTTTGTCCTGAACAGGCAATGCTCCTCCGGTTTGATAATAGGTGGATCTGTCCGTAATACAATCCGCTGGCAGGGATTGGCCCTCTCCATAGCTGTACCATCCTCCAGGGTCATACCGCTCACGGTGCAGGAAACCGTCTGCAGGTTGCGGCCCATGTACTCAATACTATCCCCGGTTTCCAGCACATTGCGGGTTTCTATGATGAGCGGTTCTACCTGGCGGACAATACCCACCGGGACCCAGGGTTGCTCTATCCGCATCCTGTCATGCATCATGTCAGATTCATCCGGAGGACCGTCAAAAAAATTCTCTGTCCAGCCGCGGGTACCGAGTTTTGTTATCTCATTGGTAAATTGTTCAGGGAATTGAAGCCCGGCAATATCCGCCCCGCTCTCGAGCTGCTCCTGAATCCAGTCAAGGGCCGCCCGGTAAACCCGGACCACACCGCCGACATAGCCGACTGACTTCATTCTCCCCTCGATCTTGAGCGAATCCGCCCCGGCGGCAATCATTTCCGGCAGCCTGTTCAACAGACACAGGTCCTGGGAATTAAAGATATAGGTGCCGCGTTCATCCTCCTCCACCGGGAAGTACTGGCCCGGCCTTTTCTCCTCGACAAGCCGGTAGGAATAGCGGCAGGGATGGGCGCAGTCGCCGCGGTTGGCATCCCGGCCGGTGAAATAGTTGCTCAGCATGCAGCGGCCGGAATAGGAAATGCACAACGCACCATGCACAAACAGTTCAAGTTCCGTGTCCGTGGCAGCCCGGACCTGCTTGATTTCTTCAAGTCCCAACTCCCTCGCAAGATTCAGGCGGCTCACGCCCTGGGATGCCCAGAAGCGGGCACTGGCCGCATTGGTCACATTGGCCTGGGTCGAGAGATGAATGGGCATTGCAGGCAATGTTTCCCGTGAAACACTCAGGATACCGGGGTCTGCAATAATCAGGGCGTCGACCCCGATTTCATCCAGCAATAACAAGTACTTTTCCAAACCAACCAGATCAGCATTATGGGCGAAAATATTGACCGTTACATAGACCTTAACCTCATGCTCATGCGCGTAGGCAACGGCCTGCCTGAGCCCTTGCTCGTCAAAATTACCGGCCCGGGCCCGGAGGCTGAACCGTTTTCCCGCAAAATATACGGCATCGGCTCCGTAGTGGATGGCAGTGACCATCTTTTCAAAACTACCTGCTGGAGCAAGTAGTTCCGGTATCGCATCGGACCGCTTTTTGTCAGCTTTGCTGGAAGCTGAAGTACCGTATCGCTTTTTCCCGCTATTTCTCATACTGTATCGCAAAATTTCCTGTTTAACTTTACTTGTATACTGTTCCTGTGATATCTTGTAAAGTATTGTTAATAGATTGATATTATGATGTGATAGCTGTTCAGGCATATATTTCCTGGTTAAACTTTTGCTGCTATTAAGGGTGGTATTTATTTGAAAAAGCCCGTTTATTGTCGTCAATCGTTTTTGGCGGCCGGGTTGTCAAAAGCCATTCAACAAAAGGAGGATATAATGGCAAAACTGTCTGCAATTGAAGGAATCGGAAAAAAGTATGCAAACAAGCTGGGCAAAGCCGGAGTCGGTTCTCTCAAAAGCCTTCTCACGCTCGGCTGCACCAAAAAAGGCCGCAAAGGACTCGCCAGTGACACAGGCATCAGTGAAAAACTGATCCTTGAATGGGTAAACCGGGCCGATCTGGCCCGAATTAACGGAATCGGTACCCAGTATGGTGACCTGCTTGAAGCCTCTGGTGTTGATAGCGTTCCTGCCCTTGCCCGGCGCAACGCGAAAAATCTTCTCAAAAAAATGGCAGAGGTCAATGCCAAGAAAAAGCTGGTGCGTCAGCCTCCGGGTCTTGGCCAGGTCAACAGCTGGATCAGCCAGGCAGGAGACCTGCCCAAGTTAGTCAAACACTGAATCTTTTTTCAATAGTGTCACATAAGATTACGAAGTAATTTGGTATTCCTGCAGATAGCGAACGAAGCGAGACCTTCGCGGCGCGACTGAAGTCGCGGCACAGCAGAAGCACCAAATAACGGGTAAAATGCGTCCGTAGTCGATTGACAAGACGCTCGCCTGCAAGGCACCCTTAAATGTATCAACCCGATTTCAAAGAAGCACGTTAACATTCACAATAATCTACCATTTTACACGCAAAACGAGGGATATCAAAAATCTTTCAGTAAAGGAGAGGAGAGAATGTTCAAGGACTTCAAAAAATTTGCAATGCGCGGCAATGTTGTTGACATGGCGGTTGGTATCATAATCGGCGGTGCCTTCGGGACGATCGTTAAAAGCCTTGTAGCAGACGTTTTGATGCCACCCATCGGCTTGCTCCTGGGCGGAGTTGATTTTGCCAATTTTTTTATTGCCCTGAAAGAAGGCGCTACTGCCGGACCCTATGCGTCTCTTGCCGCCGCACAGGAAGCTGGAGCCGTAGTGATAAGCTATGGCGTTTTCCTGAATGCCGTTATCAGCTTCCTTATTGTTGCCTTTGCTGTCTTTCTGCTCATCAGGGGAATCAATAAACTTCAGGAAGAAGAGGAAGCGCCACCTGAGGAACCAACCACCAAGGAATGTTCGTTCTGTATGACAACAATTCCGATCAATGCCACTCGATGCCCGAACTGCACTTCCGAACTCACCGCATCATAGTGCGTCCCTCTGCTTTATGATACCATGAGGTGTCCTTAGGTGACGACACCTCATGGTATCAGTTTATTACAAAGGTTCATCCTCAATTCTTCTTCTCGATGCCTGGCGGCGGATCTTCTTAACACTCCGGACCACTCCCTGGGCGTAAAAACAGAACAGCATACCCAGCACGGTTGACCCGGTTGTCACCCAGAAAAGAAAAAGGTGCAGGGCAAGGTGCTTGTACAAGAGGAGATCAAGCACAAAAAGAATAATGCCGAGGTGAATGAGGGAGGAACCAACTCTTACCCAGTAGCCGCTCTTTTCAAAGTGCAACCGCTGGCTTCCCAGAACAGCCATGACCAGCACCACTAACTGGAGGAGTAATGAGGCTGTCAATACAACAATCAGACCAACTGCTATTCCCTTCCATGCTGTAACCGCAATCGCAACAGTCGCCAGAAAAGCACCAAAAATATTCAGCCAGCGGATGGGTAACAAACGCTTCGGGACACAAATGCCCAGCAGCAGGATAAGCGTTATGATGAAAGGGGCAACAGCCAGGTTCATCCGGCTCATATAGACATATTTTTCCACCGGCGATAGCAGCTGGATGTTGGCGAGTTTAAAGTAAAACATGCCGAACACACAGATAACCGATATGGCAAACAGGACACCAACTGTTGCCAGGATAAGGGAATAGTCGAACGAACCCTTTGGTTTTATGGTGATGTTTTTTTCGTATCTACCTGCGTTCATACACTTCTCCGTTAGACAAAAGTATGCTCCCCCGGAAAAAAGAACGAAGACACAAAGGTGAAGATCATCGCCAGAAAACAGACAATCCCCAGGATTGAGGAAAAATACCGCATGAAGGGTTTATTGGCATACAGCCGGGTATGCAGGTAGGTGCTGTATATGGCCCACATCATGATCGAGCTGCAGATTTTCGGGTCCCACCACCAGTTCGGCCCCCACGCCTTCAGGGCCCATGGATAGCCGAGCAACATGCCCAGGGTCAGCATGAAAAAGCCGAGCTTGGCATAATCATACCCCATGGTTTCAATAGCCGGGTCCCTTTTGATGAGCATAAAGACCGAGGTCACGAAGGTCATGGTGATGCAGGCATAGGAAAGAAACAGAAGCGGCGGGTGAAACCACATGTATTCTGCATTGTAATAAAAGTTCATTTTCGGATAGAGCCGCATGAAAAAGGAAAACTTCTGCCCCATTGAGAGTTCCTGGGTAAACCATGGGGTGACATCACCAAAAAACCTTGGCAGCGGATAGACAAATGGATTGGCAAACAGGTAGAGAATAATGACCTGCAGGGCCAGCAGGACATGCAGCGTTGCCCGCAATCTGGCCTGCGGCAGTCGAAAATGGCCGACCAGGGCCATGAGGGTATACCCCAGGAACCAGAAGTAATACTTCTCGTTTTCCAGCCAGAGCGGGAGAACATAGCGGGGAGGTGCAGACGGGTCATAGAGGGGCAAACCGTATTCGGTGCCCCGGTTCATCACTTCCAGCTGCCGATTCAAATATTCCGCCATTTGCAGCGGCAGTTCAAGGGGCAAGTGCTGGTATATTTGATAGTGAAACCAGCATATCCAGCCAAAACCTGCCAGGAAAACAGCCATGATAACAATGAACAACACGCCTGTAGCCCGTTGCAGAACCGGTACCGGGCGAAAAAGATTTATCATCCCGGAAACCCCAACCAGGCAGGACAAGGTGAGAAGGACCAGGACAAGTACCTGACCCACCTGGCTGAAGAGATGTATAGGGAGCAAGAATTCCATAGCGGATACAAGGGTATCATATTCGTCCCATTGGTCAAGAAAAGGGTTACTTTTCAGGACGGGACAACCAACACTCCACACTCCTCACTCCAAAAGTAATATAGCTATCTGTTCTTTTTGCTTCTTTTCCCCTTTCTTCTTGTTTCCATGTAAAAGGAGAACTATAATAAAAAAATATACTACCAAGTAGGACTACAAAAACATCCTTCACAAAAGCGGAGAGACCCTCTTGCCCCGTGATCTGCCCATAGGAAACGGTTCGTTACTCGTCAATTTTGACCATACCGGTCAAATCCGTGACATCTACTGGCCGCATGTCGGGCAGGAAAACCACACCAGCGGGCGGGTTTGCCGGCTCGGTGTCTGGGTCAACGGTCGTTTCAGCTGGCTTGATGATGACGGCTGGCAGAGAAAACTGGCGTACGGCAATGACTCAATGGTCACCGAATCGATGCTGGAAAACCATGATCTCGGTATTCGCCTTCTCCTGCGCGACGCTGTGGATTTCCACGAAAACCTCCTGGTACGGCAGGTCACCGTGGACAACTTCGCCGACAACCGGCTTGATGTCCGTCTCTTCTTCTGCCACGATCTCTCCATCAACGGAACCACCGTGGGAGACTCGGCCTACTATGAGCCGCAATGGCAGACCCTGTTTCATTACAAGGCCCGGCGATGGTTCATGATCGGCCTGGTCCGCGGCTGGACCGACAACTGGCATAACGGGCTTGACCAGTGGGCGGTGGGCCTCAAGGATGTCCGCGGCCATGAAGGCTCCTGGCGCGATGCCGAGGACGGTGAACTGTCCGGAAATGCCGTTGCCCAGGGAAGCGTTGATTCGGTTGCGGCCCTGCATCTCCAGGTCGGTCCCGGAAAGCAGGCATCCGGTTGGTGTATAATGGCTGTCGGGCTTGACTACGAGGCGGTTACCAGGCTCTACAAGGCCGTCCTTACCAAAGGCCCGATGGTCTATCTGCGACGAACGGCCGCCTACTGGCAGCTCTGGTCATCCAAGGAGGAAAAACCCTGTGCCTCTCCGCCGCACTTTCTGAGCCTCTACCGCCGCAGCCTTCTTATTCTCCGCAGCCAGATCGACAACCAAGGGGGCATCATTGCCGCCAACGATTTTGATATCGCCCAGTTTAACCGTGACACCTATTCCTATATGTGGCCGCGTGACGGCGCTCTTGTTGCGGCAACACTTATTGATGCCGGATACTCTGAAATTTCCCGCCGTTTTTTTGATTTCTGTCACCACATAAGGACCGACCAGGGCTTTCTGCTGCACAAGTACACACCGGACGGCTCCCTGGCCTCGTCCTGGCACGGCTGGTACGCTGATGGTAAAAAAAGACTGCCGATCCAGGAAGATGAAACGGCCCTGGTCATCTGGGCCCTATGGCTTCATTTTAAACGGTTCAGAGATGTTGAATTCATTAAGCGGCATTACCGGGGGATGGTCATACGGGCGGCAGAATGGATGTGCGGATATATTGATGAGGAAACCGGCTTGCCAAAGCCCTCATGGGACCTGTGGGAGGAACGCTACGGGGTTCATGGCTGGACCGTAGCTTCTGTTTGGGCCGGATTGCAGGCAGCAGCAGCATTTGCCGAGTCATTCGGCGAGGATGAGCATGCGCTGTGCTACAGGCAGGCGGCCGAAAGAATGCGCAAGGCCACGGTTTCCCATCTCTGGGACGAACCTTCAGGGTCCTTTGTCCGGACCCTTGAGCTCAGCGGCAATGAATTGAAAAAGGACACGACCATGGATGCATCGCTGATCGGTCTCTGGTATTTCGGCATGCTCCAGCCCGATGATCCGAAAATCGTCAGTACCATGAAAGCGATGCGCGAACGGCTCTGGGTGAAAACCGATGTCGGCGGGATGGCCCGCTATGAAAACGACTCCTATCACCAGGTCAGCCGGGACGTGAAAAAGGTCCCTGGGAACCCCTGGTTTATCTGCACCCTGTGGCTGGCACAGTGGTACATTGCTACGGCCACCGGCCCGGAAGACCTGAAAGAGCCTTTCAGGCTTATTGAATGGACAGCCGGGAAAACACTCCATTCCGGAGTCATGGCTGAACAGGTCCATCCCTATTCCAATGAACCTTTGTCGGTCAGCCCGCTGACATGGAGTCACGCCACCTATGTGGCCACCATTCAACAGTATAACATCAGGGCGAGAGAACTCTCCAAACAGTGACAACGCAAAACGAGAATACATATCTTCTGGCCGGCGATATCGGGGGTACGAAAACCTCGTTAGCCTTGTACGAGTCCGCCGGGGGCCCTGGAGCCCCACTGGCAGAAGAAACAATCCGCAATGATTCTGTTTCCGGACTGGAAGAGATCATTGCCGCCTTTCTGCAAAATACTGGCATCAGCCCGCAGTATGGTTGCTTTGGTGTTGCCGGACCGGTAATCAATAACCAGGTCCGGTTGACAAACCGTGACTGGTTCCTGGACGGAGATAAACTGAAGAAGCAATTCAACCTGCAATCCGTCTCCCTGATCAACGACCTTGTTGCCACGGCCATGGGCGCTGTATACCTTCCGGACAACGCCCTGCACACCCTGAATAACGGGCAACCGGACCCGCAAGGTGCTGTCGCTGTACTTGCCCCTGGAACAGGACTTGGCGAAGCATTTCTCATACGGGCAGGGGACCGCCTGATGCCCTGCCCTTCTGAGGGAGGCCACAGCTCCTTTGCCCCTGTTAATGACCGGCAGGCAAGGCTTCTCAGTTTCATGCTGCAGAAGGTAGAGCACGTCAGTACGGAAATGGTCTGTTCAGGACTGGGCATCCCGAATTTGTACGATTTTCTCAAAACAGAAATAGACGAAACCCCCGAACTTGCTGCCAGGATAAGCAGGGAAGACGATCCTGCAAAAATCATATCTGAAGCCGCTCTTGATGCACTCGATAAGGATAAGCCTGAACAGAACCTGCCCCTGCAAACGATGCGGCTTTTTGTTGATATTCTTGCATCTGAAGCTGCCAACCTGGTACTGAAAGTCCTGGCCACCGGAGGGCTTTATATCGGCGGCGGCATTCCGCCGCGAATACTCCCCTTTCTTGAGACAAAACACTTTATGAAATCATTCAGCCAGGGAGGCTACCGCGATATGTTCAGCATGATTCCCGTGCATATAATTCTTGAACCTAAAACGGCCCTTATCGGAGCAGCAGCATACTGTATTTCAATGCTCAACCAATCGGATAAATGAAAATAAAACCAGACCTCATTAAAAAACTCGTCATTGTCGGCCTTGTTCTGCTGCTGATCGTCCTGTTCAAGGTCTTCGGTCTGGACCAGTACCTTACCCTCGGTTACCTCAAGGAGCAGCAGGCCCATTTTGCCCTGTTGTACGCTGAAAACAGGGTACCTGTTATCACCATCTACATGCTGATCTATATTGCGGTAACAGCCCTTTCCCTGCCCGGCGCCGCGGTCATGACCTTAGCGGGCGGCGGCCTGTTCGGGCTGGTAACCGGCACCGTCGTTGTTTCCTTTGCCTCGAGCATCGGGGCAACGCTTGCCTGTATCGTCGCCCGGTACCTGCTGCGTGACTGGGTACAGAATAAATTCCGCGACAAACTGACCAGAATCAATGAAGGCATGGCACGGGAGGGGGGCTTTTATCTCTTTTCCCTGCGCCTTGTTCCGATTTTCCCATTCTTTGTCATCAACCTGGTTATGGGGCTCACCTCGATCAGGATGGTCACCTATTACTGGGTGTCGCAGCTTGGCATGCTGCCCGCAACCATTGTCTATGTCAATGCCGGCAAGGAACTGGCCAAGCTGGAAAGCCTGTCCGGAATCCTGTCGCCCGGCCTGCTTGTGTCCTTTGCTCTGCTTGGCCTTCTGCCGCTCATCACCAAAAAACTGCTTGGCCTGTACAAAGCAAAAACCGGTTGAGGAAATTGTATGACAAAATATGACTTTGATATCGGCATCATCGGCGGCGGGGCGGCTGGACTGACCGTGACTGCCGGCGCCGCTCAGTTAGGGGCCCGAACACTGCTTGTTGAAAAGGAGCCGAACCTGGGCGGTGACTGTCTGCATTATGGCTGCGTCCCTTCAAAAACCCTGATCCGGTCAGCCCATGTCTATCACCAGCTTTCAAAAACAAAAGAGTACGGGTTGCCCGAGGTGGAAGCAGGTCCGGTCGATTTTCGCCGGGTTGCCGACCGGATCCGTAGCGTTATTGCAACTATTCAGGTCCATGACTCCGTGGAACGGTTCTGCAAGCTGGGGGCGCAGGTTGAGTTCGGGGAGGCGGAATTTATTGATGAGCACACGGTCCGTTTAAACGGGAAGAACCATTCGGCCAAATTCTGGGTCATAGCCTCCGGGTCCTCTCCTGCCGGCCCCAGGGTGAAACCCGTGGGCGATATTGACTACATTACCAACAAGGACATTTTCTCCCTCGACACCCTGCCAAAAAAAATGATTGTCCTCGGGGCAGGGCCCATTGCCATGGAGATGGCCCAGTCCTTTCAGCGGCTCGGCTCACAGGTGCTGGTAATCCAGCGTTCCGGCCAGATTCTGAGCAAAGAGGACAAAGACATGGCTGACACCATCATGCATATCCTGCAAATGGAAGGCGTTGAAATCCTGCTGAACACGAGCGTTGTGGACGCAAAGCAGGAAAACAGGATGAAATCGATCATTGTGGAGGACAAGGATGGGAACCGGTCCACCCGCATGGCCGATACCGTTCTGCTGGCCCAGGGAAGGACACCGAACACGGGCAGCCTCGGTTTGGAAAAGATAGGGGTCGCCATGACGCCCGGCGGTATCACCGTTGACAATCGCCTGCGGACCAGCCACAAAAATATCTTTGCCCCCGGCGATGTGAACGGCGCCTTTCAGTTCACCCATGCTGCCGGTTATGAGGGCGGGATCGTGGTAACCAACGCCGTCTTTCATCTGCCGCGAAAAACAGATTACACCCTCATGCCCTGGTGCACCTATACGGACCCGGAACTGGCTTCCATAGGCATGAATGAAAAAAGGGCCGAAAAGGAAGGAATCGACTATACGGTCTGGACCGAGGAGTTCAGTGGTAATGACCGGGCCCTGGCTGAAGGCAGCACGACCGGCAAAATCAAAATGCTCTTGAACGATAAGGAAAAGGTGATCGGCGTGCAGATAGCCGGGCCCCGGGCCGGTGACCTGTTAGGCGAGTGGGTTGCCGTTTTGGGCGGAGGAGTCAAGCTTTCGACCCTTGCCGGAACGGTCCACCCCTATCCGACCCTTGGCGAGATCAACAAGCGGGTGGCCGGCACCTTTCTGTCGACAAAGATTTTTTCCGACCGGGTCAAAAAAGGACTCAAGCTGTTCTTTCAGCTTAAAGGACCGGTGCAGGAACCCTGCTCAAAAATCAATCCTTGATGGTCTCGTATAAAGTCGTCATCCCCGTGAAAATGGGGATCCATAACTAGTCTAACTATCTATAATCATTGGATTCCCGCTTTCGCGGGAATGACGAAAATAAATTTTTTTAAACTTTTTACGAGACCATTAACAGTTGGTTTTTGTAACTTTTCGAAGTCTACGCTTTCTGCGAAATCGGCACTTGTTACGTATTTTTTCCGCCACAAACCACCTTGACGGAACCGGGCAGAGGTATCATTATATACAAACGTATTATCACTGTTTGCCTGTACGTAACAAAAGGAGTTGTCCAGCAATGGGCAACGAAAAACTCAACCCGGATTATTCATGAACGCCCGCAGCTAAAAACGTTAACCTGCAAGGGGCCCATGTATAATCAGGACGTATTTCATTTGGAGACAGATATCATGTATAATCAAAATAAATTCTTTTCGGGGCTGCATATCATTGCCGTCCTGGTTTTCTGTTGCATCATGAGCGGTGCCGGTATTGTACCGGCGAATGCCGCTGAAGATGAAAATATCGCCCTGCTTGACCGATCGGCAAAAGCCTTTGCTTCGGTGGTAAAAAAGGCGGGACCGGCGGTGGTCCATGTGCGGGTGGAAAAATCCGTCACGCAAACAAGGGGGCAGGATCCGTTCGGGTTTTTCAACGATCCCTTTTTTGAGCGTTTCTTCGGACCTCAGTTCAAACATCCGCGACAGCAGGAAGCACCCCGCAACTTCAAGCAGCAGGCAGCCGGTTCCGGCTTTATCATTTCCAGCGACGGTTACATCCTGACAAATAATCATATGGTGGGCGGCGTGGATACCATTACAGTGCGCCTGGCCGACGAACGTGAATTCAAGGCGAAGGTCATCGGCGCCGATCCCCAGTCCGATGTTGCACTTATCAAAATAGAAGGCAAAGACCTGCCCGTCCTGCCGCTTGGTGATTCCGACAAACTTGAGGTCGGCGAGTGGGTGATTGCCATTGGCAGCCCCTTTGAACTGAACCAGACCGTTACTGTCGGGGTGGTGAGCGCCAAGGGCCGCAACCGGATCGGCATCAGCGACTATGAAAACTTCATCCAGACCGATGCCGCCATCAACCCGGGCAACTCGGGAGGACCGCTGCTCAATATTTACGGCGAGGTCATCGGCATGAACACCGCTATTTTTTCCCGCAGCGGCGGCTATATGGGCATCGGTTTCGCCATCCCCATCAACATGGCCAAGGCCATCAAAAAACAACTGCAGGAACACGGCAAGGTGACCCGCGGCTGGCTGGGTGTTGTTATCCAGGACGTTAATGAAGACCTGGCAAAATCTTTTGACCTGGAAAACACAAAAGGAGTCCTCATAAGCGAGGTCTCTGAAAAATCCCCGGCTTTTGAGGCCGGTCTGAAACAGGGTGATGTCATCACCGGACTTAACGGAAAACCGATAAGCGATGCTGCCGATCTCCGCAACAAGATAGCCCTGACGACGCCCGGAACGAAGATAACCGCTGTGATCATCAGGGACGGCAAGAAGAAAAAGATCAAGATCACCATTGGTGAACAACCCTCTGATTTTGGCAGGAAAGGTCTTGGAGGCGACACCTCCCTGCAGGAAATGGGGCTGACCCTGCAGGACCTGACGGAAGAGCTTTCCAGCCAGTTCGGATATACTGAAGACCAGGGCGTGCTGATAGCCGATGTGGAACCGGACAGCCCTGCTGCCAGGGCCAGGTTAAAAGCCGGACAGCTTATCGAAGAGGTCAACAAGCAACGGGTACAAAACCTGAAGCAACTGAGAAAGGTCCTTGAGGACGCCGGTAACGGGAAAACGGTTCTGTTGCGGGTCAGGGCCGGTGAATACAGCCAGTATATCGTTCTCAGGGCCGAATAAATTAAACCGTATTCCATGACGGTACCGGGAAACCGGTACCGTCTTTTATTGTAAATTTAAAACCTGGTCCTTGGGGAAACATCTTGAACCCTCCATTCAGGGCAGCCCTCTTCTTTCTGTCCGAGCACGATATTTCCGACATTGTTCCCTTTGGAACCGGCAATATTAACGATACCTTCTTGGTCACCCTGCGTTCAGGTGAGCAGCGCGTCCTGCAGCGGCTTAATCCGGAAGTCTTTCCCGACCCCGAACGTATTATGCGCAATATACGTCTTGTCCTTGATCATCTCGGAAAACAGATGCGGAGCGAGACTTACGGGGAGGACAATTTCATCCCGCTATTACTGTATGAAGGAAAAACCGGTGACTGGTACAGGGCTGAGGACGGATCTGTCTGGCGTTTAATGAGCATGGTCCGTGATTGCCGCACCTGCCGGAGCATTTCCGATGCGAACCAGGCCAGGGAGCTTGGAAAAGGGCTGGGATTCTTTCACCGGATGCTCAGCACCCTGGACCCCGGAAAACTGGGCGATACCGTTCCAGGTTTTCACAATACCCCGGAATATCTCCGTCGCTTTGATGACGTTCTCTCCGCACGGGTGAAGCCTAACACGCCGGAAGCAGACTTCTGCTCCCTGTTTATTGAGCAGAGGCGTTCCCTTGCTGACCTGCTGGTGCACCGGAGGGATAAACTGAAACACGGCATTATTCACGGTGACCCTAAGGTGTCTAACTTCCTCTTTGACCGCAACACGGAAAGGGTCATCAGTCTGATCGACCTTGATACGGTCAAACCCGGCCCGCTCCTCTATGATCTGGGAGATGCCCTGCGTTCCTGCTGTAACCCTGCCGGTGAAACCGCCAGGGAGGAAGACAAGGTGTTTTTTGACCCGGGCCTGTTTCAGGCCTGGCTGCAGGGATATTTTTCCCAAGCCGGTTTCCTGTTGACCGGGAAGGACAGAGAGCATATCGTCGATTCCGCCCTGCTCATCTCCTTTGAACTTGGTTTACGCTTTTTTTCCGATTATCTTGCCGGTAACCGTTATTTCAAAATACGTTTTGCAAACCACAATCTGCACCGGGCCATGGTCCAGTTCTTTCTTGTCCGGTCCATTGAAAAGCAGAAAGACCTTCTGGAATCCATAGTGATAAACTTCGCTGTCGAAACGCCTCAAACACGTCATGGATAGCGTCAGGACATCCCCCTTTACTGTTGTTTACCGGTCAGATGAATGCCGGGCCAGGTGCGGAACATTGCAGACCCTGCACGGCACGGTCAGGACACCTGTTTTCATGCCGGTCGGCACCCAGGCGACCGTCAAGGCGGTCACCCCGGAAAATCTCGAGGAGCTGGGTGCCCAAATTATTCTCGGCAACACCTATCATCTCTTTATCCGCCCGGGCCACGACCTGATTCAGCAGTTTGGCGGACTGCACTCATTCATGAACTGGCAACGTCCGATTCTTACAGACTCCGGCGGGTTTCAGATTTTCAGTTTGAAAGATCTGGCAACAATCACCGAAGAGGGGGCCGGGTTCAGGTCCCATCTTGACGGCAGGAAACTGTTTCTCAGCCCGGAAGACGCGGTGCAGGTCCAGGAAGCTCTTGGTTCGGACATCATGATGGTCCTTGATACCTGTATCCCGTGGCCGGTCGGTCGTGAAGAAACGGAAAGAGCAACGGCACTCACCGGGCGATGGGCAGCCCGCTCCCGCAGGGCGCAGGCGGAAACCGGCCGGCTGCTCTTCGGGATTGTCCAGGGAGGAATGTATCCCGACCTCCGGCAGCAGGCTGCGGAAGAACTCATTGAAATCGGCTTTGACGGGTACGCCCTTGGCGGTCTCTCCGTCGGCGAGCCCAAGGAGCTGATGTACGACATGACGGAAAGCACGGTTTTGCATCTTCCCGAAAATTACCCTGTCTATCTCATGGGTGTCGGCACCCCTGAAGACCTGGTCGAGGGAGTGTTGAGGGGTGTGGATATGTTTGACTGCGTCATGCCGACCCGTAACGCCAGAAATGGAATGCTCTTTACATCACAGGGCAGACTTGTTATAAAAAATTCCTGTTATCGTGACGATAAGAGACCGCTGGATGAACATTGTTCGTGCTATACCTGTCGGAACTATTCACGGGCATATCTGCGGCACCTGTTCATGAGCAGAGAAATTCTGGCCTATCAGCTCAACAGTATCCATAATCTCCATTACTATTGTTCGCTGATGGCCGAAATGCGGTACGCTATTGAACACAATTGTTTCGCGGCGTTCAGAAGCAACTTTTATTCACGGCGTAAAGAAGAAAAAAGTGATGCTCCTCCTGCATAGCTGGAGGCATCAGGAAGCCCCATCAAAGGGGACATGCTCAACGCAATAGCGTTGCTTTTCCCCATTGGCACTTGCCGAGCACCGGAGAAGGTGTCGATAAAGGATTTTGAGGTAAGCGCAGACTCCGACTGTTTGAGCAAAGCGAGTTTTCAAAATCCCGACAGCTTCGAGGAGCACAGGGTAGTCCGAAGGACCAGTGGTGTGACTTGATCACACGACGAGTGGCACGGGTGCCTTTTCTGTAGTGGTGTGGCATAGACCACACGACGCTCGTTTGCTTTGGGCAAGCAAAGAAAATGAACAATATATTTAAGTTCTCGCCGGATAGGTTCAACCTATCCGGGTCCACCACTGGAAGTGGTGGGTTTAAGGAAAACTAACAACTAACTACCAGGAGGAAATAATAATGACAGGCATAGCTTATGCGGCAAATGGCGCCGCCCCGGCGGCGGGAGGAGGAATCGCGTCCTTTGTTCCGCTTATTCTGATTTTTGTTGTCTTTTACTTTCTGCTTATCAGGCCCCAGCAGAAAAAAGCGAAAGAGCACCAGGCCTTCCTTGGTAACCTCCAAAAAGGTAATGAGGTGGTGACCAGCGGCGGCATCCATGGCCGGATAACCGGGCTGACCGATGCTGTTGTCACCCTGGAAATCGCGGATGGAGTGCGAATCAAGGTCAGCCGCTCCGCTGTTTCGACCTCGGCGGCCGAAGCCAGGAAACAGGGAGAAGCTCCGGCCAAAACGTCCGGCGGTTGAAGCATAAAAGGCTGTTAAATGCGCTTCATCGTGCATGAAGCAATCATTACAGCCGCAGAGTTGCCCTGGCAGCTCTGCGGCTTTTTTTATTGATCTCCATGAAAACCGTACTCGACCATAATGCTCTTTTGTTGAAACGGGCAACCTATGCGTCTGTGGCTGTGGCCCTGACTCTTATTGCGGCCAAGCTCGCAGCATGGCTTGTAACCGGGTCCCTGAGTGTTATGGCCTCCCTGATCGATTCCCTCATGGATGCCGCGGCATCCACAATCAACCTTGTTGCGGTACGCTGGTCGCTTTTGCCTGCCGATGACGAACACCGGTTCGGTCACGGTAAGGCAGAATTTTTAGCCGGTCTTGCCCAGGCCTCTTTTATTGCCGGCTCTGCTTTTTTTCTCGTCGTCCATGCCATAGAGCACTTACGAAACCCGGAGCCTGTTCATGAGGCCGCAACCGGTATTGTTGTGATGGTGGTATCCATCGCTGTTACCCTTGCCCTGCTTGCCTACCAGCACCATGTCATACGCCGGACAAATTCCACCGCTATTCGGGCGGACGCCCTCCACTATGCGACGGATGTGCTGACAAACCTCGGCACCATAATGGCCCTGTTTCTTGCTTCCACAGGCTGGCCCGTACTTGATCCGGTCTTTGCCATCATCATTGCCGGGTATATTTTTTACAGCGCCTGCAAAATAGGCTACGAGGCGGGACAGATGCTGATGGATCGGGAACTGCCGGCAGAGATCAGGGGAAAAATTTTCAACATTGCCCAGTCCCCTCCCCAGGTGAAAGGCGTTCACGATATCCGGACCAGGCGGTCCGGGCAAACCATCATGATCCAGCTTCACCTGGAACTTGAGGACGATATTACACTTATCCGGGCGCATGGGATTGTCAAGGCGGTTGAAAAGGAAATATTGCGGGCCTGGCCGGGCGCGGATGTCATCATTCACCAGGACCCGGTACACCTGACCAGGAAAACCGGACGACAAAACTGAGGGGGCAGGCTAAACTCCTTTTAACTCAACTTTCTGACTTGTGTTAACCTGCTGTAATGAAAAAAATGTATGAGTATTTAACTTGCTTGTTTATCAGGCTGTAGGCTGAAGGCTATTAGACTATAAGAAAAACATCTTGCCTAAAAGGCTATAGCCTTAACAGCTACAGTCTATTCCAGCTTAACGTATATATAAATACTTCATGATTTCAGATAAATAGGTTAACTCAGAAAGTAGAATTTTAACTTCGTTATGGTCGATATCAACCTTCACCTGCAGCACAAGCTGCACAAGCTGGAAAAAGAAAGTCTACTCCGAAAGGTCGTTCCCCTGAGGCCCCTTGAGCAAAGCAGACTGAGCGAATCAGGACGAACCTATCTCAACCTCTCCGGAAATGATTATCTCGGCCTGGCTACGAACAGGGAACTCATCGGGTCCTTTTACCGGCAGATAGAGCCTGACGTCCTTGTGGACAAATTCGGGCCGGGTGCTGCCGCCTCCCGTCTGATGACAGGTAATTCTCCGCTGTACAGTCAATTGGAGAACAAACTTGCCGCCCTGTACAAAAAAGAAAGCTGTCTGGTCTTTAATTCCGGATATCATGGCAATTCCGGAATACTGCCGGCCATGGCCGGGAAAGGTGACCTGATCGTCGCGGACAGGCTGTGCCATGCCAGCCTTATCGACGGCATGCGCCTTTCCATGGCCGAATCACTGCGTTACCGGCACCTTGATTACCAACACCTTGAGGAAATCCTCAATACAAAACGTGACCGATATGACCAGGTTTTTCTGGTCAGCGAATCGGTCTTCAGCATGGACGGGGACACTGCCGACCTGCGAAAACTCGTTGCCCTCAAAAATAAATACCAATGCTGCCTGTACCTTGATGAAGCGCATGCGGTAGGGGTGTTTGGCAGACAGGGGCTGGGGCTGGCCGAGCAGCAAGATGTGATACAGGATATTGATCTGCTATTTGGCACCTTTGGCAAAGCCCTGGCAGGGGTCGGCGGCTTTGTCGCCTGTTCCCGGATTATTGCCGACTTCCTTGTCAACAGGGCGAGAACATTTATATTCACCACCGGGCTGCCGCCGGTCTGTTTAAGCTGGCTGCTGTTCGTTCTTGACCTGGTCCCCTCCATGGAGGAAGAACGAAGCCGGCTCCGGCTTCTCGCTAAGACGATGCGCACCCGGTTTGTTCAGCAGGGGTTAACCATAGCCGGCACTTCGCAGATTGTGCCGGTTATAATTGGTGACAGCGGGAAAACCCTGTCGGTTGCGGAAAAACTGCGGAAGCAGGGCTTCTGGGTTAATCCTGTCAGGCCGCCGACCGTTCCTCCGGGGACCGCCCGCATCCGGTTTTCCTTTAGCGCGGCAATGGACGAAAACGACCTGGCCTCCCTGCCGCAACATCTTTTTTCCGCCGTCAAATGACCGTATGCGGACCAGTTGGCTGACAAAACAGGACAGGACATCATGCATCCTGTTTTTTGGGGGATGGGGAATGGACCCCGTGCCGTTCAGAGACATTCCTGTTTATGGGCATGACCTTCTCATGGTCTATGATTATACAAGGTTGCGGCAGTCGGATTTGCAAGGCCTTTCGCTTGACATCTATAAACAGCTCCACCTTGTTGCGTGGTCCATGGGGGTCTGGGCGGCTGGGTATCTTCTTGCCGGGCAGGAGTATAACTTGACCACCGCAACCGCACTGAATGGAACACTTGCCCCCATTGATGACCGGTTCGGCATAGGATGCAGGGCTTTTCAGGACATGGTCCGCACCTTTTCCACGCAGACCCTGGGGGAATTTTATGACAGCATGTTTGCTGAACAAAAAGAGGCGAAACGATTCAAGCGTTGTAAGCCCCAAAGGTCACAGGATGACATTTTCCATGAACTTGTTGCGCTTCAAAGGCATTATGCCGAGCATGGCCCGGCAGATAATATTTACGGACGAAAACTTGTCGGCAGCCGGGACCGTATCTTTCCGGCCCGTAATCAGGTCCGAAGCTGGGGCAAGGGGCGCTGCACAGTCATCAATGCGCCCCATTTTCCTTTTTACGGGTGGCCCTCCTGGGACACCGTCATAACCGGCGGAGAACCTGTTGCATGAGTCTGAACAAGGCAAGAATCAGGCAGCGATTTACCAGGGCCGCATCGACATATGACCGGCAGGCGGTCATCCAGCTGCGGGTAGCCGACAGGCTGTTAAGCCTGCTCGGGCAGAACCCCGGTCCGCACCCGAAAATACTGCTTGAAATAGGTTGCTGTACCGGACTGCTGACAAGCAGGCTGGCACAACAGTTCAAAGGCCTGACAACACTGTATGTAAATGACCTTGTTCCCCAGTTCAAAGCACGGGTTGCAGAGAAAATCGACCGGGATGTCAATCTTGTTTTCCTTACCGGTGATATTGAATCCCTGGAACTTCCCTCCGGCCTTGATCTTATTATATCGTCATCGACCTTTCACTGGCTGGAGGATTTACCCGCCCTTTTTCAAAGACTCTATGAACACATGGCCCCTGGAGGGACCTTTGCCTTTTCAATGTACGGCAGGGACAATCTCAGGGAACTGCGTGCAATTACCGGGACCGGGCTGCAGTACTACGGGCTTGATGATGTGGAGCATCTTGTACGGAAATACTTCACTCTCGCGGCATCTGATGAAGAACGCATTACCATTCATTTTAAAAGCCCTGTGGATATGCTTCATCATCTTCGTGAAACCGGTGTAAATTCTCTTGACGAAACACTCTGGAGCAGGTCACGCCTCAATGATTTCATTCAACGCTATCAGGACCGTTTTGGAGATCAAAACCAGGTCAGGCTGACCTACCACCCGATATACTGCATCGCCCGCAAAGAGGCAATTTGAGGCATAAAAAAGGGCAGGCCAATTTCATATGTCAGCCTGCCCCCTTTTCTTCTGCCGGGCCCTTTGCCTATAGACCCCCCTTATGATCACATATTACCTGGCAGCCACCTTGATAAAGTCAAGTGATTCGACGATATTCTGCCCCTCCTCGCTCAACATGAAATCAATAAATTCCTTGACGGATCCCTGGGGCTGGCCTTTCGTAATAACATTAAGGGGCCGCCGCAATGGGTAGATTTCGTTAGAGACATTTTCAATTGTGGCGGGGATCCCATCCAGGTCCAGAAGGCGAACCCGGCCGGACTTTTCTGCCAATTTCTGAGCAGGTCCCAGCGAAACATAAATAATAGCATTCTTCTTTGTTGAGAGAAAGCCAAGTGCAGCTTTAGTTTTAATTATCATCTGGGCCTTGGCGGTGCCGAAAGCACTGTCACCCTTCTTTTTATGCACCATCATCCTTTGAGGTTCCTCACCGACTCCTTCGGCCTCCATCCCGAAATACTTCAGAAAAAGCTCCGTGGTGGACCTTCCTTCCCCTTTGCTGATAAGGATGATCGGCGCATCGTTTCCGCCAATCTCCTTCCAGTTCGTAATTTTTCCGGTATAGATATCCTGTATCTGTTCTTTCGTGATCGCGGTCACGGGGTTATCAGAATTGACTAAAACCGCAATCCCGTCCATGGCAATTGTAAAAGCCATCAGATCAGGGATTTTCTTCATGTCTTTTTCCTTGAGGGGGCGAGACATCTGTCCCAGATCTATCTCGCCGGCCATGAGCCCCTCAAACGCTTTAGGGGTGCCGCCTCCGCCAACTACAAAGCTGACATCGGGATGGGTCTTTTTAAAGGCCTGCGCCGCCCCGGCGACAACCGCCCGGACGGTATTTGAACCGGCAGTGGTAATTTTTTCCGCCGCCTGCACGCCGGCAACCGAAATCATAAAAAGGGCGGAGACAAACAACACCAGCATTCCAATCTTTTTCATTATCAATTCCTCCTTGTTACAGACCTGCGCACACCTGTGCACCGTCTACTCTTGAGTTAAAATTTCCCGTATTTTTTGTGACAGGTTTTTTATATCAAAGGGCTTCTGAATAAAGCCGTTACAGCCGCGATTCAAAATCTCCGTGGCGTCGCCGTTTATGCTGTAACCGCTTGACAGGAGGACTTTCACCTCGGGATTGATCTTCTTTATTTTTTCATAGACTTCACCGCCGCCCATGTCCGGCATGATCATATCGAGTATGACCAGATCAATCTCGTCCCTGTGCTTTTGATACAGTTCTACGGCTTCATTTCCGCCCGCGGCCGACAAGACCTTGTAGCCCATTATGCTGAGCATCTCTCCGCCCACCTGAAGGACCATGTCCTCATCGTCCGCTATCAGGACGGTCTCCGTACCCTTTTTAATATCACCGGTCTGCGTTTTTTCTTCTGTTTCGATCCCCTTTTTCGAAGCGGGAAGGTAGATATTAAAGGCGCTTCCCCTGCCCTTTTCACTGTACGCATTGATGATGCCGTCGTGGTTCTTGATAATCCCGTAAGCAGAGGCAAGGCCCAGTCCGGTTCCCCGGCCTTTCTGTTTAGTCGTAAAAAACGGGTCGAATATCCTCTCCAGGACATCCTCGTCCATACCGACTCCGGTGTCGGTAATCGCTATCCTGACATAATCTCCGGGCTTCAACCCGTATGGAAGTGTGTAGTTCTTATCAAGCGTTGTATTGCTGGTTTCAACATAGATATCTCCTCCGCCCGGCATTGACTGCCAGGCATTAACCAAGAGATTTAAAATCACCTGGTCTATCTGGCCCCGGTCGACTTCCACCGTCCAGATTTCCTCCTGGTATTTTTCATGAATCCGTATCTCTTTTTTGGTGCGGCCAAACATTGCAAGACTATTTTGCAAAAGCTCATTGAGATTCGTCGGCTTCACCTCGTATTTACCACCCCTGGCAGCACCCAGGAGCTGCCTGGTCAGTTCCGCGCCCCTTTGGACCGCGGCCTCTATGGATTTAAGGTTATCATGATACACGTAATCATGGCCGGTTTGCAACAGCATCAACGATGTAAATCCCTGGATGCTCATCAGAAGGTTATTGAAGTCGTGGGCGATACCCCCGGCCAAAGTACCGATGGCTTCTATTTTCTGGACTTGATGAAGCCTGTTTTGCAGCTTTTCTTTTTCTTTCTCTACCAGCTTGTGCTCGTCTATTTCCTGTACCAGTGACCGGTTTGCCGCGGCCAGCTCGTTGCGGGAATTTTCCAGATCAGTCATCATTTTTTTTAACTGCGTGTTATTCCTGAACACATACATATATCCGATGACTTTTTCGGATGCATCCTTCACCAGGGAAGCATTGACGATTATATCGATCTGCTCATTGTTGTCGTTTCTGATGATCGATTCGACATAGTGTATGTTTTCATTCAGATCGAGCGCCCGTTTAACAGGACACACCGCTTCGCACAAATTGCTCTTCAAGACATCTTTGCAGTACATCCCCAGGGCCTCCCGGGGATTGAAACCTGTTATTTCGCTCGCCGCCCGATTAAAATAATTAATCCTCATTTGACGGTCGGTGGTGAAAACCGCATCAGGCAGAGAGTGCAATATTTCAGATGCACTGACCTCGGAAGGCCATTTGATTCCCTTAGTCTTTTCCGGCGCCATTGCCATTATTCCTGAGGGGCCTTCTCTGCTATGAATGTACAGATGGAATCACCCATGGAACGGCAGTGTACCTCTTTTGAAACAAAGGTGCCCATGCCCGAGGGGTATGGAGCGGCATAGACAAGGTCCATATACGAGGCCGTACAGGCGTTGAACATATAACAACGGCCCCTGGGCTGGGGACCGTACTCTTCCATATAGCGGCCCGGATCATACGCATTTCTTACTGTCGTGACAAGCCGTTGTCCGGGGATTAATTCTTCAACTTCGATATAGCCGAGGCCGAATATATTTGTAAAAGCAACCAGGGCATGCACTTCATCCTCGGGAGAGTTGATCATCGGCAGAAAATTTTCCCGCCAGTCCATGGAACTCCGTGCCCCGTGAAAAGTGTGATAGCCGCACTCCAAAACCGCGTTGTATAACTTTTCCTCCACGGCAAGAGCATCCCGGTCTTCCAGCATATTAATGATTTGCGAAACCAGTTGAAAATAAAACTCATTGAAATTCATGGCCACGTAAACACCGAATGCGGCCATAATACCCCTCTCATTACTTGCTATCGGAAGACTTGAGGCTATTTTTATGATTTTCCTGCTGTCAATTGCCATCTGACTTCTCCGTTACGATGAATTTACACAGGTCATGGCGCAGGATAATGCACTCCGTTTCTTGCACCTCATAGGTGTCCGGCGGGACATGAAAAATCGCTGAAAGGATTCCGGCTATAAATCCGCAGGTAAAATAACATACAGGGGTCTCCCTGCGCCCGAATTTTGCCAGCCAGGATACCGCGAAATAAGAAGAATCCGAATACACAACACCGCCACGCGCGGTCAGATTGCTTAAATCCAGCCTGCCAAAGCCCATAAGCCGATACAGTTCGGCAGCTTCCTGCAAGGCCTTGTCCGGTGACAAGGCCTCCGTCTCCTGCTCAAGGAACTGCTTGAATTTTGCTCCAAATTCTTTCGCGGCAGTCTCTTTTATGACGGCATGCCCATCAATATTGGCAATTTCCTCGATCGCGCTTAAAAGTCCGCAATTGTAATGATGGCAATGGAGGGAAACCGGCACACCGTTCAGTTCAATGATATTGTTCTTGGAATCAAAGTATAATGAATTAGGCATGATTCTATCCTGGTGATGACGTAAAGTTGATGGCGTCGTAAAAAGTCGCCAACTACTGCGTTGCGCTACATTATCTCGTCATTGCGGCGTACCTGAGTACGCCTCGTTCCTCGAAATTAGCGCGCCTTGTATTTGACGATTTCTACTTAGCCATCTTCAATTTTGACTTTTTACGAAATCATCAAAGTTGAGTTTCATTTTTTAAGCATATCAAATGTTTAAAAAATGAAAACAATTCCCTTTATTAAAACATTAGCAAAAAACCGTCCCAACATGCAACAGAAATGATTGCTCCTTTCAATAGGAGAAAAGAGTATCATTGGTCGTCCCTATAGATAGCGTAGGCTTCGAAAAGTCACTGAGCCGTCGGCTAAGTGACTGAATTGCCGAACTGCTCATGTACCCATGACGGTTTTTTATAGATATATCATTATTTCTTTTCCAGTTCAAGCTTAACAACCGTCCCGATCGTTTCCAGGCTGTATGGTTTTTTCAGGTACTCGCCGCCACTGAGACGCTGCAGTTCTTTGATTCTTGAGCTCTCGGAAAACCCGCTTACAATGAAGGCCTTTTGTTCAGGATGCATGGTCCGGATTCGCCTGTACGTCTCAAGGCCATCGATACCGGGCTCCATAATCATATCCAGCATCAGCAGGTCCACGGTGTTTGTTGTCAGATATTCGACGGCCTCTTCGCCGCTGGACACCGTAATCACCTTATAGCCCAGCCTTTCCAGCAGACTTGCAGCAATTTCCCTCTGCTCCTTCAAGTCATCAACGACCAGAATCGACTCGCCGGCGCCCATAAGATCGTCGATGGATAATGGCACCCTTTCCGGGGCATCCTCTTTGCTGCCTGCCGGGAAGTACAACATAAAGGTGGTCCCTTCCCCTTCAGCCGTTTGAATATCGATATATCCTTTATGGTCCTTGACGGTGCCCCATACAACGGACATGCCGAGACCGGTACCGCTTCTGCCCATAACTTTTTTAGTGTAGAAAGGTTCAAAAATCCTTTCCAGGTCCTGAGATGAAATTCCTGTCCCCGTGTCCGCCACGATCAAAATAACATAATCACCGGGAACAATATCCGCGATGTCCGATTTCCCTATTATTGTTTCTCGGACTCGCCGGTTTTCCGTGCATAGACGAAGAGTGCCGTCATCCGACATCGCCTCAAAGGCATTTGACACCAGATTCATCAGGCATTTTGACAGATGAACGGGAGAACCTATAACAACGCTTAAATCGGACCCCTGACTGGTTTGGACCTCTATGTTGGGAGACAACTGTTTCAGTTGGGCAAATTCCGGGCTGTTCAGATACTCTGAAACGATTTGATTTAAATTGACCGGTTCGGATACGGAAACACCCCTTCTGGCCAAGGTGAGGAGGTCCTGGACAATTGCCGCCGCCTTTTCCCCTGATTTCTTTATCGTCAACAGGGGTTGTCTATATTTGCTGTCCCCAGGCAGGTCCAAAAGCAGAAAATCGGGATAGCTGACGATCCCAGAGAGTATATTGTTCAAGTCATGGGCCACTCCACCAGCCAGGGTCCCGATGGCCTCCATTTTACCGGCCCTCTGCAGTTGTCCCTCCAGTTGGTTCTTTTCTTTTTCCACCCGTATGTGGG
>Ga0209013_10001064_pt1 | contig 25351 bp, 28 predicted proteins | sample Cruoilmetagenom2_FD_187291 | JGI IMG/M metagenome (GOLD analysis project Ga0209013, IMG submission 187291) | Oil polluted marine microbial communities from Coal Oil Point, Santa Barbara, California, USA - Sample 2 (SPAdes) (version 2) | ecosystem: Environmental > Aquatic > Marine > Oil seeps ... | reverse complement strand
TTACAGCTCTCAGGAGGGTGCTTTTCCCACAACCGGATGGTCCCATGATTGCTGTAATTTTATTCCTGGCAATTCCGGCACTCACATTGCGGATAGAATATTTATCTCCTCCATACGAAACAGATAAATCATCAATTTTTAAAACAGGTGAGTCTATATGTTCTATTGAATTCTGTATCACGTTCAATTTTTTATTTGTTTTAGTAATTGGCATTTCAGCTAGTATTGTACTTTCCATTTTTTAGCAATTGCTTTAGCTCCCAGGTTTAAGCATAAAATTAGAATTAGAAGTAATAAAGAAGCACTCCAAATCATGCTGACTAAATTGGGATCGTTATAAAATTCCCACACCAGAAGCGGAATAGCACTGGTAGGTTGGGTGATATTTGTTTGTATAGCAGTACTTCCTAAAGCGGTAAGCATCAGTGGCGCTGTTTCTCCGGCAATTCTGGATATTCCCAGCATCACTCCGGTTAAGATACCTGAAATTCCGGTAGGTATCACAACTTTTAGCATAACTCTGTGGTAAGGCACTCCCAATGATATAGCAGCTTCTTTAAGTGTGCCGGGAATCATTTTTAAAGTTTCCTCGGTAGAGCGAACAATGGAGGGTAACATCATAATTGAAAGAGCTACACTACCTGCCAATGCAGAGAAACCACTGGTAATCGGTTTTACAATCCAAATATATCCGATAACTCCCAATACAATCGAAGGTACTCCTTGCAGCATATCTACAATAAACCGAACGATATCTGCAAATTTATCTTCTGCATTTTCGGAGAGATAGGTTCCACAAATAATTCCTAACGGAATTGCAATGATAGAAGCTAAACCTACAATAATGAGTGTTCCTACAATACCATTGGCGATACCGCCAGGTATAATTTCATGATTACTTACTGCAATCATTGCGTCCATTGTATCCGGTGCTACTTCAAACAAAAAGTTGATGTTGATTTGCTTGTATCCTTTTAAGATCAATTCGTAAAGAATAAGGAAAAGCGGAATGCTGGAAAGAAAGGCGAACGAAATCATTCCATAAGTAAAGATTTTATCCTTTAGCAGACGACGTTTGATGTTTCGATCGGATATTTCAGTAGAGATATTCATTTGTTTATAATTTCCATGTTAAGATTAGACGGAATTTACCATGAAGTGAATAGTCATTTATTCATGGATCTTACCTTCTGGATTATTTAAGTAGGCTATACCGATAATTTTTTCATTATTAACTTACCAAGAAGGTTTACAATACCTGTGATGATGAAAAGGATTAGTCCTATTTCTATAAGCGATGTGTATTTTAAGCCTTCAGCTTCTCCAAATTGGTTTGCAATTAAACTAGCCATGGTATTTCCCAGATCAAAAATGCCTGTCGGTATTTTATTGGAGTTACCAATCAACATGGTTACTGCCATTGTTTCACCAATTGCTCTTCCTAAAGCGAGTATGTAACCTGCAAAAATTCCGGAACCTGCATTTGGGATAATAACATTCCTTACCACTTCGAAACGAGTAGCTCCTAGCGAGTAGGCTGCCTCCTTTAAACTACCGGGAACCATAGAGATTACCTCGGAACCTAAAGAGGAAGCATAAGGAATAATCATGATTGCCAACACAATGGAAGAGGTGAATATACCAAAGCCTTGCGCGTTAATACCTAATTCCGAGATTAAAGGTCTTAATGCATAAAATCCCCATAATCCATATACAACAGAAGGGATTCCAGCAAGAAGATCGATGACAGATCTTAAAAATGAAGGAAGCTTGCCGTGCTTAAAATATTCTCCTAAGAATAAAGAAATGGAGAAGGCAAATGGGAATGTTATTAATAAAGCCAGAATGGATGTCATAAAAGTGCCAATGATAAAGGGAAGGGCACCGTACGATTCCCTGCCTTCGGTTGGATTCCAATCGGACGAGAAAATGAATCCAAATCCGTATTCTTTAAAAGAGGGGATGGATCCAACAAAAAGAGTAGCAACAATTCCTACTGCTATTAACACAATAAGAATACCGCTACTAACAAGAAGATATTTGAATATTTTTTCGCTATTCATGAGCTTTATACAATTCAAAAAATATAAGAATGAGCCTGTTTTTTACGATAGTTTTGGAGAACTTTTTTCTTATCTAAGCCATAAGATGTTGTAAAAACAAGCTCGTTTAAACGATTAAGTCGGTTTATTATTTCAATGCTTTTCCCTTATAAGTTACTTTAGCAAGAACAGCTTTCGCCTTTGCAACAGCAGCCTCTGGAAGTGGAGCATAATTCACTTTTGTAGTTTCTTTTTGAGCAGCTTCGCTAACAACCCAGTCGATAAGTTTAACTGTTTGAGTGGCCTGATCTAAACTTCGGTTATTGTAGTTTTGCTCTTTATAGATGATCAACCAAGTGAAACTTGAGATAGGATAACCATCGGCAGCAGTAGTGTTTGTTAGACTAACCCTTGTGTCGGCAGGTATTTCTCCTTTTGCCGAAGCGCTTACCGATTCAAGTGATGGAAGGATAAAGTTTCCTGCCTGATTTTGAATACTGGCAATCGGGATACCTTGAGCGAAAGCATATTCAGAACCAATATAACCAATTGCTCCCTTTGTCTGGCTAATGGTTCCGGCTACACCAGGATTTCCTTTAGCACCTATTCCCACAGGCCATTGTAAGGCTTTACCTGTACCAATTTTTGCTGCCCAATCTGTGCTAACCTTACTCATATAATCACTGAAAATAAAAGTAGTACCACTACCATCAGAACGGTAGACTACAGTAATTGTCAAGTCAGGTAAATTAACACCTGGATTAACAGCAGCAATCTTAGGATCATTCCAGTTGGTTATTTTTCCCATAAATACACCTTCCATTAATTCAGGCGTAAATTTAAGAGCTGGTTTATCCGGTAGGTTATAAGCAGCCACTACAGCACCCAAACAAGTAGGAATATGAAGAACTTCGCCAGGCATATCAGCTAGTTTCTTATCACTCAAGAAAGCATCACTTGCACCAAAGTCAACTATTTTATCTTTTAAACTACGAATTCCTCCGCCAGAGCCGATACCACCGTAAGTAACCAACAGAGACTGTTCTTTTGTATAGGTTTTGAATATTTTATTGTAGAATGGCTGAGGGAAAGTAGCTCCGGCACCAGTAATGTTTTTTGCTTTTGCGTTGTTTTCAGTCTTTTTCTTACCTGCGTTTCCACAACTTACCATTAAAGCAACAGCGATGATGGCGGTAAAAAGCAATTGTAATTTTTTCATTTTTCCAGATTTTAATTTAAAAATGATTATTTGTAAATTGTATTTATTTTTAAAAGTCAATAGAATTATTTTCATTTATTTTAGAGGTTATTTACTTATCTTCTTTTTCGTACTGCAATGATACAAACCCAATATTACAAGAATGTTACAGCAATGTTAAATAATCGTTACATCTTGTAATGTTCAGAAAACCAAACCTTAAAATTCTTGTTGGCAAACAATATTTTAAATTTAGTGTCGAAATATTTATTTGATAAAATGGTTAAGCATTTTCAAGAAGCAGCAGATAAAATCAAAACAGCCAAACATTTAATTGCCTTTACCGGAGCTGGTATATCGGTTGAAAGTGGTATTCCTCCCTTTCGTGGGAAAAATGGCTTATGGAGCAAATATGATCCGCAATGTTTGGATTTGGATTTTTTTCATGCTCATCCTAAAGAAGCTTGGATTGCTATAAAATCTATCTTTTATGATTTTTTTGGAACTGCACGATACAATCCGGCGCATCAGGTATTGGCGAATTGGGAGCGCAAGGGAATATTAAAAGCCTTGATTACTCAAAATATCGATAATTTGCATCAGGAAGCAGGCTCGCATTTGGTGATTGAATTTCATGGTAATTCCCAAAAGCTGGTTTGCGAACATTGTCAACAAATATATCTACCAAAGGATATTGATTTGAAAATATTACCTCCTTTATGCCCGAACGACAGGAGTGTATTAAAACCCGATTTCGTATTTTTTGGTGAAGGTATTCCGGAGAAAGCCTACCAGCGTTCTATTTTGGAAGCTAAAAATGCAGATGTAGTGTTAATTATTGGTACTACAGGAGAAGTGATGCCTGCTGCGATGATTCCAACCGAAGCAAAGCGATTTGGTGCTACGATTATAGAAATCAACACCGAAGTATCGAATTATACCAATGAGATTACGGATGTTTTTCTTCAAGGAAAAGCAAGTAGTATATTGTGGGAATTAGCTCAATTGATAAGCAACGAATAGAAGCTTGTTTTTTTGATTTCATGGCTTTTGAAGCTGTATTAAAAAATAAGATTTCAGAATTTATATTCGTTATGTAGCCCGCCGAATCAAAATTAAAAAAGAATTATAGGTGAAATTATTTTATATTTGTTGGCGATTAACGGGAATTGAAAGTTATACTTATCCTGAAAACAGATCTGGTTGAACCGGAATAAATTAAAAATATTTTAATCAAAATAGAATTTCATGAAGTTATTAGAAGGAAAAACGGCGATTATTACAGGTGCCTCAAGAGGTATTGGTAAAGCGGTTGCAATTGAATTTGCAAAGCAAGGTGCTAATATTGCTTTTACTGATTTATTTTATAACGAAGTTGCAATTGAAACCGAGAAAGAAATTGCTTCTTTTGGTGTGAAAGTGAAAGCTTATGCTTCCGACGCTAGCAATTTCGCAGATACTGATAAGGTAGTTACTGAGATTGTAAAAGAATTTGGAGCTGTTGATATTTTGGTAAATAACGCTGGTATCACTAAGGATACTTTATTAATGCGCATGACTGAAGAGCAATGGGATGCTGTTATAAATGTAAATTTAAAATCGGTATTTAACTTCACCAAAGCTGTACAAAGAACAATGTTGAAGCAACGTAGTGGCTCTATCATTAACATGAGTTCAGTTGTTGGAGTTAGTGGTAATGCTGGTCAGGCTAATTATTCTGCATCTAAAGCAGGTATTATAGGTTTTACTAAATCGGTAGCTAAGGAATTAGGCTCACGAGGTATTCGTTCGAATGCTATTGCTCCGGGATTCATTATTACTGAAATGACTGGCAAACTTCCAGAAGACGTTCGTAAAGAGTGGGAAAGCAAAATACCTTTGAGAAGAGGTGGAACTCCTGAAGATATTGCAAAGACTTGCGTTTATTTAGGTTGCGATTTATCAGCTTATGTTACCGGACAAACCATTCATGTTTGTGGTGGTATGAATATGTAAGAAAATATAATATAAGTTTGTAAAGCCATCCTTCGGGGTGGTTTTTTTGATTTACAGAAATGGAGAGCTATTGTCATCCTGAAAAGGGGGAACGTAATGAAGGATCTCCACAAAACATGTAATTAAAAAACGATGCTATAATCTCCAGCAGATAGCCTCCAAACGAAAAAACGATGTTGTAATCTCCAGCGGATGGCCGTTAAACAAACGATCAGACACAGTTTCATTAATAAAAGCTAATTGGCGACAAAATTAGAATTGTCTGATGATGATACGTGTTGGCTGCCTTACAATCATGCCAAAACAAAATCCCCACAACATGTAACAAAACATATAGTAGGCTGCACCATCTAAATTTCCACCTAGTAAAATATCCCCAATCAGAATGAGCGATCCGATAGAAAAACCACTTAGTAATCCTTTTAATCCATTTATGCGTGTAATATTTGCACTTATTAAGATGGCTGTGACAAACAGAGCTAAGAACAGGCACGTCCAGTCTACCATTAGCACATTTTGCCGCACCACTGTCCATGGAATTGCCAGACCTTGGGCTAATTTATTGGCAATTACGAATTTATACAGAAGAATTGTTAAAAGTCCACTTGCCACAGCTCCACCAATTAACAGACGTATCCAGTTTCTTCTTCTCCTCATAGGTTTTACTATTTAAATGAAATAAAGCGATAAGCTTTGGCTTTACCGTTTACCAGCACTCCTAATACACGCTCTTTGGGGTGCAATCTTGTGTCGGTGAAATTAACAGGAAAATTCACAGCAGAATTGGTAGGGTAACTACCATATGGGTTTAATCCATATTCTCTATTGAAGCCTGTATTTGTTGATAAAATTTTGGATGCTGTCGTAATTGTCTTCCAGGTTTCAACAGAGGTTTCTAATACAAAAAGATTTTGAGATGGAGTATTCTGGAGTTGTCCCTGAACACTTAGTTGTAACATCTGGCTCCAATTCGAATCTGTGTTTCTGTCATAGGGGACAACATTACTATTGTATAGAAATCCCGATACGCCAAATGTAGTTGCTTGATTATTGATTACTCTGTTCCACACGGTTGCAGTTCCCGTTAGAGGACAGAATACCACAGAAAAATAGGTGTTCCCAATTTTATCGTTCACGATTTCATGCCAATTCATAATAAAATGAGGGTAGGCTCTTGCTTCGTTTTCCAGCAAAACTCCAATTACAAGTGCATCATCTTTTAAATTGGCAACCAAACCTTCATCTTTGGGGCTGGTAAATTGAGGATCGTCTATTGCAGGAATTGCATCTTTTAGTGCTCCTACAAATACCTGGTCTCTGGGTACTAACCAACCATTATTTCCTTGTACGCCACCTCCGGCGTTTTGCAAAGGAATGGAACTATCAAATATCTCGAGTCCGGGATAAAAAGTTCCCCAGGAAAACCAATAGCCCATAAAAGCATTCATGGGGGTTAGTTGGGTTCCTTCGTTTACACCATCCACTGCTAATCCAAAAATATTGTAATTGCTGCCTTCCTCATCTGTCATCACGACAGGCAGAGAACCTTTAACAGCATCAAAACTGTGTGTTTTGCCATTTGCCATTGTTTTATACGCTACCATAAAATTCCAGCCTTCGCTTCCAACTACAATAAAATCTTCGCCTTCAAAACTATCAGATACGATAGCGATTTTGAAAGATGTTGGATCTTTAGGAGTATCATTTAAAGGAGGAGAGTCGGTAAATGTTTCATCAGAGGAACTGCTGCATGAAAATCCAAAAATCAGCAATCCTAACATTAGGTTTTTAAATATTGTGTTCATTTTGTATCTGTTTTAATTATCTATTGTCTTAGTCTTTTATTTTGTAAGCTCTATTTTTTTTAAAATTGAGTGTATAATTAATTCCAATGTTTCCTTTAAAAGAGGTTACTAATTGCGTACCTACAACATCTGTATGAATAGGTATTTCGAAATTAGAGTGCAAGTATATCTTGGGTGTAAGCTCAATGTCCAGACTAGGAACCAAATACATCCAGGAGCCACCTGTATTAGGAAAGCTGCTTCCGTTGTTTTCATCTTTTTGGGTATTTCTGTATTTAAATTGTAAGCCAGGATTGAGAATCCATTTTTTTAGCAGGAAACTGTCTGTGAGACCAATATTAATTACCATTTCGTTTCCAAATCGGTATTTTTGCTGTCCATCATAACGACCGACCTGAAAACTATATCGGTAGCTAAATAGTGTATATAAACTTAGTGTAGGACGGAAAATTCCATATCTGGAATAAGAAACTGCTCCAATACCATCCCACGAACCTGTCCCGGGTTGTAAATCAGGAGGTAGCAGGAGTCCAAATTCATTGTCCGTTTTGGAAATACTTCCTGTAGGGAATTTTGGTCCCATGGCTAATAACACCAGATTTTTTTTGTTTTGCATAAGAGCATACTGACCGAGAAGAACGATATCTCCAATTCCACTGCTGGATTGAACGGTTTTACCTACATTAGATCGTACCGTTTGTTCCTGCCAAACGTATGGCAGCACGGTAGTAATTGCCCATTTATTATTTAAGGCATAACTAAACCGCAGAATGGTACTATTGGTTGATCTTTCTCTTTGCTTATCATTTAATTGTGTCGTACCTGCATAAAGATCCTTCATAGTATTAAAATCATAGGAAAAATCTATTACAAGGTTCTCACCAGTATAAGATATGATACCGAGACTACTGGATAAAGGAGCACCTCCAGTACAGCAAGCTTGAGGATATGCTTTTAAAGGAATTAATACTATCAGGTAAACGAAGGTCTTTATAAATATTTTCATCTTAGAATTTCATAAGTATTTTCTCAAGTACAAATTACAAATCCTATCCTGCTAAAATTGTCGCTATTACGACAATTGCCACTTTGGGGAAGCTGGAAAGTCTGAAAATTAAGTTTGTGTTTATCTTTAAATAGATTAATTTTAAATAAGAAAAAATGAACTTTTATTAATGGATACATTGTTATGAAAAAATTTTTAAAAAACATTGGGCTAACTGCCTTGTTACTTTTTGTTATTGTGATAGGAAATCAGCAAAAAGTCTATGCGCATTGCGAAATTCCTTGTGGAATTTATGCTGATTCGTTAAGAATTGTAATGATAAGTGAGGATATTGTTACTATTGCAAAGAGCATGAATAAAATTAATAAGCTCTCAGCTTCCGAATTCATCAATTATAATCAATTGGTTCGATGGATAAATAACAAGGAATTACATGCGAATAAAATACAGCAAATAGCTACGCAGTATTTCATGTTTCAAAGAGTAAAGCTTACTGACGATGCTGCGAAACAAAAAAAGAATCAGCAAATGCTCAGCTTGCTGCATGAAATTTGCGTGTATGCTATGAAAACAAAACAAACTGCAGATTTAAAGTATGTTGAGAAATTAAAGTATACGCTTCAGGAATTTTCCGAATTGTATTTTGAAGCTTCCGGGCATCATCATCACTAAAGTTTAAGGAATGCAATTGATAACCCTTTCTGTATTGGAAAGGGTTTTTTTACTGCCTGAATTCTGCTCTGAAAGCATAATTATCTGTTCTCTAATGTTAAAGTTGAGAGATGCAGGAACCGAACAAAACGAATTTCCGGGTGCGGGAAATAATCAGGCTCCACGACAAGCTAGTACCAATACAGGTGTAGATGAAGCGGCAATGGTGGGATTAGTTAATGATAGTTTTACTTATCCGGCAGTAGGCGATTTAATTAAGGTAACGATTAGTTCAAACTAGATTAAATGTTCTGGGAATCAATGTCGGTAGATTTGATTCCAGGGATTATTTTTAGCCAAGCTCAATTTTTTAATCCAGTATAAGATAGGCTCCGAACGACTTGTTCTGAAAAGGACTTACCAAGGGCAAATAGCCATGAAGTAATTTGCCATTATTCATTTGCAATGGATATTTACTACACATTTCCTGATGGAATTCATCGAATGTAGTTTTGGGGTTGTAATAGGTTTTGAAAATACCTTTCCCTTCCGAGTCCAAATGTTTTTCCAGAAAATGACATAAAATCCCCATGTTATATCTTAGGTTAATTTCCACACAAGGTTGTATCCTTATTTCCCCGGAATGATCTTTAAATAGCATGCAATCAACACTCAGATATCCGTGATAATGATCCGTTATTCCGACTTGTTTTATAGCTTCTCCAACTTGATTAGCTAGTCTCTCTAATTCATTTTTGGGAAGATATTGCATTATCTCATCAGGAATTGCACCTAATAAGCTTCCTACGTATTGTCCGTTGGAGTTAGTCTCAAAAAAAGAGGGTCCAATATATCGTAAATCATCTTTTGCATTACTAAAAAACTGTAGCGAGAAATCATATTTTTTGTCTAATAGTGCCTCGGCCATAATATATCCCTGTGCAGCAATTGTGCCTTGTATCCATTGTTTGTTGGATTTATTGAGTTCCGATTGCCTTAAAACCAGCAACCCTCTTCCCGAAGAACTCCAGGGAGCTTTCAATACCATCTGAGGCCATTCTTCCAATAATTTTTCTACTTCCGAGCTATTATAGCAAACGCGAGCGATATATTTATTTTCGATAAAACCTTGCTCTTGTTTATTGTCTAATATTGTGGAAAGAACTTCCAAGGCAGTTTTCCTGCTATATAAATTACGGTACTCAGGTTTCCAATATGCATTTACTTGATTTAAAAAATTATCAGTGCAATTCTTCTTTAATTGCTTGAAAAGATAATGAACACGAGGACTCCATCCCCAAGGATGTAATTGGTTTATTTCTTTGCTAAAGCAGCCCTTGTTTTGCAAGACTTCATTCATTAATAGAAATTGGGGATAGCTGATACCTGCTTGGTTTAGAATTGATAAAAATGCAGCATCAGGCATTTGCTGTACAAGCACAATATCTTGTTGATTCGCAAAATACATAGGCAATACATCTAAATCTTTTTCAAATAAAGCCAGTGTTTTATTCGGCATAAAGCTAACAGTGTTGTTCGCGATAGCCAATTCACAGGTTGGATTGTAGAAAAACAGATTTGGATTATATGTATGGTTCATATGTTGATTGGTATGATATTCTATTCGTGAAACAAAAGTAAAAGAATTCTAATTACCTTTGATTTCCCAGATAAAAAAACATAAAATGAAATTTCAGAAACCTCTTGTTCATGGTAAATTGGTGAAGCGATATAAACGTTTCCTTGCAGATGTAATGCTTGATAATGGGGAAATAGTAGTTGCGCATTGCACCAATTCAGGTAGCATGAAATCTTGCATAGAGGAAGGAGCCGAAGTCTATTTAAGTCCGGCTGATGATCCAAAGCGAAAGACTCGTTTCACTTGGGAAATGATTAAAATAAACAATGCATGGATTGGGGTTAATACGGCTATTCCTAATGTGCTGGTTTTCGAAGCTGTTTTAAATCAGCAGATACCGGAATTGGCTGGATACACAAATGTGAAGCGCGAAGTTACCTTTGAAGATAGTCGTTTTGATGTTTTTGCTTCCAATGAAAAGGAGAATTGCTTTATCGAGGTGAAAAATGCGAGTATGAAAGAGGGTAGATATGCCCGTTTTCCGGATGCAGTTACAACAAGAGGAAAGAAGCATTTAGATACTTTAATGAGAGTGAAACAAAATGGTATGAGGGCTGTAATGGTGTATGTCATTCAACGATCAGATGTGGAAATATTTGCACTTGCTGCTGATATAGACCCGGAGTATGCTAAAACCCTAATAAACGCATTGAAGTGTGGTGTAGAGATAATTCCAATGAGGGCAAATGTTACGCCAGTAGGAATAGAATTAGAGCACAAATTGGCTTATGATTTAAATGCCTAACGGATTTGGATTTAAGAAATAAAATCAAGTAATATTCATCTATTAAAATTTCATTGAGCTTAGCGGAGGAACCATAAAGTCACCGATTCAATTGAAAAAAATAGAAGGGAGTCCATTGTAGCATTTCCATACAATCTATCGAAAGCGGTTCAAAAGAAGTCAATAATAGAAAGAGAGCCCGCCAATTGGTTGAAGCCTAAAACACCTATAAAATGGTACTTCCCGCATCTGCGGAAGCTCAAGTCAACATCCGGATGATGCTCCGCACATGCGGGGGAGCTCAAGTCAATATTGGAGCGATAGCAAACGCATGCGCGTGAAGCTATCCCGACATTTCTTTATGCTGCGCAGCCGTGCGGAGGTCTAAGTCACGATTGACTTGGCTTCGCGCAAACTTGCGGACCTCATTTCAAGCGTGACTTGAGCTCAAACAATCGTGGGGATGCCATTCCACAATTGAAGTGCTTCCACGCACATGTGGGCACTGTTTCCCAATATTGGGATGGCTTCGCGCAGTTGTGGCATGCCCATCCGGATTGTGACTTGGCTTCGCGCAGTTGTGGGGACATAAAAATCAATATTTAAGACCGATTTTGCGATATATTTCCTCTAAGCAAGGTTTGGCAATCTTAAAACTGTAATACAATTTGGCATCAAAAGTGTCTTTAATAAAATAATTTTTAGCTAGATCAAGCCAAAAAATGAAGTCGGGTTGGGGCGAAGCGCCAATTTAATTCAACAATATTGGTGGAATAACGTCTAGCCAGGATTGATATTGGATGAAAATTTAGCTTGTCAATTTTTAGCTCTATCTAATTTTTTTTGTTCTTTTGTGGTGAATTTTTAAATACTATTAATCAATGTTAAAGATCTTATCCTATATACTAACCACGCTATTTTATTTTCTGTTTTTAGTGGTTTTGGTAATTTTCCATCCTATACAATATATTTGTTTTAAATTCTTCGGATATCAGGCACATAAGACTTCCGTAGATGTTTTAAACTTCTTTCTGAAGTTATTGGCAGGAGTTTTGGGAGTGAGATCCTCTTATGAAGGGAATCGTAATTTACCTACCAATAGACCATTAATTATAGTATCGAATCATCAGGGAACCTACGATATTCCACCCTTGGTTTGGTTATTTCGAAAACATCATCCAAAATTTATCTCAAAAATAGAATTGGCTAAAAATATTCCAAGTGTCTCTTTTAATCTTCGCCATGGTGGTGCAGCTTTAATAGATAGGAAGAAAAGAGCACAGGCAATTCCAGAGATTTATAAATTGGGTCAGCTGATTGCAGAAAATAATTATGCTGCCTGTATTTTCCCGGAAGGAACCCGAAGTAAGACTGGAAAGATGAGGCCGTTTAAATCCGGAGGAATTGAAACCTTACTAAAAGCAGCACCTAATGCTTTAATTGTTCCTTTTGTGGTTGATGGAAATTATAGGATTGAAAAAAATGGTATGTTTCCTTTAAATATTGGTCAACGTGTTTTCTATTCTATTTTGGAGCCAATAGAACCAGAGGGTTTAACAGCCACCGAAATCACGGAGCTTGCCGAGAAGCAAATTCGTGAAAAACTAAATCAATAGATGATTGAAAAAGAGGCAAAAACGGCATTGGTTGTAGAAGGTGGAGCCATGCGAGGTATTTTTGCTGCTGGAGTTTTAGATCGATTTCTGGAGCAAGAATTTCAACCCTTTGATTATGTTATTGGCGTGTCTGCAGGAGCTATTAATGAGGCAGCTTTTCTGGCTAAGCAAAAGGGACGAAATTTAGAAGTTTTCACAAAATATTCTCTTCATTCGGAATATATTAATTGGCGAAAATTTGTTACTGGTGGTCATTTATTGGATTTAGATTGGCTTTGGGATATAACTACGATGAGACTTCCTATTCATACTAATGTTCTATTTGCGAATTCTGTCGAGTTTGAGATAGGGGTGAGTTTGAATAAAGATGGCTCACCTTTGTTCCTTAAACCTAATGCGGAGAATTTAAGTCACGTGATGAAAGCAAGTTGCACTGTACCTTTTTTCTATCGTAATTATTTAGAAGTAGATGGTCAGATTGTATCGGATGGAGGAGTTTCAGTTCCTATTCCGGTAATGCGAGCTGTAGAAAAGGGAGCAGCTAAAATATGGTAGTTCGTTCCAGGTCTAAGGAATATAAAATGAAGAAAGGATGGGAAAATCAATTGTCATGCTTTCTTTTCCGAAAATATCCCGGCTTATCAAGAGCACTTCAAAATCGTCCGGAGGTGTACAACTCCAGTATCGATTTTATTCAAAATCCTCCAAAAGACATTAAAATAGTAGATGTTTGCCCGCCAAATACTTTTCGTACTAAACGCTTCACAAAAGATTTTCAAACACTAATGGATGATTATTATTTGGGAGTTGAAAGTGGTGATAAGGCTATTTTGGATTGGAATTTAATTTAAATTTCAAATTCTTTTAAACCATTTTCATTATTTGTTGTCTTATCATGGAATAAGATAATCCGGCATAAAACGATTGTATGCGATAAAAGTTAATAATTATCTAAAAGTATAGATTCTTATAGCCTTTTCGATTTGGAATTGTATGTTTGCCGAATCAACTTGATAAAGCATATAAACAACTCTCATGAATCGATTTATTTCACTCTTGTTTCTTTTCCTTTGTTTCAATTCACTTCAGGCAATTGAACCATCTATAAAACCAAATATCTATGGAGGTACCATCAAAGGTGTTGTCGTGGATAAGGATTTAAATGTTCCCGTTGAGTATGCAACTGTATCAGTTTATACAATGCGTGATTCACTATTAATTGACGGTACAATTACCGATGGAAAAGGCTTTTTTGAACTAAAGAAGCTAAAACCAGGAAAGTATTTTGTTGAAGTTTCTTTTATAGGATATAATAAGGCAACAGTTCGCAATATTCCCATTAATAAAACTCATAAAATAGCGGATCTAAAGATTGTAAAACTAAGGGTTTCCTGCGAGTCTTTAGATGAGGTTATAGTAACGTCAGAGCGATTGCCAGTTCAATATCAGATTGATAAAAAAGTTATTCCTGTAAGTAGGCAAATTACTGCTGCAAGTGGCACAGCAGTGGATGTTTTAGAAAATGTACCATCTGTTAGTGTTGATATAGAAGGGAATATAAGTCTTCGGGGAAGTACTAATTTCACTGTTTTGGTAGATGGAAAACCTTCGATTCTGGATGCATCTGATATCTTGGAACAAATGCCGGCAAGTGCGATTGAAAATATAGAAATTATCACTAATCCTTCGGCAAAATACGACCCGGAAGGAACGGCCGGAATTATCAATATCATCACCAAAAAAAATAAAGGCAAGGGATTTACAGGTATAGCGAATTTAAATCTGGGAAGTCAGGACAATCATGGTGGAGATTTTTTAATGAATTACAGAAAGAAAAAATGGAATTTCAATTTTGGTTTGAATTATAATAATCGAGGATTTTCAGGCGATAGAGAAACTGAAAATAGAACTGTTATTGAAGATGTTACGAATTATGTTCATTCTCAGGGTAATTCTGAAATGGAACGACTTTCCTATGGTGTGCGTACCGGATTTGACTTTGATTTGGATGAAAAAAATCAGTTTTCTGCCGGATTTAGATACGGAAAAAGAGATATGAAGCGCGGATCTATTCAGGATTATCAGGAATATACAGATGCAGGGAACGATTTAAGTATATATGATAGTGAGGATTTATGGAAGCGTAAGATGAATTTTATAAGTTCTAATTTGAGCTATCTGAGGAAATTTAAAGGTAAAGGCCATCAACTTTCTACTCAAATAACCTACTCTCATCGCGATGGAGATGAAAAATCAACAAATGAGTTATTTGATTCGAATCAACAGCAAACGTCCGGTCAAATTGCCAACGAAGTAGGTCCTGGATCTCGTTGGGAAATACGTTCTGATTACACTTTACCATTGGGTAAAGACTCGAAATTTGAGGCTGGTTACCAAGGTCAAATTCGTTCCAGTGAGGACGATACCGAACAATTTGATTTCAATACTTCCAATGGGCTATATGAATATCAGGAGCAATTTAGTCACATGGTAACCTATGATAGAAGTGTTCACGGACTATATTCAACAATTGCCAGTAATATGGGAATGTTTGGTTATCAATTAGGATTTCGATCGGAATATACCTATCGAAAAATTGAATTTCAGGGCGAAGCTGATAAGTTTAGTATTGATCGATGGGATTTTTTTCCTACTATTCACACGCAATATGATTTAGGTTCAAATAATCAACTAATGGCTAGTTATACTAGACGAATACAAAGACCGAGAGGTTGGTATTTGGAGCCTTTTATTACCTGGACTGATGCATATAACGTAAGACAGGGAAACCCGGATTTAAATCCTGAATATATAGACTCCTACGAAATGGGATTTATGAAGCGATTCCGAGATCAGGCCTTTTCTTTTGAAACCTATTATAAAATCACGCATAATAAAATAGAACGTGTGAGAACTGTTTATGAAGATAATGTAATGTTAAGCACTATGGATAATGTAGGAAAGGATTATTCTTTGGGTATGGAGGCAACTTTTAATTTGAGTTTTTCTAGTTGGTTTAAAAATGATTTAATTGGAAATTTCTATCACTATAAGGAAGAAGGGGAATTCTCTACAGTTAATTCTTTGGGTAATGAGGTTATTCAGGATTTTTCAACAAAAAGTTACAATTGGAGTATTCGTAATAATTCTACTTTTATTTTTGATAAAAATACCAAGTTGCAAGTAAATGTGAATTATCATTCTCCAACAGATTGGGCACAAGGAAGAAGAGAGGCATTTTTTACAACTTCTGCTGGTTTAAAGAGATTCTTCTGGAGGAGAAAAATTGCTGCAACGCTTCAGGTAAGAGATGTTTTTAGTTCTGCGAAACATGAAACGACTTATTTAGGAACTGATTTTTATAATTATAGTTTATTTCAACCTAAATCTCCAAAGATCCATCTCAATATAAGCTTTAAAATAAATAATTATAAACAGAAAAGAGGACGTAACAATGGAGGAGGATCAGATGTGGAAGAATTTGAAATGCAATAGAGTAATTAGAATAGTGAATTAAATTGATTCTCATTGAATCAATAGCATATACAATATACATAAGAAAACTAATTGAATTTATTCAGTTAGCTTTTTTTATATAATTATTTTAGAGGTGCTATTTGCTTTATTAATGAACTAATGCAGAAATTACAATGATGCTTCCTGTAATAATATTAATCCCAATCACCATTTTACGAAACTTTTCGGCATCGATTTTTCCAGAAAACTTTGCACCCATATGTGTTCCAAAGAAGAGGATAGGTAGACAAAATAAGGCAAGATTTATGGATTCGGATTCAATCATTCCCTTCATGACAAATGCTGCCGTAGTGAAAAATGCCGAGAAAGTGCTAAACCAAGCAAATACACCACGAAATCGATCTTTTTGATATCCTTTACGATTCATGGCTATAACCAATGGAGGACCACCAACAGATATACTACTGTTTAATATACCACTAATAAAACCAGCAAAAACGATAGGCAAACCTATAAAACGCTTGGCCAAATTCACTTTTCCTAGCATCTTTAATGAAAAAAGAACTACTAATATGCCTGTAATTAAACGTAAAGTATCGCTGCTTACATACTCCAAAGCATAAACCCCTAAAGGAATGCCACCTAAACTGGCAATAAACATTGGAATAAAATAATAGGCTTTAATTTTTTCCTGCAATTTGAATAAAATTACAATACTAGTAATTAGATTAAATAAACTCATTGCAGGTACTAGTACTTGCATAGGAAATAGAAGAGAAAGAAAAGGAACTGCTAGTAAAGCAAAGCCAAATCCTGTCATTCCTTTTATTACAGCCGCAGAAAGAATAACGATTGTACAGAGAATTATTTGGATGATAGTGATATCATGCATGAATTAGGCATTTAAAATATAATCTCGAAATATGCTTAAAGTTAGTGGAAAGACATTTAATAAGCACGTTAAATTTATTTAAAAGCTCACTTCTTACATGCCTTCTTTCAAAAATGGAAATAAGGAATGAATTTGAATGGCAACATTATTCATAAATAACTTTACGGATATCGCTAAAAGGATAATTCCAAATACTTTACGAAGAATATGAATTCCAGAATCTCCTAGAAAATGTTCTACCCAATTTGTTGATTTTAATACTAAATAAACAAATGCCAAATTTAAAATCAAAGCCACAATAATATTTTCCATTGCATATTCAGCACGAAGAGAAAGAACGGTTGTAAAAGATCCAGCTCCAGCTATTAAAGGAAAAGCAATAGGTACGATAGATATTCCACTTGGTCCATCATACTTAATGATTTCAATTCCAAGTACCATTTCCGCACCCATGATAAAAAGGATAAAAGAACCGGCAATGGCAAAACTAGATAAATCGACACCAAATAAGCCAAGTAATTTTTCACCAAGGAAAGTAAATAATATTAAAACACCTAAGGCAACAAGTGTTGCTTTTAATGCTTCTATTTGACCACCTTTTGCCTTTAAATCAAGAATAATAGGAATAGATCCAATAATATCAATTACGGCAAAAAGTACCATGGAGGTAGATATGATTTCAAGAAAATTCAAATTCATAATTAGGAGATATTTAAAAATTTTGAGCTAATGTAATTAAACCTATTGCATAATATAGATTGTCCTGACAATTTAAAATTAAATATCAGTTTCTTTCAACAAAAAACTTATAAAAAGTATTTGTTACAAAATTAACAAATATATAGTATTGTGTGAATAATTTAAACTGGCGCGAAGATAATTTAATTTTTGGATATCCTGATATTGGAATTAATATTTCAGAATGTATTTATATCGAAGTAACTATAATTAGTTAAAGAAGAACATGTAATTTGACCAAATACACACTAAGAATTAGGCATTATTTTATTATTTATCCTTTTTAGCAGGAATAAAGTTGAGTGATATACTATTTACACAATGTCTGGTGTTTTTATCAGTAAAGCCTTCTCCTGTAAATATATGACCTAAATGAGCATTACAATTAGCACAGACAATTTCAATCCTTCTCCCGTCTGCATCAGTAATTCTTTTTACCGCCCCTTCTATTTCATCATCAAAGCTTGGCCAACCGCAATTAGAATCGAATTTATCATTTGAGCGATATAAGGCCGCATTGCATTGCTTACAAGTGTAGATTCCAAGTGTTTTATTATTCAGGTATTTACCTGTTCCAGGATATTCGGTTCCTTTGTTTAGAATAACACGTGCTTCGGCTTCTGTTAATTTATTGTAATTATTTTTATTCATTATTTTTTGGGCTTTTAAATTCAGACTTATTAGGCTTAAAAGTAGGATATATATTGCTGTTTTCGTCATGATTTACTTGAGTTAACTATTAATAAATGAAGTTTACTTAAATAGTTTAAGATTCTACCATAGAGAACAATTTTCTAATTGGTTTTATTTGTAACATCCTCACAAACTTTATTTTGCAAATCTACTTGGATTATTGCTTGAATCATTAACTCTGGATTAGACCAAGGAATAAAATGATTTAAATTTTCAATTAACTGATAACTTATCTTTTTCTGGAATTGTAAATAATAAATAGAGAGTCTTGTAAGGAACCAAGACATCTTTTTTGCCCTGAATATAATAGGTTGGTAGATTAATTTCAGACAATCGACTTTCATTCTTTTTTAAATTATCTGATAAAGCCATCATTTCCATATTGCTTATGCTTAAAGCATTTGGAATTATCTTCTTGCTCAATCCTCCGGATGCAATTAAATTATACCATTTTGCTTTCTGGTATGCAGGAGATAAACATGGCGCAACATATATAGCATTTGAAATTCTATTTGAATAGTCTAACATGCATTGTTCCAATATTGCCCCACCATAAGAATGACCAACGATAATGCATTTTTCAAAATTGCCACCGTAATATTTCATTACTGCTGCTGCAACTCTCGCTTGATTTTTTAAAGAGGTTTGAGGTGGAATATTTGTATTACCATAACCTGGTCGGTCAAAAGAAATCATGCAGTAATTAGCTTGGAGTAAGCTATCCATAAATACATTTTTAAAATCGAACCAATATCCAGGAGAACCATGAATGAAAAGAATTTTTGGTTTATTAATATCACCGATTGTAAAGGAAGAAATTTTATATTTCTGAAATGGGATAAAACTCTGCTTGGGAATAACATTATTATTTCTGAACTCTAAAAGAATATTTTTGTCATCAAATTGTGATTGAAATCTTTGTGCTAAGATTGATAATGTAGCAACAATTACAAGCACTCCTAAAATAATGGCAATTTTCTTTATTCGTTTTTTCATTTTTATGCTTGTATAATTATACGTATTTGTAATAAAATACAAATTAGTCTGAAATACAAACAGAAAATGTTATAAATCCTTAAATATGGAATTCATTTCCAAGAAATAAAATAATAAACTTGTAGAAATTTATTTTGTTTTTTGTTAAGCTTTTACAATATTGAAGCAATAAATATTTAGGGCAATATTCTAGTTATAAATGTTTTTGTAGAAGTTTAATAAAAACATCTTTTTTTACAGGCTTTGAAATATAATCATCACAACCATTTTCTAGTGATTTATTTTTGTCTCCCAACATTGCAAATGCAGTTTGTGCAATAATCGGAAGGTTAGGTCTTAGTTTTTTTATTGTCTGAGTAGTCTCGTAACCATCCATTAATGGCATTTTTATATCCATAAGAACTAAATCAATATCGTTATGTTTTTTACATATATCAATGGCCTCAAGACCATTGCTAGCAACCAATACTTTGCATTGTAAGTGATTTAATAATTCTTCAAAGTATATTCGGTTGAATTCTTCATCTTCAACCACAAGTATAGTTTTTCCTTTAGCACTATTCATAGTTAATCTTTCGTTTATTAATCCAAAAATAAACTATATGTATGAATTTTAAAAATGTTTTTTAATTTTTATTAATAAATGGTTTCGGTTAAACTTATTGAAGAATATATTTCAAAATTAAAAATATGTTGAAATTAAAATTGATGTCACTTGAGAAAACAAAATCATGTTATATAACCTTCATTAGTTCTTCGAATCGGTTAAAGAAACAGCTCAAATGATACCCATCTAATAAAGCATGATGTGCTTCAACGCTGACAGGCATCAAAAATTGACCATTTTGTTCAAAAACTTTACCAAACACAATTTTAGGAATAGAATCTATCTTACTAAACATACGCGGATGTTTAATATTTGAAAAAGTTCTCCAAGGGATTACAGAAACATAAATGAGGTTTAAGTCGTCTTTAGATTCTAATTGAGAATTGTTCTTAGCTTTATCAATTGAATTTTGAGTACTATCGTAAAAATGATCAAAATCCTCATAGTAATTGAAGTAACAAAAATTGAAAGTTTTATCTTCTTTAAAAACTGTGGTTGTCCCGTTTATATTTTGAAATTCAATAACTTTTTCGTTAAATATTCTAAGTCTAAATTCATTAATTTCATTCATCGCTTGTAAAGCCTTATGTATGTAATGAATAAAAAAGGATTCATTTTTTTTCAACACTTCTTGATACAGATCAGTGCAAATAACATTTGACGTTGCTCCAAAAATTGGATCATCAAAGTCTTTAAAGAAATTGTATTGTGCTTCTCTTTTCCAGTTTTCTATTAAAAATTCTTTCATGAAAATATAATTGTTATAACCTAATTTTGACTTAAATGTTGTCAGTAGATACGCTATAAATGTACAATGATTTTTACAGAGAATTTGAATGCAGGATTTTAAATATACTTATTGAAATTGTATACAACTAATATTTCGTTTATGGAAGATTTTCTATATCTTCGAAATAGACAACATAAATCATTTAAAATTATTTTGTGATGACAAATAAAAAGGAAATAGTGTGCGTCTTCGTTGGATCTTTTATTGATGTACAATATTATAAAGAAAGATTAGAGGAAAATGGAATTAATTCTATTACAAAGGATGAATTTAGTTCAGGAATGATTGTTGGAATGGGTGGAATTCCTGATTCAATTGAATTATTTGTAGAAGAACCGGACATGGAAAAGGCGAAACAAATGATTGCAAATATTAAGAATGAAGAAAATAGTAAATAATGAGGATGTTAAAAATCAGTATCTGGTTGATTGTTTTTTCGATTTGCAGATAATTTTTATGCATGTGTTTGTAAAAGAAAAACCCGAAATAATATAGTACGGAATAATCCTAATTGGCATTTTCACAAAAAAATATTTTAGATAGTAATCGCTTTAGTTAGAATTATATTAATAACATTGTTGAGTATTTTCATATATGATTCAATTCACTTATATCTTTGCTTTTTCGGGATTGCGGATATAAGACTGGACTTTTAATATTTAGAAAATTACTGGTCCGTAATAGGAGTTGATGATACTATTAGTCACTATTAGAATATTTAGTGTAATTCTTGATGTAAATTGATTGTAAAATAGGTGCTTAGTGAAATTATATAAAGTTTAACCCCAAAAGAGATAAAAATAATCAACGTTTTGCTAGTACACTTACTTAGGCTTTAAATAAAGATTTGTCACTGAATTTTTCAATAGGAATAGGTGAAAGTGAGGTTTCTTCAAATTTTTTTATTAATTTAGACTTATCAATAAGAATGCCGCAAGGCAGTTTATTACATCAATTCAGAAAAAGCTTGAATCAAATTTTGACTCAAGCTTTTTTTTGTGACTGAAATAGAGTTGTTTAACTTTTAAAAAATATTTTTGAAGAAAAATTCTATTATTTGCTAATTGATGTTTTCTAACTATTCCAGATAAGAACCTATTGGCAACAAATGAGTTAATTTCATGATTATGAATATTTTATATTAATAAATTTTCTTCTTAAGTTTTCTAGTATTTCTTAGCATAGAAATAGAGTAAAGCATTAAAGCACACCATATTAATCCAAATGCAAGAATTTGTTTTTGGTGAAAAGGTTCATCATATAGGAGAACACCAATAATAAGCATTAGGCTTGGTCCGAGATATTGCATAAAACCTAATGCGGAGAGAGGAATACGTTGTGCACCTTTAGCAAACCAATAAAGGGGTAACGTAGTAACTATTCCTGTAACGATTAAAAAGAAATCAATATCGGGAGAAATATTGAATAAGGCTCCAGAACCATTCCACATTTCGTAGAATATAAAAATGCCCGCTAGAGGAGTAAGTAAAAATGTTTCTATGGTTAAAGCTGGTATTGCAGGAATGCCAGATGTTTTTTTCACAAGACCATACAAACCAAATAATACGGCAAGAAATAAAGCTATACCTGGAAATTTCCCATAATCGATTGTAAGATAAATTACCGATATAGATGCTATTAAAAGGGCAGCAAGTTTTAATTTATCTAACTTTTCATTAAGAACAATAATACCTAATATCACATTTACAATAGGATTAATGTAGTATCCCAAACTTGCTTCAATAATTTGGTTGGAATTTATAGCATAGATAAATAAGCCCCAATTAGCTCCTATTAAAAGGGAAGATAAAAGTAAGGAGTTGCGTGTTTTTTTTTGGCGTAATAATTTGAAAATCTGAAATTTTTTTTGCCATAATAATAATATCGCTAAAAAAACAAAAGACCAAAAGATTCGATGAGCTAATATTTCTAAAGCAGGTACATGGCTAAGCAATTTCCAGAAAATTGGTAGAACTCCCCATGCAAAAAAGGCTTGAAGTGCATAAATGTATCCCAAGGCTGTATGCCGTGAATTTTCCATAATAGGTTTGTCCGTGAGTTTATTAGCGCAAAAATAATTGTAAAACCAAGGGATGGAATTTTGCGAAATCAATTAGTTTGGAGTATATGGAAGATTTTTTCAGTAAAAATCATTTAGCTTATGCAAATAGTCGGCTTCTTAACCATTTTTACTGATACTTCTTAATCGTTCCATATCCAGAATTTCAATATTTTTTCCTTTTAAAGTAATTACTTTATCATTATTCAAATTGGTGAATATTCTGGAAACACTTTCTCGTGAATTACCTGTTAAATCACCAAATTCTTGTCTTGATAAAGGAAGCTCAAAAATAGAGGCATTAAATATTTCATCTGCAAAAAAGCAGAGAGCTTCAGCAACCCGACCCTGACTTTGTTTTTGAACTTGATTCACACAATGAGCAAAATGGGCTAATTCATTTTTACATAATTCTGTAATTATTTCATATGCAAAGTTGCTGTTTGAAGCTATAAAATCCTTAAAAGAATTTAAGTCAATAAAGCAAACACCTGTTTCCATTAGGGCTGTTGCAGAATAATGATTGATCTTGTCACCAAATGTAGTAGGAATACCCAGATAAATTGGTCCCTTAATGATTTTTAAAATCTGTTCTCTCTCTGGACCTGAAATATGAATTTTAACCAATCCGCTTTTAACATAAATTATATTTGAGGAAAGAGCATTTTGTTTGAATATTACATCTCCTTTAGAAAATTGTACATCAACACAACTTTTTTCAAGCAGTTTTAATTCATTGTCGTTTAGAAAATTTGCAGCAAATGATCTATTACTACAAAATTCGCATGATTTTCCATTCATAAATTACCCTTATCAAAATTAAAGAAATAATTATATAATTATTACTTTAGTTATAGTATTGAAAATTTGAATATTAACTGTTTTTACTGTGCTGTAGTAGTAAAATCAGATACAAATATATAAATATTTCGAGAATGTGATATGAATCACATTATTATTTAGCCAAGCTCACACCTTAATTATTAAAAGGTATTTCCTCTCTATCTATATTTGCAACGTAACCTAAATAACACCTAAAACCAAAAAAAAATGGCAAATAAAAAATTAACCATAGCTCTTTATACTGGCAGTGTTGATAAATTAACTGCTGCTGGTGTGATTCTTGGTGGTGCTGCTGCCGAAGATATGGATGTTGAGATTTACGTTTTGCTGCAAGCGGCTTTTGCGTTTAAAAAAGAAAATGCACTAACTAATGACCGTGTTGCTGAAATTACTGACAAAAAGGATGAATTTCTTGCCTCTCTTGACCGACTTAATACTCCCCATTGGACCGATGCTTTTAAAACTGCAAAAGAATTAACTAATATGACAATTCATGTATGTGGATTCGCAGGTAAAGTTTGGCATGGTGAAAAGTTGGATGACTTTATTGATTTGGTAGATGATATTTGCGGAATAAGTCAATACCTGACATCTGCAGAAAACTCAGATATTAATTTATTTATTTAATCTAAAAAACAAAAATGCAACAAGTAACAGAAGTTCAAGCTAATGATTTTCAAAAGCAAATTGATGCCTTAACTGCAAAGGTTTCCATGTTGGAAAGCATGAACCAAGATCAACTATCTATTGCGGTAGTTTCTGGTGATTTTGATAAGATTTTGGCTGCCATGGTTATTTCTCTAGGAGCTGCAGCAATGGATATGGAAGTAAAATTGTTCTTTTCATTTTGGTCTCTTGCAGCATTGCGTGATCCTAAAAAAAGAGTTCATGGAAAAAATTTTATATCTAAGATGTTTGGTATAATGCTTCCTAAGGGAAAGGAAAAACTGAAAATGTCAAATATGAATATGGGGGGTATGGGACCGCGTATGATTAAGTCTATCATGAAAAAACACGGTGTGCTTTCTTTAGAAGAAATGTTTAAACAAGCCGGAGAATTCGGTATTGAAATTACCATATGCGAAATGTCCATGGATTTGATGGGTATTAAGAAAGAAGAATTGATTGACTATCCCAATTTACGTTTTGCCGGAGCAGTAACTTTTGCTGGCGATGCAGGGGAGAGTAGTGCACAGTTATTTATATAATAAGAATATATTTTTTAATTATTAAAATTTGAGATCATGACACAAGAAGAATTATTGGCAATAAAAGCAGACACATCTGTAGATGCACGTGGAACATCATGTCCAGGACCATTATTGGCAGCTAAAAAAGCAATTGGAACAATTGATAAAGGTCAAATTATGGAAGTGCTTTCAGCTGATGAAGGAACAAGAAATGATATTCCAAAATGGTGTAACAAAAAAGGATTTGAATGCTTGGGAACTGTTGAAGAAGCAGGCTTTTATAAAATTTATCTAAAAAAATAAAGATGGGAGCGGAAAAAGTAAATAAAAACCCAAAGATCCTGGTTTTCTCAACAGAGAAAATCTCTGATCCGGCCATTGATATGGCGG
>Ga0209013_10001063_pt1 | contig 25369 bp, 23 predicted proteins | sample Cruoilmetagenom2_FD_187291 | JGI IMG/M metagenome (GOLD analysis project Ga0209013, IMG submission 187291) | Oil polluted marine microbial communities from Coal Oil Point, Santa Barbara, California, USA - Sample 2 (SPAdes) (version 2) | ecosystem: Environmental > Aquatic > Marine > Oil seeps ... | reverse complement strand
AAATACCTCTTGATATAGTCGAGAAAGCAAATCTGGTACCTGTATTGGATAGTTAGCGAGGCTTGTTATGCAAAATGAAATTCTCATGATGGCTGATGCCGTCTCACGCGAGAAAGGACTTGGAAAAGAAGTCATCTTTCAGGCAATTGAGGCAGCACTGGCAGCGGCTACGTGTAAGCTCAATCCTCTGGACATCGATGCCAGGGTAGAGATCGACAGGGATACGGGTGAGTATCAAAGCTTTCGTATGTGGGAGATTATTGAAGATGAATCCCTTGAAGAGGGGCAGGATATTGAGTATCCCGATAAGCAGCTGCTACTGAGCTCAACTAAAGAAGATTACCCTGAGTTAGTCGCCGGTGATGTTATAGAAGAAAGCATCGAGCCAGTTGTTTTTGGCAGAATTGCCGCCCAGGCAGCCAAGCAGGTTATTATGCAGAAAGTTCGTGAGGCTGAACGCGAACAAATCGTCAGTGATTTTGAAGGTCGCCAGGGTGAGATGATCACCGGAATAGTGAAAGGCATGGAACGTGGCGATGCTATAGTCGAAATTAGCGGCACGGAAGCACTGCTGCCCAAGCGGAATATGATTCCGAGAGAAGGATTGCGCAAAGGTGATCGCATAAGGGCGATCCTGGAAGAAGTTCGGTATGCAAACCGTGGGCCGCAGTTATTACTTACCCGGATTTCCCCGGAATTACTGATTAAACTGTTTGAGCTTGAAGTACCGGAAGTCGGCGAAGGCCTGATCAAGATTCATGGCGCAGCCAGAGACCCTGGTTCACGTGCAAAGATAGCAGTGCAATCCATGGATGGCCGAATTGATCCTGTCGGCGCCTGTGTAGGCATGCGTGGTTCCCGTGTGCAGAGTGTATCGAATGAGATTGCCGGCGAGCGTGTAGATATTATTAAATGGTCACCGGAAATTCCAGAATTTGTCATAAATTCACTGGCACCTGCAGAAATTCTGTCCATCATGGTTGATGAAGAAAACCATGCTATTGATGTTATTGTTGATGAGACACAGCTAGCACAGGCGATAGGACGCAGTGGCCAGAATGTTCAGCTGGCTTCAAAGCTCACCGATTGGGTGCTGAATGTCATGTCAGAAAGCGGGGCTGAAGAGAAGGGGCAGGGTGAAGCACAAAAATTAATCGAGATGTTCTCCGTACAGCTTGATGTGGATGAAGATGTTGCGATGATACTGGTACAGGAAGGCTTTACCTCTGTAATGGAAGTCGCTTATGTTCCTCGCCAGGAAATGGAAGCGATTGAAGAATTTGACGATGCTTTGATCGACGAACTGCGTAATCGTGCGGCAGATGCATTATTGACTTCAGCTATTGCTGAAGAAGAGGTTTTGCAAAATGCCAATCCGGATGCCGATCTGCTGGCACTGGATGGAATGGACGAACACACTGCAAAGGTGCTGGCAAACAGCGGCATTGTGTCTCAGGAAGACCTGGCAGAGCTTGCCGTTGATGAATTGCTTGAGATTCAGGAAATGGACGAAGAGCATGCCAAGCAGTTGATTATGACTGCACGAGCACCCTGGTTTGAGTAAAGCAGGCAAAGGGCTATTAGAGTAGAATATGCTGAGTTTTCGAGCACCCCGAAAAGGGTAGAGAGATGAGTTATGTCAGAGACCAATATTAAAAGTTTTGCACAAAAAATCGGTGTTGAACCGGAGCATCTGTTGACGCAGTTGACTGCAGCAGGCATCAAGGGCAAAAAAGTTGGCGATGACCTGACGAATGACGAAAAAATGCTCCTGCTCAAGCACCTGAGCGGTGATGCGGGCGCCGAGTTACCAAAATCGCGTAATAAGATCACGCTTAACAGAAGAACAACCAGTGAAATTCGACAGACATCGCGCACAGGTGGTGCGCATGCGGTTCAAGTTGTAGTACGCAAGAAGCGCACATTCGTTAATAAAGGTGTAATTGACGAAGTCCAGGCCAAAGAAGAAGAAAAGCTCAGACTGGAGAAAGAAGCAGAGGAAAGAATACAGGCTGAAATCAACGCAGCTAAAGAAGCTGAATCTTTAGCTAAAAAGTCTGCGGAGGAAGAGATAGCCAGGGTCAAAGCAGAGGCTGAGGCAGAGGAATTACGTAAGGCTGATGTTGAAAAAGCAGAAATGATAGCAAAGGAAGAAGCCAAAAAAGAAGCCAGAACTGACCGCACTGAAGAGCCTAAAAAGAGTGCCGGTCCTCGACCGGGTAAACAGGCCCCGGCAAAGAAAGATAAATCTGCCCGTAACAAGGATCATGCTGGTTCTGGTAAGGGACGAGAGCAACTTCATGTTGCTGCCGGTAAAGGCAAACGACGCAAGCCCAAGCGCCGTAGCAATCAGAAAGTTCAAACGAGTATCACGGATCAGCACGTTTTTGAAAAACCCACAGAACCCGTGATCTATGAGGTGGAGATACCTGAAACTATCACCGTTGCGGATCTTGCAGCAGCTATGTCTGTTAAGGCAGGTGAAGTGATCAAAGCTCTTATGGGCATGGGTATGATGGTGACCATTAACCAGATGCTTGATAGCGACACGGCCACCCTGCTTGTTGAAGAAATGGGGCATGTTGCGAAAGAGGCTAAACCGGAAACACCGGAAGATATTTTCTCACAGGTTGATGCGGGCGAGCATGAACTTAAGCCACGCTATCCAATTGTTACGGTTATGGGGCATGTCGACCATGGCAAGACATCTCTACTGGATTATATTCGTGAAACACGCGTTGCCAGTGGCGAGGCAGGCGGGATTACCCAGCATATTGGCGCCTATCATGTAGAAACAGGGCATGGTGGTATGACCTTCCTTGATACGCCTGGCCATGAGGCGTTCAGTGCCATGCGTGCGCGTGGTGCAGGCGCGACTGATATCGTTATTATCGTCGTAGCTGCCGATGACGGCGTAAAGCCGCAAACTGTTGAAGCAATACATCATGCGCGCACTGCAGATGTTCCAATCGTCATCGCTATCAATAAAATAGATAAGGAAGGCGCAGATCCTGAACGGGTAAAATCAGAATTGAGCTCTCACGATGTATTCGTTGAAGATTACGGCGGGGATGTTATGTCTGTTGCCGTTTCAGCACACACTGGTGAGGGGGTAGATTCATTGCTTGAAAGTGTGTTGCTGACTACAGAGATACTGGAATTGAAGGCCCCTGTAACGGGGCCCATGAAAGGAATGGTCGTTGAAGCACGCCTGGATAAAGGTCGTGGTCCAGTGGCCACCCTTCTTGTGCAGGATGGGACGCTGCACAAGGGCGACATTATTATTGCCGGTCAGGAAAGTGGAAAGGTACGTGCCATGCATGATGATATTGGCAACGTAATCAAGCAGGCAGGACCGTCAATGCCAGTTGAAGTACTTGGTTTGTCCGGTGTTCCTATATCAGGTGATGAGGTGCTGGTGGCGCGTGATGAACGACAGGCACGCGAGATTGCCATGTACCGTAAAAGCAAGGCCAAGGAATCGAAGCTGGCACGCCAGCAGGCAAGTAAACTGGAAAATATTTTCCAGAATATGGAAGATTCGCAGAGCGAAAAGAAAACTCTCAATCTGCTGGTGAAGGCTGATGTGCAGGGCTCAGTGGAAGCACTTAGCCAGTCATTGGAGAAGATGTCTTCTGATGAAGTCAAGGTCACTGTTGTTCATGGCATGGTTGGCGGTATCTCAGAATCAGACGTGAACCTGGCACTGGCCTCCGAGGCAATCATCATTGCCTTTAATGTGCGTGCCGACATGGCGGCCAGAAAGTTAATCGAAAATGAAGGGGTTGAGGTTTACTACTACAAGGTAATCTATGATGCAGTTGATCAGGTGAAGGCGGCTATTGAAGGCATGCTGTCACCCGAAATTAAAGAAGAGATTACCGGCCTGGCAGAAGTACGCGATGTATTCATGGTTTCAAAGGTTGGCGCGATTGCAGGTTGCATGGTGATCGAAGGTTCAATCAAACGAAATAACCCGGTTCGGGTATTACGGGATAATGTTGTTATCTTCGAAGGCAAACTCGATTCATTGCGCCGCTTTAAAGAGGATGCGAATGAGGTCAAGGCAGGCCTGGAATGCGGTATCGGGGTGAAAAACTACAACGACATTAAGGTCGGTGACCAAATTGAAGTCTTTGAGGTCACCGAAACCAAAAGAACGCTCGATTAGTTGTAATGCCCAGGGATTTTAGTCGTTCCTCCCGCGTATCCGAGGTTATTCAGCGGGAGGTAGCCAATATTGTGCAAAAGAGCATGAATGACCCACGCGCTGCCGCCGTTACCATCACCCACACCAAGATGACTCGGGATATGTCCTCTGCACGAATTTATTTCATCATGCAGGGCGATAAACAGGCGATTAAAGAAACTGAAAAAGTGCTCAATAAAGCTGCCGGCTTTATTCGCCATGAGCTAACCAGCCGTATCGAACTCCGTTACATCCCGAAATTACATTTCGCCTACGACCAGTCTATTGAGCGTGGTTTGCGTGTCGGCAAGCTGATTGAAGATGTTATGCTCAATGAACAGGATAAAAACAAAGAGTGAGCAGGCGCTCGCAGCGTCATCTTGACCCGGTAGATGGCATCCTGCTGCTGGACAAGGGACTGGGTATCTCCTCAAACAGGGCGCTGCAGCAGGCCAGGCACCTGTTTAATGCCAGAAAAGCCGGCCATACAGGGAGCCTTGACCCTCTTGCCAGTGGCCTGCTACCGCTGTGTTTCGGCGAGGCGACTAAACTAAGCCAGTACCTGCTGGATTCCGACAAGCGCTATCTGACCACCTTCAAGCTCGGTGAAACAACGACTACCGGAGATAACGAAGGTGATGTCATTGCGCAGAAAGAAGTTAATATTACCCGTCAGCACCTTGAGTCTGTGCTTAATAAATTCAGGGGCGTAATTGAACAGGTGCCGCCGATGTATTCGGCATTGAAGAAAGACGGCCAGCCCCTGTACAAGCTTGCCAGAAAGGGAATTGAAGTAGAGCGCAAGCCACGTACTGTTGAAATCTTTAACTTATCACTGCTGGCTTTTGATGCCGATTTGCTTACACTGGACGTTCATTGCTCAAAAGGCTTCTATATTCGCAGTCTTGCTTTCGATATTGGTGAAGCCCTGGGTTGTGGCGCACATGTGACTGAATTGAGAAGGACAGCTGCTGGTAAATTTAATGTCAGTGATGCCGTAAAAATTGAACAGCTGGAGAAAATGGACAGTCAGCAGCGGCTGCAACAGTTGATGCCAGTAGATGCTGGTATAGACGATATGCCACGGGTAAGCCTCGCGCAAGATGCCTCCCATTATTTCAGGCAGGGTCAAATGGTACGTGCAGACGTAGACCCGCAAGACGGTCTGGTGCGTGTGTATAGTGAAAATGTGTGTTTCATTGGCATAGGGGAAGTCCTGGAAGGCAGACGAATAAAGCCAAAAAGACTCCTTAGTACAAATAGTTGATTGCCACCTTTTCGCTATAAAAATCAATAAAAACAATGTGTAATAAATATAATCTAAAGTAAATAATCACTATGTAAGAGTATTTTTTAAAATCTGCAGTTCTGGTAATTTGACGTCATTGTGAGCCAGGCGTGGCAATCTCCCTGCTAAGGGTCCGTTATTATGAGATTGCTCCGTCCCTTACAATGAGGAGCAAAATTTAGGTTTTCCACATATATTAGTATTGAGGAATATACAACACACAGGTAGAATACGCGGGTTTTATTGACTGTAACCAGTAAGGATCCAGATAAGGATCATTCAGAGAGGAAGAAAATGGCCTTAAATGCAGAAACAAAGGCGAAGATTGTTGAAGAATATCAGACCGGAGCAGCAGATACCGGTTCGCCAGAAGTACAGGTTGCCCTGATGACCGCCCGGATCACTGATCTGACCGGCCATTTTAAAGAGCATATCCATGATCATCATTCACGACAGGGTTTGTTGCGTCTGGTAAGCAAGCGTCGCAAGTTGCTTGATTATCTTAAAAGCCGCGACTCAGAGCGCTATCGTAATTTGATCTCACGTCTGGGTCTGCGTAAGTAATTGTAAATCGACCAGGACACAACTCAGTGTAATTAAGTCAGTCGGAAAGTATCCGAGTAGAGGGTAAATTTTGAAAAAGGTAAGCAAGTCATTTCAGTACGGTGAGCACACCGTTACGTTAGAAACAGGTGAAATTGCACGTCAGGCCGATGCTGCAATTATTGCAAGCATGGACGATACAGTTGTTCTGGTCACAGTGGTCGGTGCAAAAAGTGCCCGTCCCGGGCAGGATTTCTTTCCACTTACAGTCGATTTCCAGGAAAAAGTCTATGCAGCTGGTCGTATCCCGGGCGGTTTCTTCCGTCGCGAAGGTCGCCCCTCTGAAAAGGAAATTCTAATCTGTCGTCTGATAGACCGACCTATGCGTCCTTTATTCCCAAAAGGATACGTTAATGAAGTACAGATCATCTGTACTGTTATTTCAATTAACCCTGATGTAGATCCTGACATAGTTGCAATGCTTGGTACCTCTGCGGCACTGGCCTGTTCAGGGCTGCCGTTTAATGGCCCGGTCGGTTGCGCCCGTGTCGGTTATATCGACGGTGAATATGTCCTCAATCCGGGTGCGGAAGCACTGAAAAGTTCAGATCTTGATCTGGTTGTTGCCGGCACTGAAAGCGCGGTACTGATGGTTGAATCAGAAGCTAAAGTACTTTCAGAAGAAGTGATGCTTGGTGCTGTGATGTTCGGTCATGAACAGTCAGATGTAGCAGTCAATGCAATTCGTGAACTGGCAGCTGAAGTCAATACTGAGCCACGCGAATTTGCAGCACCTGAGAAAGATGAGTCGCTGTCTGAAAAAGTTGCAGCTATCGGCGCAGCCGGTTTTGAAGAAGCCTACAGCACAGCTGAAAAGATGTCCCGCCAGGATAAATGCTCAGCCGTTCGTAGCCAGATCAAGGACGAGCTGATAAATGAAGATACTTCAGACGAAGAGGCTGAAAAGATCTCCGGCGCGGTAAAAGGACTCGAGAAATCAATCGTCCGTGGCCGCATCCTCGATGGCCAGCCGCGTATCGATGGTCGTGACACACGTACTATCCGCCCGATCGCTATTCGCACCGGCGTACTGCCACGTGCCCATGGTTCAGCACTGTTCACCCGTGGTGAAACCCAGGCTCTGGTTGTAACCACACTGGGTACCGAGCGTGATGCACAGATTATTGATGCACTGGAAGGCAGCTACCGCGACCCCTTCATGCTGCATTACAATTTCCCACCGTACTCAGTCGGGGAAACTGGTCGCGTAGGCAGCCCAAAACGTCGTGAAATTGGTCACGGTAAACTGGCCAAGCGTGCTGTAGCCGCCATCGTTCCGACTCTGGAAGAATTCCCATATGTGATTCGTGTAGTCTCTGAGATTACAGAAAGCAACGGTTCTAGCTCAATGGCTTCTGTTTGCGGCGCATCACTCGCGATGATGGATGCCGGCGTCAAAACCAAAGCACCTGTAGCCGGTGTTGCCATGGGACTGATCAAGGACGGTGACAAGTTCGCTGTGCTATCAGATATCCTCGGTGATGAAGATCATCTTGGTGATATGGATTTTAAAGTGGCCGGAACCACCGAAGGTGTCACCGCGCTGCAGATGGACATCAAGATCGAAGGCATTACGCAGGAAATCATGGAAATTGCACTGAGTCAGGCCAAAGAAGGCCGTGAGCATATCCTTGGTGAGATGGCCAAAGCCATAGAAGCTCCACGTGAAGAAATGTCTGACTACGCACCACGCATCATTACTCTGAAGATACCTACAGACAAGATTCGTGACGTTATTGGTAAAGGTGGCGCAACTATCCGCTCAATCTCAGAAGAGACCGGTGCTACGGTTGATATCCAGGACGATGGTACAGTCAAAATCGGTTCAACCGATAATGCTGCCGGACAGGAAGCGAAACGCCGCATCGAACAGATCACGGCTGATGTCGAAGTAGGATCAATCTATGAAGGCAGAGTCGCCAAGTTAATGGACTTCGGCGCCTTTGTAACGATCCTGCCTGGCAAGGACGGCCTGGTTCATATCTCACAGATCTCTCACGAGCGTGTAGAGAAGGTCAGCGACAAGCTGTCTGAAGGTGATGTGATAAAGGTGAAGGTACTTGAAGTTGATCGCCAGGGCCGTATACGCCTGAGCATGAAGGCCATCAGCGATGATGCAGCCTGATTATTGATCACAGCATTATGTAAAGCATTGGAAAAGGGCCGCAAGGCCCTTTTTTTATGGGTGTTGCCTGGGGTGATGGGAAAAAGGTGAAAGGGAAAAATACTGTATGGCTTGTTGTGGGAGGCGTGCCAACGCGGCGAACAGGTCTTGCCGTAGTTAGCCTGATAAAATCCCTAAAGACCTGTATTCGAGCCAATCCATCCATTGAGGAAATATAAGAATGGCTCAAACACCCCCAATGAAGATAAAGTGATTAGTGTAAATAATGGGGTAAATTGACAAAATTAATAAATAGGTTCATGATCGACGGCCGACCAAAAAAGAGGAGGGAGTAACAAAATATATTTTTTACCAGATGGTATCTGGAATTTATGCATCTCCAAAGAGATGAAACCATCCAGAAAAAATGCCAGCTGGTGATCTCTGCAATTGGTGACGACGGGTCTGATGAATAGGCTGTACACTGCATTTACGGTGTTTTCTTCATCTATAATCTGGCACCCCTCAGCGACAATTTTTAGCTCTGTCACAAAATTGTAACAATTGAATGGTAAGGTTTTTATACGTAGAGTTATAATTACAAAATAAATATTTACTTATATACAAAGCACCTGGAGATACTGACAATGGAAACATCAATTTATGCCTTTCTGACTGTGAAATGGCTGGAAGAAGACGTTGACGGCCTAAAATCAGTCTTTATGGATAGCCAACATCAGGCAACTTACGATGCAATGGTGGATTCCCTCGGTAGTGATTCCACGTACGACCAGAAAGCCCTGGAACGAGTGTATTCTGAAATTCACACATGAACCAAATTGAAGACCAACTACGCACCCAAAACTGACGTCCAGTTACACCAGATAACAGGCACATCATGGGTGTCCTTGAGTTGAATAATTGATTGAAGACGTAATGACGTTAATTCAATACTGTTAAGCCTCCCACATCGGGGGCTTTTTTATTTCAACAAACGACTTCCTGTATTGGTCTAATTATGGTATTTCTACCGACCTATGGAGGTAGAACGACTGATGGAACAGGAAGAAAAACGAAAAGGGATAAAACCGGTACCAGATGACCCGCTGGGATATTTGAACGAAGCACAACTCTTTACATACCGTCGCATGGCCGCATTTGGGTGGCGCATTAAATTCATAAGACGTCCTAAGTATCAAAGCCCAGTCTGCGTTATGACTGATTCAGATGAGACCATATTGGCGCTTATTGAGCGGAACGGCTTTCTTAACAAGCAACCCGACATCCCTTTGCGTAATAATGAAAACTGGGCAAAAGAATAAATTTCTCCGGCAGAAAATTTATTGTCTGAACAATATTCGAGGTGTGGTTAATGGCAGCTTTGTCGATAGCAGGCCCTGGCTGCACCTGAGGCCTAAAAGTGACGCATACGCGCATTGCTATTCGGCTACTTTAGCATCAGGCAGTGCGCTGAAGGTCGTATGTTTGTTTTGCTAATATGGAGTTCATCATATCTGCGCGTGCAGTAGAGAATCGTATCAGCGAACTTCAGAAAGCTGATTCCTGGTGCTGTAACGGGGATCGTTTTGCAAATGAAGTGATTCGTTAATCTGCGGTTATTTATCAGCGCGATGCCGTGCCCTTTAAGTTCTATCTAATTACCGACATACATACTGCTCCATTTGGAGATCCTGACCCAGCCACTGCGCAGCTCATTGGTCTCGCGTCGCTCCTTGAGACTGCGTCGTTGAGTTTCATCGTCTATGAGTCGATTCATGTTATGTACCTGACGTCGATCCATGCCGGAGCGACGATCGAAGCCACTTCGCGAATATCTATCGACTTTCTCCCTCTCGGCATCTTCCTTTTTTGGCGAGCCTTCTTCCCCACTCTTCAAACTATTGATCATGTCTTCTGCCCGCGGTATATGGAAAATTATTCATGTCAGAATGGTCCTGAATAAAAACTCAGATACTCACCAACAGTATCTTCCTGTCCGGTCAGATGATCAATATTTTTTTTATCTATCCTGACTCAGAGGGCTTCCGACCCAACTCGGATATTTACCCAGGTGAATGATTGATAATTTAAACTTGTATCTTCTATCTTTCGTCTTTAATCATCAATCTTAAAAAATCGGAAATACGCGTTTCGAGCCAGTAGCTATTACTGATAAAAGCCGGTTGATAGAAGCCGACATGTCCGCCATTCGGGCTGAGATCAAGAGTGACGGAGGGCATTTCATCAGTAGTATCTGGAATTACATTACTATCCATGAATGGATCATCTATCGCATGCAGCAAAAGCGTTGGTATCTGAATTTTATCCAGATGTGAGTAACTGCTTGCCCGGCTATAGTAATCGTCAGCATTTTTATAGCCATGCAAGGGGGCAGTGACCCGGTCATCGAAGTCATAGAAGCTCTGTATATGCTGAATTTCAGTTTCATCCTGTTCAAGGATGCCGAGCTGAATCTTTTTCATGACCTTATTTTTCAAACTGCGCAATAAGCGCCATCGATAGAGCCTGCTGAAGAAGTTTTTTCTATCTAATGTGGTTGAAGCGACCGCCAGCCGGTAGGGGACAGAAACGGCGATAGCGGCGTTTAGCGGGTTTTGTTTGCCAGTTTCTGCGCACCACTTTAGCAGGACGTTGCCGCCCAGGGAGTAGCCGATGGCATGCAGGGATGAATCGGGATGACGTTCACTTAAAAAAGTGATGATTTCGTCAAGGTCATCTGTGGCACCTGAGTGGTAGCTTCTTTGTAGCCGGTTTAATTCACCGCTACAGCCACGAAAGTTCATCGCAGCACAACAGCAGCCCAGATTGACCAATGATTTGACCATGCCCCGGATATACGGTGAGCTTGAGCTTCCTTCCAGGCCATGCAGCAATAACACTACAGGAGCATTAGGTTTATTATTGCCGCACCAGTCTATGTCGATATAATCGCCATCACGCAGCTCTATGCGTTCCCGTGTATAGGCTGGTTTAGGAACGTAGCGAAATATGGCAGGCCATATGGTCTGGAAATGAGGATTGCGAAACAGCCATGCCGTTTTGAATGGCATGGGTCTCATGATTGAGTGTGAAAACTAGTCAAACAGAAAGAGTTTCTGTTTGATGTTCAGGCGCGCTGTTTTTCGCGAATTTCATCCAGTGTCTTGCAATCAATACACATGGTCGCTGTTGGACGTGCTTCCAGGCGCTGAATACCGATCTCTACACCGCAGGAATCGCAGTAACCGTAGTCAGAGGTTTCGATGAAATCCAGTGATTCATCAATCTTCTTGATCAGTTTGCGTTCTCGGTCCCGGCTGCGCAGCTCCAGCGAGATGTCTGTCTCCTGACTGGCACGATCATTCGGGTCAGGGTGATTTTCAGTTTCATCCTGCATTGAGTGTACTGTGCGCGAGACTTCATCCAGCAGTTCCTGCCGCCAGGCTGTCAGAATATTGCGAAAATGCTCGTGTTGTTTGGGGTTCATGTACTCTTCGCCCTTTTTTTCAGTATAGGGCTCAATACCGTGAATAAATGTTTCTGTAGGGTCAGTTTTTTTGCTGGCCGCCATGTAGCGTCTCCTGCCATAATCCGTTGAATTTTTAACGACGCGAACATATAGCAGACTTCTAGGGTCCGATGCAACAAGGATTCTCTTATACAAAGGTGAAAAAAATTCTATGTCATTGAAAGCATTGATATTTGATGTTGATGGAACTTTGGCCGATACTGAGCTGAATGGCCATCGGGTTGCCTATAACCGGGCATTCGAGCAATTAGGAATAGACTGGCACTGGACAGAGACCACTTATGGTGAACTACTCACCGTCAGTGGTGGCAAAGAGCGAATGAAATATTTTGTTGATAATTATCAGCCTGATATTCCCTCTGGTGCCGTTCTGGAGGAGCTAATTAACCGCATTTATACTACCAAGACGAAAATATTTAAAGAAATGCTGCTAACCGGCCTGATACCTTTGCGCAGTGGGGTTGAGAGGCTATTTAAAGAGGCACGCCAGGCGGGGATTCGCCTGGCCATTGCGACAACGACCGCGCCATCGAATGTACAATACATACTGAGCAGTAACCTGGGTGAAGAATCGCTGGACTGGTTCGACATCATTGCCGCCGGGGACATTGTCCCGAACAAGAAGCCGTCAGCCGAGATTTATCAACTGGTGCTGGATGAAATGGGCTGGCAGGCAAATGAATGCGTCGCTTTTGAGGATTCCGAAAATGGCTGCCTGTCTGCCAGAGGCGCAAGCCTGCCAACCATCATCACAGTGACCGCCTATACGCGCGATGAGCCGTTTATTGGCGCAGATCTGGTGTTAGACCAGTTTGGTGATGAAAATGATGCAGCAAGCGTGATAGATGATCCGGCTGGCTCGTTTAACGGGCAAATGCTGACTATTGAATACCTGATAAATAAATACCGCTGAATGTCTCTGAAAATGGCCCTCAGGGCCCGGGCGATAGAGCCCTTCCATGTGATGAGAATCCTGGCACAGGCGCGGGAACTGGAAGCTCAGGGACGGTCGATCATCCATATGGAAATCGGCGAGCCGGATTTCCCGTCACCAGCACCAGTCATTGCAGCAGGGAAGCAGGCACTGGACGATAAATTAACCCACTATACGGCGGCAAACGGCTTACCGGAACTGAGGCAGGCTATTGCTGATCAGTATCATCCAGGTTCGAATCTGGATGCTGACAGAATACTGGTCACGCCCGGTTCATCCGGTGCCCTGCAACTGGTGATGGCAATGCTGTTAAACAGCGGCGACGGGTTGATGCTGGCTGATCCGGGTTATCCCTGTAATCGTCACATTGCCAGCCTGTTTAATGCAGAAGTTCAGTCTGTCGCGGTTGATGAAGCAACAGATTATCAACTGACGGCTGAACTGGTCGAGAAACACTGGCAGAGAAATACCAGGGTAGTCCTGATAGCCAGCCCTTCAAACCCGACGGGCACCTTAATCTCAAACGAACAACTGTCGGCCATCACACATCTGCTGGAGGAAAAAGGGGCGACGCTGGTTGTGGACGAGATCTATCACGGACTGGTCTACGATGAGAAACCTGACAGTGCATTGAAGATTAGTGATCAGCTGTTTGTTATCAACAGTTTTTCAAAATACTACGGTATGACCGGCTGGCGAGTCGGCTGGCTGGTGGTGCCGGTGGATTTCATTGAAGTTGCAAATCGTCTGGCTCAGAATATGTTTCTAGCCGCACCGACCATTTCTCAATATGCCGCACTGGCGGCCTTGGGCCAGGAGACTGAAGAAGAACTGAGCCGGCGCCGCGATGTTTTTCATCAACGTAGAGATGTTCTGCTGCCGCTGATCGAAGCGGCGGGGTTTAAAGTCAGGACTAAACCGGCAGGGGCTTTTTACATCTACGCAGACTGCAGCGAAATCAGTGATGATTCAATGGCCTTATGCGACTCTCTTTTACATCAGGCCGGTGTGGCCATTACCCCCGGTGCTGATTTTGGCTCCCATAAAAGCAATGTTCATATTCGATTCTCCTATGCGAACACCATTGAGAACCTGCAGGAAGGGATGAGGCGGATCCAGCAATGGATAAATGATAAACAGTGATGCTGTGTAAAAATGATACCTATGTACCATCACCCTGCATAGACAACTGCTGTCTCAATAACGACGATATCTGCATGGGTTGTTCTCGTTCACTGCAGGAAATTCTGGATTGGGGCGGGGCAGATTCGCATGCCCGACTGGAAATATTGGGATTGGCAGAAGAAAGAAAAAAGAAGGGTAAATAAGTTTTCAGTTTTCGGTTTACAGTTAGCAGAAAAGATCCCGGTCGTAGTGGCTTAGACAGAACACCGAAAACTGAAAACCGAAAACTTCTTTTTAGTAATTGACACCCTCCGATTCGGTCAGTATCGTTCATTGTTTTGTCGCAATAGACAGCCCGGCGCTTTAGTAGAGTAGAAATGGAACAATTTGCCCGCATCAAGAGACTTCCCCCCTATGTGTTTAATATCGTTAATGCCCTGAAGGCAGAGGCGAGGCAACGGGGTGAGGATATTATTGATTTCGGCATGGGAAATCCTGATCAGCCGACGCCGCAGATTATTGTCGACAAGCTGTGTGAGGCTGCCCGGCGACCGGATACGCATCGCTACTCCCTGTCCAGAGGCATACCCCGTTTGCGGAAAGCCATTTGCGACTGGTACAAGCGTAAATATGATGTCGATCTGGATATGGAAAGCGAGGCCATCGTCACCATTGGTTCAAAAGAAGGACTGGCGCATCTGGCCCTGGCGACAGTAGAGGCCGGCGATGCGGTACTGGTGCCTAATCCCAGTTATCCGATTCATCCCTACGGCTTTGTTATTGCCGGTGCGGATATACGCCATGTACCGCTGATTAAAGGCGGTGATTTTTTTGCTGAAATAGAAAAGGCGATTAAAAATTCCTGGCCAAAACCCAAGATGCTGGTGATCAATTTTCCGGGAAATCCGACGACGCAATGTGTCGATCTGGATTTTCTCACCCGTGTCGTGGCAATAGCCAAAGAGCACAATATATGGGTAGTGCATGACGTGGCCTATGCTGATATCGTTTTTGATGGTTACAAGGCACCTTCCATTCTCCAGGTGCCGGGTGCCAAAGATATCGCCGTTGAATTCTACAGCCTGTCAAAGAGTTATAATATGCCAGGCTGGCGGGTCGGCTTTATGGTTGGCAATAATGAACTGGTTTCCGCACTGTCAAGAATGAAGTCCTATCTCGATTACGGCATGTTCACACCGATACAGGTGGCAGCGATAGTCGCGCTGGAACAGTGTGATGATGAGGTGGAAAAAATCCGCGACATGTACCAGCAGCGTCGGGATGTGCTGTGTGAGGGCTTAACGGCTGCCGGCTGGCCGGTGGATAAGCCTAAGGCCACCATGTTTGTCTGGGCGGAGATACCGGATCAGTATAAAGAGATGGGCTCGTTAGAGTTCGCTAAAAAACTCCTGCTGGAAGCAAGGGTGGCTGTTTCTCCGGGTGTTGGTTTTGGTGAATACGGCGATGACCATGTCCGCTTCAGCCTGATAGAAAATGAACAGCGTACCCGCCAGGCCGTTCGTGGGATACGCGAAATGCTGCGTAAAGATGCGTCATAATGTGGTACCAGACACACTGATGAACATAGAAAAGACATAGAAACATACCTAAGAATATAGAAGACAATCAATGAAACCTGTAAATATTGGCATATTAGGGCTGGGCACTGTCGGTGGTGGAACGGTAAATGTTCTCGATCGGAATGCCGACGAAATTACCCGACGCGCGGGACGTGAAATACGGGTCACAATGGCCTCGGTTCGCTCTCTTGATAAACCGCGTATATGTGATACCAGTGCGATCAAACTGACCACAGATCCATTTGAAATCGTTAATAATCCGGATATCGATGTGGTAGTTGAGTTGATCGGCGGTGATACGCTGGCTCTGGAACTGGTGATGACCGCAATCTCGAATGGCAAGCACGTAGTGACCGCAAACAAGGCGCTGATTGCTGTTCATGGAAATGAAATATTTGCCGCAGCGCAGAAAATGGGGGTCACCGTTGCCTTTGAGGCAGCCGTAGCAGGTGGCATCCCGATCATCAAGGCAGTACGGGAAGGCCTGTCAGGCAATCGCGTACAATGGCTGGCAGGGATAATCAACGGCACAAGTAATTTCATTCTCACCGAAATGCGTGACAAAGGCCGCAGTTTTGAGGATGTGCTGGCTGAGGCACAGGAACTGGGTTATGCCGAGGCGGACCCCACCTTTGATGTAGAAGGTATCGATGCAGCGCACAAGCTTACAATTCTGGCTTCTATTGCATTCGGGATTCCGCTGCAATTTGACAAGGCCTATACAGAAGGAATGCGATCTCTGACTACACAGGATGTCACCGATGCGGCTGATCTGGGATTTCGTATCAAGCATCTGGGGATAGCAAAACGTACAGATCGTGGCGTCGAACTTCGTGTTCACCCAACGCTGATTCCTGAAAAGCGCCTTATCGCGAATGTTGATGGAGTGATGAATGCCATTCTGGTGAATGGTGATGCCGTTGGCCCAACTCTCTATTACGGTGCTGGAGCCGGTGCTGATCCGACGGCATCAGCTGTTGTTGCCGATCTGGTTGACGTTGTGCGTGCCCTGACCACTGACCCTGAAAATCGTGTTCCTCACCTGGCCTTTCAGGCTGATGCACTGGATGATACGGAAATTCTGCCAATTGAAGAGGTGAACAGTGCCTGGTTCCTGCGCCTTCTGGCATTGGACCAACCGAACGTACTGGCACATGTTACTAAAATACTGGGTGAGAATGGCATTAGTATTGAGGCCATTGTGCAGAAGGTGCCACATCAACATGGTGCCAGCGTACCCATCGTCATCCTGACTCACAGCGTGGTTGAAAAAGCGATGAACCAGGCTTTAAGTGCGATCAGCAACCTGCCAGAAATAGAACCGGACATCACACGTATTCGTGTGGAATACCTGGAGTCGAACTAATTATTACAGGCGTCGAGGCGACGCCAATGTAACACTGCTGACACAAGGTGGTGTTATAAAATACACATGGATGAAGTACACACCCACTGAGAACCCATGCCTGACCAAAGTACAGTAAACACCCGCACCCTGGCTAAAAAAGAAGAGCTGGCAAAGCGTATCAAACAGCCTCTCGCTGAAGTGGCTGAAATGTGCAGTGAAATCTGGCCGGATCAGCAGGGTATTGATCAGATACTGCGGCACGAAATTGGTGCCATCCCGGATTGCAGTCTGCTGTATGCCTGGAACGTCAGTGGGAAGGTAATCAGTTGCATGATATTGCCAGACAGTGTCGATGACTCCTGGCTGGGCAAGGATTTAAATGAGCGTCCATTTCTTAGCAAGCATTTGCCATACATGGGAATCATGCTGTCATCCGTATACCGCAGTGATTATGATGGCAGAGAATGCATCACAGCACTGCAGGCAGTGAACCGGGACAATGAGTTGCTGGGCTTTGTTGCAGCAGATTTTTCTGTAAATGACTTGCTTCGTGACACCAGCCTGAATGAGAACATTCCACAATGGAACCAGTACCGCGGTGACCCGGCTGTTCGTGGCACATTATTTATGCAGGAAAGGTATACCTCCCAGCTGGATGAGCATATAGACGAAGTGCTGGCCCGCTTTGAAACACTGATTGCCGAGCATGGTGTGTTTCATGCCAAGATCCATTTCTCCAGTGGGCGCTGTTCCATATGGTTAATGGATGACCCATATAGTTACCGTATTCTCACCATCGAAGAGATACTCGATCCGGATCTGTCGCTGGCCTATCCGTGGCGGCCATATACCAGTAAGGCTACGATAAGTATTGAACAGGTAAGGGCGTGTTTTGAACAGTTTAAACGCCTGCGTTTTGGTGATGAAACTATCTACCTTCGTTCAAGCTCAATAAATATTATAAATGGCATGGTCGGGCTTACTTTTTCCTGTGACGGCTCTCACTATATGCCAATGAAAGACTTTCTCGAGAAAGAGCAGGCCTTCTGGTTCGGTGATACCCTTAAAGACCTTCCGCAGGAAGATCAGACGGGCAATTAGTGTGGTCAGGTCTCTAGCTGACAAAACTCAATCCAGTGTTGAAACTCCAGAACACTGGATACAGTCGCTGGTGAGTGAGGGCACCGATGCGTCTACTGATGATGTCGAGCTGATTCGTAAGGCCTTTTCCTTCAGAAAGTCTGAAGCTTTGACAGACGAAAAAGATGACTTTATACAGGCATCACTGGAGGTGGCCAGTATTTTGCGCGAGCTTCAGGTGGATAATGAGACGCTGGTGGCAGGTATCCTGCATGACCGCTCAAGCACTGATCAACAGCGCATAGAAGAAATCAAACAAAAATTTAGCAAGGTGATCGCCGAGCTGGTTGCGGGTGTCTCCCGCATGGATATCATGCCTGTGGTAGAAAAAAACCTGCAGGCAGGCCAGTCATCCCAGATTGATGGTGAGAACCTGCGCAAGATGTTGCTGGCCATGGTCGAAGATGTCCGGGTTGTTCTGATCAAGCTGGCCGATCGTCTTCAGCAATTGCGCCATATAAAAAATAGCTCTGCTGAACAGCAGCATAGGATCGCCGCCCAGACACAGGAAATTTTTGCCCCACTGGCAAATCGTCTGGGCATCTGGCAGCTCAAGTGGCAGCTTGAGGATCTGTCACTGCGTTATCTGAAACCGGATGAATACCACCGGATAGCGGCAAGCCTCGATGAACGACGTGCTGACCGTGAAGCGTATATCAAGCAATTCATGCAGGTACTGGGAGATGAACTCGGCAATGCCGGAATCAAGGTGGAAATCACTGGCAGGGTGAAGCACATCTACAGTATCTATCGTAAAATGATGCGTAAGAATGTGGATATTGATCAAATATTTGATGTGCGGGCAGTACGCATCCTGGTCGACACCATCCCTGATTGTTATGCCGCGCTCGGGGTGGCACATTCTCTGTGGCCCTACATCAAAGAAGAGTTCGATGACTACATCACTACGCCGAAGAATAATAACTATCAGTCCATTCATACTGCCGTGCACGGGCCGGATGGAAAGCTGGTAGAGATACAGATTCGTACCCATGCCATGCATGAACGCGGTGAACTCGGTGTTGCCGCCCACTGGCGCTACAAGGAAGGTGTCGGTCACGATGAAGGTTTTGACCGTAAGATAGCCTGGCTCAGGCAGCTGCTGGAATGGAAGGATGAAGCGGCCGATGGTAGCGACTTTGTGGCGGAATTCCGCAGTCAGGTATTTGAAGATCGTGTCTATGTATTTACCCCTGCTGGCAAAATCATCGACCTGCCGAGCGGCTCCACCCCGCTGGATTTTGCCTACACTATACACACCGAAATAGGTCATCGCTGTCGGGGTGCCCGGGTGAATGGGGCAATTGCTCAATTAACCTATCAGTTAAAAACGGGTGATAAAGTTGAAATTCTTACTGTTAAAGAAGGTCAGCCCAGCCGTGACTGGATAAACCCGCATCTGGGCTACACGCAATCACATCGGGCGAAATCAAAAATACAACAATGGTTCCGTCATCAGGAATATGATCAGAATGCAGCGGAAGGAAGAGCCATACTCGATAAGGAGCTGCTGCGCCTTGGTTTGAAAGACGTCAATATCGACAAACTTTCACAACAGCTGAAATTTAATAAAACCCCTGACATGATGGCAGCCGTTGGGCGCGGTGAAGTGAAAACCACCCAGATTGCTAACGCACTGCAGGGCTTTCTGAGCCCAAAAACGAATAAAGAGCCGGAGTTAAAACTACGCCAGCAGCCTGCTAAGAAAAACCGATCCGATATACAGGTGCAGGGGGTCGGCAATCTGATGACGCACATGGCGCAGTGCTGCAAACCGCTGCCGGGTGATGATATTGTTGGCTATATTACTCAGGGCAGAGGCGTCAGTATACATCGCAGTGATTGTGCCAATATCCTGCGTGCAAGGAACCAGGAAGAGCAACACCTGATTGAGGTTAACTGGGGAGGCCCGGAACAGGATGTATATACGGTTGATATACAGATTGTGGCGTATGACCGAAAAGGATTGCTGCACGATATTACGGCATTGCTTTCAAACGAAAAAATCAATGTCACGGCAGTGAGTACAAAATCCAATAGCCATACAAATGAAGCGACGATGAAGCTGACGATAGAAGTTGAGAATTTAAGTCGACTTAGCCAGCTGCTGACGCGTATCAATGAGCTGCCAAATGTACATGAAGCCAGAAGAATCACTGAATGAATATACTAGCCCTGGATAGTTCTACTGAAGCCTGCTCCGTCGCACTCCTGATGGATAAGGGTGTAGTGGAAAAATTTGAGGTGGTTGTTCGTGGCCATGCAGAGCATTTATTGCCGATGATAAATGCCTTGCTGAAAGAGACCGATACTCGCCTCGATGAGATAGACCTGTTTGCCTATGGCTCAGGTCCCGGGTCTTTCACAGGATTGCGAATTGGCGCCGCCATGATGCAGGGGCTGGCATTAGCCAGAGAACGCAAGCTTATTGCCGTTTCATCACTTGCCGCTCTGGCATCCAGGCAGCAGGGGCAGGTTCTGAGTGTTATCGATGCGCGCATGGACCAGGTTTATCATGGCTTGTATCATGTTCAAAAGAATGGTCTGGCGAAACTGGAAGGTGAAATAGCTGTGACATCTCCAGATGAAATTATACTGCCGGAGAATGGAGATATTATTCTTTGTGGTACTGGCTGGGATCGTTACAAAGATACGTTTATGTTAATGAATACCGGGGACAGGGAGATCATCGGTGTCGATAACGAGTATCCGCATGCGTCTGATATCGCCCGCATTGCATTATTTGAATCAGGGCAGGGAAGAGAATCTGAGCCAGAGCATGCCTTGCCTCACTATGTACGTGATAAGGTGGCAAGGACGATGGCTGAGTCAAAGTGATTAATCAAACAGGTATTAGCCGACGTGAGTTTATGACCCGCCTGGGTTTGCTAGGAACTCTAGCCATAAGCTATCCCGCCACGGCCCTTGCCGATCGGCGACAATCAAACACAAATCATCAGTTGCCGGCCTGGCTTGAAGCCCCGGTCTGGAAGACAATTGCCCAGGTCCAGGAGACCTTGTTTCCGGCAGCAGAAGATATTCCCGGTGCAGGTGATATTGGCGCTGCGATGTATCTGCATAAGGCAATTGAAAACCCGAATGCCGATGGTGAAGACAGGGATTTTATCTTTCGCGGTACAGGCTGGTTAGATGAACTGGCACAGCAGCGTTATACGAGAAATTTCATACAGCTAACAGATAAAGAACAGGAAAAAATCATCATGGAAACAGTACAGACTACAGCCGGACGTAACTGGGTTTCCATGCTGCTGACTTACATCCTTGAGGCTTTGCTGTGTGAACCGGTTTATGAGGGAAATCCCGATGGCATAGGCTGGTCATGGCTGGAACATCAGCCGGGTTACCCGACACCCGCCACTGACAAGACCTGGGATCAACTTCTGCAAAGGCGCGCATGAACAAAGAATACGATGTTTGCATCATAGGCAGTGGTGCAGGAGGCGGCCCGGTAGCACTGACACTGGCAAGGGCCGGTTATTCAATTGTTATACTGGAAAAAGGTCCCTGGTTTACCGAACAGGATTTCTATAAAGACGAGCTTGCCTGTTGCCGCCGCAGTGTCTATACGCCAAAGCTTTCTGAAGAACAGCATATGATAGAGGATACTGATAGCGACGGACGCTGGGTAGCCGAGTCGACATCTGATTCCGGCTGGGACTTCTGGAACGGTAATCTTGTCGGGGGCTCATCTAACCTGATGAGTGGATTTTTCTATCGTCTTAAACCAGAGGATTTTCGCCTGCTGTCTGAGTTTGGCCCGATTAAAGGGGCGAATGTCGTCGACTGGCCGATCAGCTATGAAGATCTGGAACCTTACTATACCCTGGTAGAAACAGAAGTGGGTGTATCGGGTCATTTCACTGACCATCCTTTTGCTGAACCCAGATCAAGTAAAGATTTCCCTTATCCAGCAACCACGGAGCATCCGATATCCGGACAGTTTGATAAAGCCTGTCACGACCTGGATTTATACTCTCTGCCAACGCCCCGGGCGATATTGTCTCGCGCAAAAGGCAATCGCCGAAGTTGTGAATATTCAGGGTTCTGTGGCAGTTATGGCTGTTCGTCGGGTGCCAAGGGCAGTTCAAGGGCCGCATTGCTTGATCAGGCCGTCGCTACCGGCAATTGTGAAATAAAACCCTTATGCAAGGTGTATAAACTAAGCAGTGATAACACTGGCAAGGTAGTTTCGGCAGACTACTATGATGTCAATAAGCAGAAAAAAAGCATCAGGGCAAAGCTCTTCGTGGTCGCCTGCCAGGCGATAGAAAGCAGTCGTTTATTACTGTCCTCAACAGGCCCCAAACACCCTGACGGCCTGGCAAATAATACGGGCCAGGTGGGTAAAAACCTGTTGTTTTCAGCTGGTGGTGCAGGATCCGGTGATTTTGACTATGCTGACATGGATAGTGAATCTGCTGCGGTGATGAAAACCCGCGGGCCTTTTGTGAACCGTGGGCTGCAGGACTGGTACTTTATTGATGATCCGCTATTTGGTGGGCGAGTCAAAGGCGGTACGGTTGATTTCCTGTTACGTCATCCAAATGCGATGAGTAAGGCGGTGAATGCCAAATGGGATGGTGATGAACTGGTCTGGGGCAGGGCATTGCAAACAAAACTTAAATCTATTTTCACTAGCAGTCAAAACTTACGCTATGAAATATTCTGTGACTGGCTACCGACCGATAACTGCTTTGTCAGCCTTGATGAGTCGGTTAAGGACAAGTGGGGGTCGCCGGTTGCAAAAGTGCGCATTGGTTATCACCAACATGACATTGAAGTGGGCAACTATATCAATGAGCGCTCAATGAAGGTGCTGAGCAGGATGGGAGCAAAAAATGTTCGCTCAAGCATCAGTGGTGCACCACCGGCAAACCTGGTAGCCGGAGGATGCCGGTTTGGGCATGACCCAGAGACCTCGGTGCTTAATGCCGATTGTCGTGCCCACGATGTTGAAAACCTTTATGTCACCGATGGCAGTTTTATGCCTACAGGTGGCAGTGTGCCGTATACCTGGACAATTTACGCCAACGCCTTCCGTGTCGCAGAACAGATAAAAGAGGTGTTGTCCTAAGGAGCCTGTGATTTATTTTCGCAGCAGCACTTTGTTCAGTCATCCATGATTGATAACCAGGCAAATATGTCCTGTAATTCCTCATCAGTGAAGTCATTCAGCAGTTCATCTTCTTCAGGGTCAGAAGGGTCGTGTATACGGATTTTCTTGCGATATTTCTCTACCTGTCGCCACAGATAACGGGTGTATTGGCCTGACAGCATGGGGACTACCTTTTTATGGTCGCCTTCAGCCATCCTGCCATGACAGGATGCGCATTCCTTGCGATAGATCTTTTCACCCTTTTCTATATCACCTTTTGCACGTGCAACTTGCATAAGCTTTTTTGATTCAAGAAGACGGGCATAGGCATCGAAGTCGGGGGCTTCTGTATCGACTGGCGGAAGTCTGGTCTTCAGCTTGATTTCAGCAAGAAAGCGGGAGATGTCCTGTATATCATTATCCGGCATCTGTCGTTCATCAATGTATTCAATCATTGCCATGTTTGGGCGTTTTCTGTCTCTGAACAGGTGCAGCTGCTGCGCTAGAAAATCTGCCGATTGTCCTGCAAGCCGTGGGTACTCGCCATCTTTACCGCCTTGCCCGTATTCACCGTGGCAGCCAGCACATAGCTCATTGATTTCCTCACCGTTGTCCGGGTCATACTCATATGCGTGCAGAATATCTGCATTCGCAAAAAAGAGAGTTAAGAGGATTCGAATTAAAATTTTTCGCATATTGTCTATTCCGGGAACTGCAGTTGCAGATATGCTATCCCATCAGCGCCTTTTGGGAATAGATATTTCATGTCTAGAATCTGAAGCATTTCATATGCTGCCCACTGTGCTGCTTTCTTTATCCACTGGACTCACACGCGGATAGATTCGCACCATCCTCACTGCTGCGCCCTTGGTCTGCACCACTTCAACAGGATAATTGTCTATCAGCATGGTTGTTCCGGTTTGAGGAATGTCTTCAAGCTGTTCCAGAATAAGGCCGTTCAGGGTTTTAGGCCCGTTGACTGGCAGCTGCCAGCCCAAATTCCGGTTCAGGTCACGAATAGAGGCCATGCCATTGACCATGTAGGAATCATCACTTTGTTTATGTACATCCTGCAGGTCGCCGGGAGCCTGGGCATTAAACTCACCAATAATCTCCTCAAGAATCTCATCCATAGTAATCATGCCCTGCAGGTCACCGTATTCATCAACCGCCAACCCCAGGCGACGTCTTTCTTTTTGCATAATCAGTAATTGCTGCATTACCGGTGTATCTTCCGGTACAAAGTAGGCAGGCCGCAGTAATTTTACCAGTTTTTCCCGATCAAGATTATCAGTCTGCGTGGAAAGTATCGCCCGGCGTAAATGCAGTACACCGACGACATTGTCCAGGCTACCCTTGAACACAGGTAGACGGGTATGGTGACTGGTAGCCAGTTGTTCAAGGATCTCGTCCCATTCATCGTCCAGGTCTATGCCTTCGATGGCACTACGTGGGACCATGATATCTTCTACGGTGATTCGCTCAAGATCCAGTATGCCCATTAGCATGTCATGGTGACTCTTGGGGATCAGGCTTTCTGCTTCACTCACCACGGTACGCAACTCGTCCTTATTCAGCGCATCCTGGTTGTGTTGTGGCTTGATATTGAACAGCCGTAAAAAACGGTTAGCGACTATATTGATGATCCAGACGAGAGGATACAGCACCCATAGCAGAACAATGAGTACATAAGAAGCTGGAAAAGCAATTCTTTCAGGATGGCGCATTGCCAGCGTCTTCGGTGCAACCTCGGCAAATATCAATACCACCAGGGTAAGAATGAATGTAAAGACTGCAATGGCGGGTTCGCCGTAGAGTCGCAGGGCGGCAATGGTGCTGATCGAGGCGGCGGAAAGATTGACCAGGTTATTTCCTAACAGAATGACGCCGAGCAGTCGATCAGGCTGATTAAGCAGGCGGCTTGCCAGCTTCGCACTGCGATGCCCTTTGTCAGCAAGATTCTTCAGACGATAGCGGTTAAGCGCCATCATAGCGGTTTCAGAGGATGAAAAAAAAGCAGAGCAGGCAATGAGTACGACCAGAATAGCAAACAGTACCCAGACAGGTATTTCACTCAAGGAAATGATGTCTCATTTGTTTATGGGCTGTTTATTCTACAGATTGAAGCTGTGTCTGTCATTTAGGAAACGTGTTACGTATTATGTTGTAGGTTACTGCTGTCCCATAAAAAACACCACATATCGCCTCAAAGCATTGCCGAATTTAGAAAGAGAAAGGAATTATCATTCTCGACATGTAAATGAAACTGAACAGTGTCGGCATATCGGAAATACTTGATATTTGTGGGAGGCCCGCCCTCGCGGCGATAGGGCCTTGCATTTCCCTGACAATTCGCCCCGAGGGCGGGCCTCCCACAATCTTCGATAAGCGGCTAACAGATTTTTTGTGAGTG
>Ga0209013_10001062_pt1 | contig 25375 bp, 22 predicted proteins | sample Cruoilmetagenom2_FD_187291 | JGI IMG/M metagenome (GOLD analysis project Ga0209013, IMG submission 187291) | Oil polluted marine microbial communities from Coal Oil Point, Santa Barbara, California, USA - Sample 2 (SPAdes) (version 2) | ecosystem: Environmental > Aquatic > Marine > Oil seeps ... | reverse complement strand
CGTTGAATATACTGATACCTTCTCGTACTCAGTAAGATTTGATGGACAAAATAAGGTGTGATTTCATCCACTGCTTGTTTCGCTAATGCCCAAGCTTGCTTCGTTGAAAGTTGTGCCCAAGATAATTTAAGTCTCTGCGTTTCGTCTGAAATCCATTTGAGTGCAGCATGGAATAAATCACCAATAGCAGGTGCTTCCAGGCGATATTCTCCTCGCTCTTCCAATCGTAATCCATAAGTCGCAAAGTGAGCGAAAGGACAACTGAAATACTTTTCTACTCGTGACACACTGGATGTAAATGAGTCACCGTATAACGCATTTGTCGTCTCTGGACTCAACCGTTCCGCTTGTATCGGTTTATTGATTGGTCGAACCACACGCTCAAAAATGGATTCCCAAAAAGGATCATTCTCGTAATAAGCAGCTACAGCGCGCCATTCTTCATCCAAGCTTCCTTCAACTGCAGCTTGTTTTAACTTTGTCGCGATTGATGGCAATGTGGCGCGTGGATGTTGAATGTAATGACTAGAATTTTCTTTTAATACAGCTGGATCAATCACTGCTAGTTCCGTCTCAACTTTTGGCAATAACTGCTGAAACCTTTTAATATACGTTGACGGTAGCAAAGCTTTTCCTTCTTCATCTGCCACTGCATACGAAATAAACAGCTTTTCAGAGGCAGTCGTAACGGCACGATACGCCATATACGATTCATCCATCAAACGAACTTTCGATGTAGGGGCTAATTCAAAACCAATCTGCATAAACCATTCACGTTCCGTATCGGACAGTAACCCATCTTGTTCAACCCTTTTTGGAAAGACTCCATCATTTACGCCAATGACAAATGTTGATCGAATATTGGACAAGCGAGAAAGATCAACTGATGCAACTAACACTTGATCGATTGAAGGTGGGATACGAGAGAATTCCAGCGTATCAAATCCTTCTTCCAGCAAACTTAAACATTCTTTCGGCGTTAATTGTTCATCCCCAAACATCAAGACAAATTGGTCCAAAACATCTACCCACTGTGACCATGCTTGATCATGTTCCGTTGCGAGCAATAAATGACCAAACTCATTTTCTTCATCTTTTAAAATTTGCAGCTTCTCAAACACGTACAACTCTTCCATTAATTCAAATAAAGCTTGTGCAATTTCTCTTCCTGTTTTATTTTTCTCTAATTTTTTACCAAAGTTTTTTAAAGGTTCCATCACTAAATTTCGAACAAACGTAATATCTTCTTGTAATGCTCGTTCCTCATCCGTCTGTACTTTCGAATGGAATTCGAGTCCTCGATATTTCTTCACATGCCATCGTCGTTCATCGGTCCATCGGTCCCCATATATGCCTTGTGAGAGAACAAAATTCTCTAAGCGATCCGCTCGTTCACGCCAAATTTCCTTGTTAGCTTGAAGAGGAAAAAATAAATCAGTTTTAATTGCTCTAAACATCGGTTCGTATTGATAATCGCTTAAAACCGCCTCAAATGCAGAGCGGCTGAATTCGACTAATGGATGGTGCAGCATGGCTTTTTTTCGATTAATAAACACAGGAATATCGTATTGAGCAAATGTCGTTTCAATCAAGTCATCGTATACTTCCGGTTGACGATAAAGGATGGCGATGTCTTGATAACGCATATGTTCATCACGCATGAGCTGTCTAATATGACGTGCTACCGCATGAATTTCTGCTCGACGACTGTCGGCTTCGATTAAATGGACATGTTCATGATCATCAATTTCTGGAGCCGGGTAGGTATGCAAATAGGCTTCAATATGTTTCAGTTCATTTGTCACAAAACGCTTATTTTCATGTAGATGGATGCTTGGTTCTATTTCAACAGAAAGATCCCTTGCCATTTCTTTTAAACGTTCAGCCGTTTTTGCAGCATTATTGAATAATGATTGTTCATCCATTAGATCAAGTGTCTCATCATGTACAGGAAGTGCAATCGTGACTCGTTTCGCATGCTTCATCAACTCGCCTAAAATTTCGTATTCACGGGTTGTCATACTTACAAAGCCATCTACATAAATATCCGACTCCGCTATGAGCTGCGATTGATGTATTTGATTGGAAAGTAGCGCGAAATAACCTTCACTATCAATGTAAGCTGTGCCAAGTCGTTCTTCTAATGCATTGAGCAATACAGATAAATCATGTGCCTTATCTTGCAAAGTACGTGGGGCATTTACTTGTTTAAGAGATTCTTCTAGAGAATGCAATGTTGAACAATCCAGACAATAGCGCGTAAACTCTTTTAATAACATTTCCATCTGATCCGTAAAACCGCGTTTATTTGCTGCTTGATTAAAAAGTGTGAAATCTTCTTTATGTTCTTCAAGTAATCGTCTAATTAACATACGGTAACCAAATCCACTAATTTCTTGTCTACTAATCCCACCAGTTTCTTGTAATACACGCCAAGCTAGTCGCTTAAAGGTAGACACTTGTGTACGGATAATTCCATTTAACCGATCCGTTGTCGATAAGGCGTATTCAGTTGAAAATGACATTTGGTCAGGCACGATAAAGAATATAGGGGCTCCTAGTGGATTGCTTACTGACATTTCAGCAACCTCATGTCTCATAAAATCAGACTTTCCTACACCTGCTCGACCAGTAATCAATCGAAGTGACACGTTCAATCCCCCTTTAATTAATATTGATTTCTATTTCTGAAAGTTATATAAAAAAGCCCGAAAATCTCCTACCTCTATTGTACATAACAACAGCAAGAGGTGGAAATTATTCGGGATTTTTTCCAGTGAAATTGATGGTTGCTGATTCAAGTGGCCAATACCTTGCTACCACTTTTCCTACAATATCTTCTTTTTTTACAAACAAGAAGTATCGACTATCTAAACTCTGAATTCGATTGTCTCCAAGAACGAAGTAAGTATCTTTTGGAACACTTCTTTGCCCTGAAATAGTTTCAAGTGTAAAGTCTTCTGTGAACCGATTTTCGGGATTCCTAAAAGCTTCGTAAGACTTTAAAAATGGTTCTTTTACCTGCTTGTTATTGATGAATAGTGTATCATTCTCATACATAATAACGTCTCCTGGGAGTCCAATTACTCGCTTAACGTAATCCTCATTATCCTCATGAAACACTAACACGTCCATGCGTTTTATTTCACCAACCGTATAGGAAATTTTACTGACAAAGACTTTATCTTTATTTAGAAGAGTAGGCATCATCGATTGTCCAGAAACTGTATAATTCGTTACAAAAAATGATCGAATCAGGACAATGACAAGAATTCCTATAATAATTGCTTTTGTCCATTCCCATATTTCTTGTTTCAGTGAACTCACACTGTGGGCCCCTTCCCTTCGGTTCTTTCTTTTTGAACTAATCTAAAGTTCGCTTCCACTTTTCTATTGAGTCGGCGCTCAATTTGTTTACCCACTATCCATAATAACAAAATGACGAGCAGAACAATTCCTGTACGAATTGGTTTTGTTAAAAGCTCTTTAATATCATGTCCTATAAAACTAATTGTGAATATCATGACAAATTTTCCTGCAAGCAAAGTCCATAAATAGTTTTTCTTTTTCATATCGGACAAACCCGCAACGAGGTTAACGAGGGCAGACGGCGTAAAAGGAAAACAAAGCAATAAAAATAATGGACCAAATCCATGTGTTTCAACCCAATGGATTAATTTTTGAACGCGTTCATATTTTGTGATAAATCGTAATAACCGTGCACGACCATATTTTCGAACGATTAAAAATACCACATAAGAGCCGATAACAGTACCTACCCACGATAATAAAAAGCCTATCCATAAACCATATGCTGAAGCATTCGCAATAACGAATGCAAATAGTGGTAAAAACGGCAAAAAAGCTTCTAAAAACGGTAAGATTAAGCCGATGAGAGGTCCAAGCGAACGGTATTCCCCAGTTAGGTCTACTATATTTTCTGCATTAAGCCAATCGAACATGTACCTCATCCTTATTAATATTAATGGTTGTCACTTAGTTTTCCCCAGCCGGAACCGTATCAAACATGCTGATAATGAATGATTAGATGAAGTACGGACATTTTTTCACCCATGTTCTCGTATCTATGGTTTTGACTCCAAGAAAACACAAACGTCTCTCCGATTTCTGATGCATTGCTACGATTTTCGAAATTGTTAATTTAACTATACAGATGTATAATCTATTAAACTTTAGAGCAAAAGGGATGTGCTGCAAATGACTTTTTTTAATGGAATTCGAGCCGGTTTAAGTATTGCCATCGGCTATTTTCCAATTGCCTTAACATTTGGCTTGCTTGCGAAAACAACTGGCTTGTCCATGTGGGAAGCAACGGCTATGAGTATTTTCGTATTCGCAGGGGCTGCACAATACATATCGTTGACGCTGATTGCAAAAGGCGTTGATCCTATCTTAATCGTCTTGAACACGTTCGTCGTGAACATCCGTCACTTCTTAATGACGGCTTCACTCAACGAAAAGATGCAACCGGATGCAGCTTGGAAAAAAGCGATCTATGCTTTTGGGGTAACGGACGAAACATTTTCAGTATTAGCCACTCGCAAAGAGAATAATATCCGAACGTCTTTTGCAGCTGGTGTCATTATCATTTCCTATGGGAGCTGGGTTGTATTTACCTCTCTTGGTCATATTATTGGAGCAAATCTACCTACCTTCATAAAAGCCGCCATGTCCATTGCTTTATATGCGATGTTCGTTGGGTTACTAGTGCCATCAATGAAGGGCAATCGAAAAGTAATCTATTTGGCTTTGTTTGGAGCTATTATCCATTCAATCCTTTATTGGACTGGTTTACTATCAACCGGATGGGCAATATTAGTAGCTACCTTAGGTTCTGCCATCTTGGTAGAAATTCTGTATACACGCATCGAGAAACGTTTAGCGAAAGGAAGTGAAGCGTAATGGAAAGTTGGTATTGGTGGATGTTACTTGGGATGGCGTTGGTTACCTATATCCCTCGTGCGTTCCCGTTAACCTTTTTAGAAGGTCGAGAGCTGCCGCCGATTATTAGTGGCGTGTTGCGAAATATTCCATATGCAGTTCTTGGTGCGCTGATTTTCCCGGCAATTCTTTTTGTCCAAGAAGGCAATTTATTATTTGGCTTGATCGGTACCATCGCAGCCTTCGCAATTGCCTTTGCTGGTGCCAATGTAATTGTAGTAGTAATGGGTACCATCGCCGTGTTAGCGGTATATAGTTTATTCATTGGATAGCTCACTTACAGCTACTTTTAATATTATTAAAACAATTATACATAATCGCTTCATTCAGCACATATAGTTTTCAGAATAGTTTTATTTTTAAAAAAGTGTTGACGAAGTATTTCGAATGGCGTAAAGTCAGTATCAATTCTTGCAACAATTTAATAGCAACACATCACTTTCTTATCCAGAGAGACTGAGGGACTGGCCCTTTGACGTCTCGGCAGCGGGTTCAACATAAAGTTGAACACTGTGCCAAATCCTGCAAGCGATTCATCGCTTGGAAGATGAGAACGAGATGGTTTTCCGTGAATTCGGGGAGCCTTCTTTTTCTTGAGTATGAGAAAAAGAAAGCTCCCCCTTTTTGTCGTTCAGATTTAGAAAGTTGATGCGCTACCATTTGCTTGCGGAATCAATTATGTTCACTCTAGAAAGACCCCCTTCAACCTAGAGTGAACATAATTGGAAAAAATCTTCTAGGAGGTATAAACATGATTGAATTTCTAAAGGCCTCGAAATCATTTCGGACGGCCAAACGGGAGGTGCATGCGGTTCAAGATGTATCACTAACGATTGAGCAAGGCGATATTTATGGAATCATCGGTTTCAGTGGTGCAGGGAAAAGTACTTTGCTGCGATTAGTGAATTTATTGGAAAAGCCAACCGCTGGATCCGTAAAAGTTCAAGGAACTGATATTACAACTCTATCACCAAAAGAACTACGGAAATTACGTAGACGCATCGGAATGATTTTTCAAAACTTTAATTTATTTACGTCACGTACAGTGGCAGGAAATGTGGGCTATCCTTTGAAACTGGCTGGAACCCCTCGACAGGAAGTTCAAAAACGTGTGGCCGAACTACTTCAGTTTGTTGGATTATCCGACAAAGCAAATGATTATCCGGAGCAACTGTCAGGTGGACAAAAGCAACGAGTTGGAATCGCGAGGGCACTTGCTACTTCACCAGATATTTTGATTTGTGATGAAGCGACATCTGCTCTAGACCCAGAAACCACTGCTGACATTTTGCGATTGCTCAAAAAAGTCAATGCTGAATTTGGCATTACCATCTTATTAATTACACATGAAATGCACGTTATTCAAACCATCTGTAATAAAGTAACGATTATGGAAAATGGAAAAGTTCTTGAAAGTGGCTCCGTGTTTGATACATTCACAAATCCACAACATGAGACAACACAAAAGTTTATTCAATCCGTTCAACAAGATCGACCGTCTTCCACTCTATTGGAAAAATGGCGTGCCGATGGTGGAACCAAATTATACCGAATCGTATTTAAGGGTGATATTGCAGGCGCCCCCCTTCTTTCTCGCATCACGCGGAAGCACGGAACGGACTTCAATATCGTTTATGGAACAGTCCGAGAATTACAGGAACAATTATATGGAAATTTACTTGTTTCATTTGAAGGACCCGAATTGGCCATAAAACAAGTCATCTCGGAACTCTCCGAATTAACTGAAATCAAGGAGGTAAAAACAGATGCAAGTTGATTGGCAAACCTTTTGGCCACGAATCGTCGAAGCTACCGGTGAAACGATATTCATGGTTATCGCAACCCTTATTTTAGGCTCAATCCTTGGTATATCAATTGGTTTACTTTTATTTGTCACGAGAAAAGGAAATATTTTAGAGAACAAGTTTGTTTCGGTGTTACTTAATTTACTGATTAATTTTATACGTCCTATTCCATTTATTATTTTCTTGGTAGCTATTAGTCCCCTGACTCGAACATTAATCGGGACGACTATCGGAACATGGGCAGCAGTTTTCCCAATGACAATCGCAGCATCATTCGGCATTGCACGCGTTGTCGAAAACAACTTAATTAGTATTGATCCCGGTGTGATTGAAGCAGCTAAGGCAATGGGAGCCAGTCCTTTCCAAATTATTTTCACTGTATTAATCCCAGAAGCATTGGGACCACTTATTTTAGGATTAACATTTGTAACAGTAAGTCTCATCGACTTCTCTGCTATGGCCGGAACAGTTGGTGGTGGCGGACTCGGTCATATAGCCATGACATACGGTTACCAACGCTTTGATGGAAGCGTCATGGTCGTCACAGTCGTATTGCTGATTTTACTCGTACAACTAGCACAGTGGCTTGGAAACTCATTATCCCGAAAATTTTTACGAAGATAACACCTAAAAGCGGAAAGTACCAGTCTAGCCTGACGCTTCGCAGGAATGATGAAAGACGAAAGCTTCGTCTTTCTGACCTATGGGTCCGCAGGCTGGCGCTTGGAGCTAGACAATAAGGAACGAAGGCTAGTACGCGACTTCATGACCCACATCCTGTGGACCCAAGCGAAAAGCGACACCCTAGCTCAATAAATATAAATTAAGAGGAGAATTCACTCATGAAAAAATTACACGTATTATTATTGGCGATTGTAACCGTATTGGTCTTATCGGCTTGCTCTGATGGAGAAGCATCTGGCAAAGAAGGTAAAACTGTTAGAGTTGGAGTGACTGGAACGGATGGTCAAGTTTGGGATACGGTTGTTAAATTAGCTAAAGAAGAAGGCATCAACGTGGAACTTATCGAATTTGCAGATTATACATTGCCGAACCAAGCCCTGGCCAATGAGGAAATCGATATTAACTCTTTCCAACATATCGCATTCTTAAGTGAATTCACTAAACAAGGCGGCCTTGACTTAGTTCCAATCGGCGCTACATTAATTGCACCTATGGGTATCTATTCTGAGAAATATGAAGACATCTCTGACATTCCAGATGGCTCAAAAATTGCGATTCCTGATGACCCGTCGAACCAAGCACGTGCCTTAAGACTTCTCGAAACAGCTGGACTTATTGAATTAGCAGACGATTTTGGGTTATTCGGTGATCCGACTAAAATTACGGCAAATCCTAAAAACCTAGATATTTACGCAATCGTTGCGCAACAAACACCTCGTGTATTGCCTGATGTTGCCGCTTCTGTCATTAACAATGGAGTAGCTGGTCAAGCAGGATTTGACACGGCGAATGACCCGATTTACTTGGAAGATGCAACAAATGACAGTGTGAAACCATATATAAACGTCTTTGCAGCTCGTGCGGAAGATGCAGCAAACGAAACCTATTTAAAATTAGTTGAAATTTATCATCATGAAGATGTTATTGCTGCTGTGAAAGAGGATACAAATGGAGGTTCCCTTGTAGTCGATATAACTCAAGATGAACTTCTTCAAGCATTCAAGGAATTGGGGGAATAAAAAATGACAACGACATTTGATTTGAAATCACGTATTTTTGATGCAATTGATAACCACACTGAACGAGTAATTGCACTCGCAAAAGAAATTCATGCAAAACCCGAAATTGGTAATGAAGAAGTGTTTGCTAGTGGCGTATTATCGGAGTATTTACGAGAATTTGGATTTCAAGTAGATCTTGGCGTTGCAGGCCATGACACCGCTTTTTATGCAGTAAAAGATTCAGGGATTGAAGGTCCTACCATCGCCTTTTTGGCAGAGTATGATGCCCTTCCTGGTTTAGGTCATGCATGTGGCCATAATATTATTGGCACTACAAGCGTGGTAGCAGGTATCGGGCTTTCGGAAGTACTTGCTGAAACTGGCGGAAAAGTAGTCGTACTTGGAACACCAGCGGAAGAAGGCGGTCCGAATGGCAGTGCAAAAGGAAGTTTTGTGCGTCACGGTTTCTTGGAAAATGTCGACGTCGCTTTAATGATTCATCCATCTGGTCGCACTAGTTTAACCGGTCCAACTCTGGCAGTAGATCCACTAGATTTTCATTTCTATGGAAAATCAGCTCATGCATCTGGCTCACCTGAAAAAGGAATTAACGCATTGGATTCGGTCATTCAACTTTTCAATGGCATCAATGCACTTCGTCAACATGTTACAAGCGACGTCCGCATTCATGGCATCATCACTCATGGTGGAGATGCTCCAAATATCGTACCGGACTACGCATCAGCAAGATTCTACATTCGTGCAGAGACTTGGGCAAAAGCTGAAGCCGTAAGTACCCGGATCCGTGCAATTGCGGATGGCGCTGCATTAACTACCGGTGCTACTGTGAAGGTCGAGCGTTTCCAAAACGAAGTTCAAGATTTTGTGTTAAATACTGTGTTGGATAGTATCCTACATGAGGAATTGGAGTCACATGGTGAAGTTGTTTATACTGAACGTGGCCGTGGTTTAGGTTCAACGGATGCTGGGAACATCAGTTATGTGGTTCCCACTGCACATCCCCATATCAAAATTGGACCTGACGATTTGATTGGTCATACGAATGAATTCCGTGATGCATCAAACTCTGAACTTGGCTATAAAGGATTGGTTACAGGCGCAAAAGCACTTGCCGGAGCTGCCTCTCGTTTATTAAGCGAACCTGAACTGCTACATCAAGTGCGAAAAGCATATGAAGTTGCCCTTGAAGCGAAGAACGATAAATAATTTTTTTAAAATATCTGAGCGGCTTGCGGGTCGCTCCTTTTCTTGTCAATTTCAATCCTTTCTCACAAAAAAACGTCTCGCCACAAATGTGGAAAGACGTTTTTCTTATTCCTCTTTTCTCTTGCCGCGTTGCATCATTTTCGTGGCATACCAGAAACCCACAGTTAATGATAATGCATCAATTACGTAAAGCACCCATGTATGCGTAAATCCTGCATAAACTGAAGCTGTTATAAGAGCTACGGTTAAGATCAACGCTACATAATGAGAAAATGTAATTCGTGTAAACAAGATTACTAGTAATGCTGGTAAGAAGATAGCTAAGATAATTTTTGTAAACATAGATTCCACTGCTGTTCTCCTATCTGACGACCAATAAGCCAAGGCGATGATGATCATGATGATAAATCACATGTTGTCTTAATCGCACTTCACCTTGATGATCGAGTACTTCAAGTCGACAATGTGCCGCATTTATTTGAATCGCTTCATAGAGTTCTCTTTCATTGGTTATTGCTTGTCCATTTACTTTGCGGATACACTCGCCAATGGTCAAGCCCATCTTGTCAGCAGGAGATTCTGGTAAGACACCAGCAATCATAACGCCAGAGTCCTGGGGAATTACCAGGTAATTTCCTTGTTTCTGTTGAACTGCGTAGTAGATCCACACACCAAAACGAGCCAGTGCACCAACAGCTAAACTAACCACGGCAAGCATAGGCAACCAAATACCTGCAACAGCAAGGACGATTGTGGCAACTCCAACACCAATAACTGCATTTCCTACTTTTGGATAGAAATAGATGGGTAATGTACGACGAGCTTTTTGCTGGAAAGCAATCACAATAGGAAATAAAACAAGACCAAACGACTGATTACCCATAGTGAATTGTGGCCAATACGGAAGAAAGTCCGGAATGATATTTCCAGGTACCACCACTAATACGGGCAACATCCACAACCTTTTTGATAGATAACCAGCTGCTGTTAGGCCACGGTCAGATTTCTCAAGGATTGGAGATGCTGACACTGCCCCAAATTTACGAATAAGTATTCCTTCAACGAAAACAGCTGCGCCTATTAATAAAGCAACAGGTAAAGCCAACTCAAGCCAATTTGATTCACCTTGCCACTCAAACGTTAAAATGCTGAATGTCGTCCCCGTTTTAGTTCCAATCCATAACGCCAAAATTGCTAGAGAGGCTGCAATGATCGGAGATCCTAACTGGAAAACGAAGCCAACAACAAGAATAACACTTATAACACTAAATGTTACAATCCAGTCTGTTGTCAATGTTAATCCGATTGCAACACTGAGTATTGATAATAGTAATGTGTAGAGCCACGTATCTTTAAACATGCGAATCGTTTCTGTCCATCCCCATAATATACGCGTTCGAAAAAAGCGACGTTCCCTTTTCACACGTACATATCCAAGTAAGATAGCGAATGCAATCGCCACATAAAACAATGGATTGATGAACAGTTTTCCAATCCCTTTTAACATTTCTACTACAATCTCTTGCCACATAATACTGAACACCACCCAATCAACGGTTTGTGTATTTCTTTCCATTGTAACAAACCATTGTTGGATTGCGTATAGGTTTTTTCTACTTTTGAATAGAATGGAATAAATAACCTATAGATTTTTGCAGTTGATCATCAAATTTCTTATTTGATTTTTTAGACAAAATAGTTTCTCTCGTTGCTTGAAAGAATGAAGTATCCATAGAAGCATTTGCTTCTAACTTTTCATCTTGTTTGAAAGATAGTACAGCATCTGCCGTACTTTCATCAAAATAACCATCGCTACGTGTTAGATCATAACCTAGTGCTTTTAAAACTTTTTGTCCGTAAATAATATCTTCATTCATATCTCCTACGCGGTAAGAGCCATCAATCGGTAACGGTTCAAGTTGATAAAGTTCACTGGCTTTCACTTCATAATCCGCTTCAATCCCAATTCCGTGAATCCATTGTTGTTTTGGCGTTAACCATTTGTGTGAAGACAATTTCATTTCCCCACCATTGGTTAGTTTCCAAGTTTCTTGTACCGTCCCCTTACCAAAACTCGTACTGCCTGCGATGACTGCACGTTGATTGGATTTAAGTGCTCCACTTAGTACTTCACTTGCTGATGCACTTCCTTCGTTTTGTAATAAGACGATTGGAATTCTCTTCATCACTTTGTAATAGTCATCTTCTTTCGTTACCTCTACAGGCAACGGTTCAAGTACGCCTTTGGGATCCTGCATGTAAGCAAAAATATCCCCATTTTCTAGCATGGTTCCTACAACTTGCTGAACACTATGTAAATATCCCCCTGGATTGCCACGTACATCGATTAATAAGCCATCAATCCCTTGTTTTACAAGTGTTCTCGTTTGTTCTTCCCATTCTTCTGCTGTTTTTTCGCCAAATAATGAAATGGTGACATAACCGATTGCCGTGTCATCTTCTTCAATACGTTCACTTGTTACAGTTTGAACTTGCAGCGCAGATCTTTTCATATTTAATTCCAAATGTCGGTCTTCTGTTTCACGAAACACAGTTAACGATACAGTTGTTCCTTTTTTTCCTTTTATAACTGTTAATAAATCTGATAAACTTTTGCCCTCTACTCGTTGTCCATTCACACGCACAATTTCATCATATGGCTTTACTCCTGCTTTTTCTGCAGGTGAGGATTTCATCGGTGTCACTACAATAAAATGGCCTTTATTTTCCATGATTTCAATGCCAATTCCTACGCGCTCGTCCGAAAGTGATTCACGATGAGATGTGGCTTCTTCCTCAGTCATGTATTTGCTATACGGATCTCCAAGGGTTTCAGCCATACCTCGTAGTGCTCCTTCAATCAGCTTTTTTTCTTCAACCGGATGAACTGAACTAGCCAAAATGCGTTCATATGCCTCATCGATTGGAGAGTATTGACTAACCGAAGACGAACTTTCCTTGTCCTTTTTAAATGGTGACCAAAAAACAAGTAAACAAAGTATCAATACAACTAAAAAACAAAACAAAAAAACCCGGCTTCGTCTCAAATAAAATCGCCCCCTACGTTCTTCGTTTCATTGTATGAACGAGTAGGCAATCTTAGGACAAGAAGAAACCAGATTTGTTAGTGACTCAACTATTGCAGAATGAAAATCAACAATAATCCTTAAGTTGTATGGGGTAGAACTAGGTCACTTGATCAACTTTCATTCTAACTTGATTAACTAACCTATTCCCTATATAAAATCGAGTAATTAGTCGATTGAGGAAAGTAAGTCAACAAGCATTTGATCGTCCATGGGTCCTTGGATTTTGTTTTGAATTTTTCCCGAGGAATCAATGATATAAGAGGATGGAATAGTGATAACTTCAAACATTTCGCCAATTGTTCCATCTTCATCCATCGGGATCGGGAAAGTCAAACCGAAATCTTTTACAAATTCTATGACTTTACTCTCACTGTCTCCGTACGTTAAATTGACCGCTAACATTTCGACATTTTCTTCTTCCGCAAAATCTTCATAGTAATTCTGCATATGCGGCATTTCTGCACGACAAGGATGACACCAAGTCGCCCAAAAGTTTAGGACAACTTTTTTCCCTTTATAATCTGAAAGCTTTACCGCTTCCCCTTCGAGAGTGGTGAGTTCAAAGTCCGGTGGGACATCCCCTTTATTTAAGCCTTCTTTTTCCGCAACACCTATCATATCTACGCCTAGTTGTTCATTGTCCATAGATTTTTCTTGATCAATATTTTGATTCACCATATTCCCGATGACAATCGCAATTAATACCGCCAATAAGAGTAAGCCAACTATCTTTTTCTTCATGGATGTTCCTCCGTTTAATCTGTTTGGTACTACGATACGTTTGATGTAATTGTATCATGGCATATCGATGAAGTAATCCATTTACCTTCACATGGAACTTTTGAAATCCTATTAAATTATTGACCAACCTAAAAAACTCACTCCTAGTAAATAGGAGTGAGTTTAAGTGATGCTTAGAATGATACATATCGGATAGGATTCACAGCATTTTTATTACCTTGCCATGGACCTACATGAATTTCAAAATGTAAATGTGGCCCTGTAGAATTACCAGTACTACCCATTTTACCGATGAGTTGTCCTTTTGAAACAGGTGTACCAGATCTTACATTGAAAGCACTTAAATGTGCGTAGACTGTTGTGAAAATTTGACCATCAATAGAGTGGGTAACCATAATTACATTACCAAAACCATTCATAGTAGAAGCATAGGAAACGATACCGTCGGCCGCTGCTACGATTGGTGTACCAGTGTTATTTGAAATATCACTACCGTAATGGAACTTCGCACCAAAACCAACGTCTCCCCTAGGTCCAAATGTAGATCTGAAAATACCCGCAGCAGGGCGCGTCCATGTTCCTGCAGATACGGCAGGTGCATCGACGGCACCATTGCCTCCACTATTGTTATTGCTAGATGCTGCTTGTTGTCGAGCGCGTTCAGCAGCTTCTTTTTTCTTGCGTGCAATTTCTGCTTGGCGTGCAACTTCAATTAATCGAGCTTGTTCTGTTTTTATTTTGTTTTCGACTTCTTTGCTAATCTCTATTGCTTCTTCAAATTCAGCTTCAAGATCCTTTTTTTCTTCATATAATTTTGCTTGTTCTGCTTCTAGTTGATCTACTAATTTACCTTTTGAAGCTTTTTGAGAATCAAGATTCGCTTTAAGCGTTACTAATTTATCCCGGCTTTGTTCTTGTTGAGCCAGTTTATCTTCAACAGACGTTTTTTGTTTTTCTAGTGATTTTTTATCATTCGCCTGTTCTTCAAGAATCTTGCGGTCCGCATCCATCAATGTATTTACTGCAGAAAAACGATCAATAAAATCAGCAAAACTACTTGCGCCTAAAAGAACATCTAAGTAATTGACGGATCCACCGCTTTCTTGAACAGCACGTAAACGTTCTTTAATCAATTCGTCACGATCAGCAATTTTCTTCTCTAATACGGCAATGCTTTCTTTTAGTTCTTCAATCTCAATTGTTGTGCGATTGATTTCGCCTATTACACGATCAATTTCGCTATCTGTTTCAATGATTTTACTATCAAGACTTTGAATTTGCGCAAGTAATTGTTCTTGCTTCGTTTGATTTACTGTAATATCGCCTTTTTTATCTGTAATCGTAGAATTCAATTGGTTCTTTTTCTCTTCCAATTGGTTTTTTTGACTTTTCAAATCGTTAATTGATTCAGCCAATGCAGTTGGTTGTGTCATGAAAACTGAACACCCTAATACCGTTGCAATGGTTAACAATGTCCACTTAGATTGTTTTTCTCTCATGTTCTGCCCCTTTCAAGCTCGCGCTTAAACGCGTAAAAACTTACGTACTGACATAAAGCTTCCCCATACTCCGATGAAAATGCCCATTAACAATATGAGGGCGTTTACTTGGAATAAGAATGGAGTAAGTGGTAATAAATTAAATAATTCGCCTACTAAATAGGGCTGAACCAATTCGTATAAATTGATGTAAAGTACCGTCACAATCACAATTGGCAAAATAGCACCAAGAATTCCGATCCAAATACCTTCAAGAACGAACGGAATTCGGATAAACCAGCTTGTCGCTCCCACTAGCTTCATAATTTCAATTTCACGTCGACGTGCAACGATCGTAATGCGTATCGTATTTGAAATTAAAAACATGGCTGTGAATAACAACGCTAAAATTAAGCCCAGGCCAATATTTCTAGCAAGATTTAAAAAGCTAAATAGTTTATCAATCTTGCCTTCACCGTATTCAACTGAATAGGTATTTGGAAGTTTGTCAATTTGTTTTGCCAATTTTTCTGTCTCTTGCGGGTTTGTAGCCTTGACATAAAACGCGGCTCGAAGGGGGTTGTTCTGATCAGATAATCCCATTTTCCCACCAAAATCTTTTATCAAGTCTTCTAACTCTTCTTCTTTTGTTGAATAAACAATTGATTCGAGACCTTTAATATTTTTTATATCTGTTTCTAATTTAGTGATCATCTTTTCATCTGCTGTTAACTCAACTAGCACTTTTACTTCAACGTCTTTTTCTAAATCATCCGCCACTTTGTTTAGATTCATCATGATCATGATGAAAACACCAACTAAAAGTAAAGTAACCGTTACAGCACTTGCCGAAGCAAAACTCATCCAACTGTTTCTACCTACACTTTTAAAGCTTTCACGAAAGTGACGGCCTAGTGTTCTAGCTTTCATAACCGTAGTCACCTCCGTCTTCGTCACGGACAATAAGTCCACCTTCAACAGCAATAACTCGGTGCTTGATTGTATTAACAATCTCTTTGTTATGAGTTGCCATAATGATGGTTGTTCCTCGATTATTAACTTCCTCGAAAACTTTCATGATTTCCCATGATGTTTCGGGATCCAAGTTTCCTGTAGGCTCGTCCGCGATTATTACTTTTGGCGTGTTTACAATTGAACGAGCTATTGAAACCCGTTGTTGTTCTCCACCAGATAGTTCAGTAGGAAACATGCGTGCTTTATGTTTAAGTCCCACCAATTCCAATACGTCCATCACGCGTTTACGAATGACTTTGGGTGACTCTTCAATTACTTCCAATGCAAAAGCTACGTTTTCATAAACATTTAAACGAGGTAATAATTTAAAATCTTGGAACACAACTCCGATTTGACGTCTTAAGTACGGGACGCGCTTCGACTTTAGAGTTGCCAAGTTAATTTCATTAATGAAGATATCTCCACTTGTTGGGCGTTCTTCTCGATACATCATTTTTATAAATGTCGATTTACCAGCCCCACTTGGACCTACCACATAAACAAATTCGCCCTGCTTAATTTCTACATTTAATCCGTTTGCAGCAACGATGCCGTTCGGATATTTTTTATATACATTTTTCATTGAAATCATAAATTTGTAACCACCTATTGTTTACTACCTTTCGTCAGATTTTTTCCGACAGACTCATTATAACAAGTTAATCGACAAAATATCATTACATTACTATTACAAAAGTTCGTGCAGAAGCCTTATGGAACATAACGACTATGTCAAAGGTCTTAACACTGAATAAGGGATTTTGACCTACTAAACACTAAAATTCGGCACTACCACCAAGAATTCCTTCTTTTTATGGTCACATTTATGACATAACTCGATATCATTGAAATTTATTCATGTCATATATCGCTAATTAAAGAATAGAATCGAAAGTCTGTTAATAACATTATGTATGTAAAGATGTAATAAATTTAATCCTCGATAAGAAAAACCGGGCAAAGTGCTCGTTCCATTAGAAATTTATTATGTCGGTAAACATAATCATTAGTGGTAGCCGAAGCGAGAAAACGGGATAGTGATTTTCTGCCTGGCTTATCGCGGGAGGCATCCACTAAGCGCTAAGCGTGAATGAAAGGAAATACCTACTCCAGCCTATAATGATGAACTTTTCAGTACCCTATTTAGTATAGGACGATCTTTATACCGGGTTCTGGCAGTTTGAATTTTTAAACTTTCTTGTCTATCAAAAAAAGACTCATGACGGGTATGTCATAAGTCTTTTAATATTTATTTTTTATTCGCTAACCATTCTGCTACCACTTCTGCTTCAGTACCCTCGATTATATGTCCGGGCATTCCGCCGCGTCCATTTTCAATTACATCCAAAATTTCTTCTTCTGACAGGCGAGCTCCAACATCATTTAAAGCAGGAGCATTTCCTTGTCCTTCTAAATTCCCACCATGACACATCGTACAATTCCCTTGCACAATCTCTTCTGCGTCACCGGATTGAACTGTTTCTCCGCCCTTTTCTTCATTTGTAACGGCTGCGTCCTCGTCGTCACCACCACCACAAGCTCCAAGCATTAAGATCGAACCAAAAATAGCTGCCAATAATTTCTTGTTCATTCGTTTACCTCCTAAAAAACATTTTTTGATTTGCCTAAACTATACCATTTTCAAGCACGTTTGAAACCTTCACCGAGGACCTCGTAAGCATCTGAAACAATGACAAAAGCAGCTGGATCAATTGTTTTTACGACTTGTTTCAATTTCGTAAATTCTGTTTGATACACAACAACAAGTAAAATGGGACGTTCTTGATCCGTATATCCACCAACTGCTGGAAGCTTAGTCACGCCACGATTAACTTCCACATAGATAGCATCCCGTATTTCTTCTTGTTTATTCGTAATTATATAAACCATTTTTGATTGGCTAAATCCGAGTTGAATGATATCAATTGTTTTTGTAGTGACAAATAAGCCGATTAAGGCATATAGCCCTTTTTCAACATCGAATACAAGAGCAGCAGAGAGTACAATTAGTCCATCGATTAACATGACGCTTGTTCCAAGTGTTAAACCTGTATATTTCGCTATAATTTGAGCAGCTAAATCCGTACCACCTGTTGATGCTCGACCACGGAAAACTATACCTAAGCCAGTTCCTACTGATATCCCGCCAAATAAAGCCCCAAGCAATGGATTAAGTGTGGCTGGTTCCCAGTCTGCTGTTACAATTACAATGAATGGCAATGTTAAAGTTCCTACTAGAGAACGAGCCCCAAATTGTTTCCCAAGAAAAATAACACCTGCAATAAACAACGGAATATTAAATGCGTATTGCACAAGTCCTGGATTCCAGTTAAATATTCCATATAAAATCGTACTAATCCCACTGACGCCACCAGAAGCAATTTCATTCGGCAATAAAAAGACATTAAAGCCAAGTGCAACAATGGTCGCTCCGATAATAATATATACATACTCTAAAACGGATGCCAGTAGTGGATGTGGCTCTTTCCGATTTTTACGATTCATGTTAGTACCTACTTTCTTAATCTGTAAAATTTCCCTTCAGAAGTATAGCAGACCAAGTGTAGCGTGTGAAGTTCAGCCTGGTGAAGCGCTAAAGAAAACCATTCAATCTATATTTTTATTGCATAAATTTTCATGTGTTTACCGCGAAATTTATCGCAAATTAAAAAACGAGCACCCATATAGGATGCCCGTATTTATTATTTAATTCATTCTTGAACGTAAATAACTATTGATAAATAAATCGATGTCACCGTCCATAACACCTTGGACGTTCCCACTTTCTGCATTCGTACGATGATCTTTTACCATTGAATATGGATGGAATACGTATGAGCGTATTTGACTTCCCCATCCGATTTCTTTTTGATCGCCACGAATTTCAAGCATTTGTGCTTCTTTTTCTTCTATTTTCAACTGATACAATTTGGCTTTTAAGTACGTCATTGCTTTTTCACGGTTTTTGATTTGAGAACGTTCTTGCTGACAGGTAACGACCGCTCCTGTCGGTAAGTGCGTAATACGAACAGCAGAGTCAGTCGTGTTAATATGCTGACCACCCGCTCCACTTGCACGATACGTATCAATTTTCAAATCTTCCGTGCGAATTTCAATTTCAATTTGATCATTAAATTCAGGCATTACTTCACACGAAGCGAAAGATGTATGTCGTCTTCCTGAAGAATCAAATGGTGAAATTCGAACAAGACGGTGAACGCCTTTTTCAGCTTTTAAATATCCATAAGCATTATGACCCTTAAATCCGAGTGTTACGGATTTAACACCAGCTTCGTCTCCTGCCAAATAATCCAGCGTTTCAACTTTAAAGCCTTTCTTCTCGCCCCAACGTTGGTACATACGAAGTAACATAGAAGCCCAGTCTTGAGACTCCGTACCACCCGCACCAGCGTGTAATTCAAGAATCGCATTATTTTTATCGTATTCTTCACTTAATAACAGTTGCAACTCGAAGTCATTCATTTTCGTTGTGAATTCTTTCATTTCTTGCCCAAGTTCTTCTTGCAAGTCCTCATCAGATTCTTCTCGTAATAACTCAAGTGTCATTTCTAAGTTATCTTGCGTATCCTCTAATGTTTTAAATTCATTGACGATTTCTTTTAATGCATTACTTTCATTAATAACAACTTGCGCCGCATTCTGATCATTCCAGAAATCGGGCATGGACATATTTTCATCCAACTCGGCTATTCGAGCCTCTTTGTTTTCTAAGTCAAAGAGACCCCCTAAAGTCGGTTAATTTTGAAGCAGTTCTATCTAGTTCATTTCGTACATCTGATAATTCCATCATTTCATAATTCCTCCGTTATCTTTCAACAGCTCCATGGCAATTTTTGAATTTCTTGCCACTCCCACATGGGCATATTTCGTTTCGTCCTACAGTTGACGCTGTACGCACTGGTTTTTTCTTAACTGGTCCAGCTTCTTCTTTTGGGTTGACAGCTTGTCCTTTGGCAACTTCTTCACGTTGTAAATTATTGCGAATTTCAGCTTTCAACGCATATTTTGCTACGTCCTCTTTAATCGAATCAACCATGGTTTCAAACATGGCAAATCCTTCATTTTGATATTCACGCAAAGGATCGATTTGTCCATATGCACGCAAGTGAATACCTTGTCGAAGTTGATCCATCGCATCGATATGGTCAATCCATTTCGTATCAATAGATCGAAGTAAAATAACTTTTTCGAACTCACGCATACGTTCAGACGTCATTTCAGCTTCTTTTTCGTCATAGTGTTTGTACACTTCTTCTTTTAGTAACGCAATAATTTCATCCGCTGACTTACCTTCTAATTGTGTGTGTGTAATCGTGCCTTCATCCAAGAAGTTGGCTTTAATATAATCAACAAGACCTTTGTAATTCCATTCGCTCTGCTTATCTGATGTTGTATGAATGGCAACTACTTGCTCAATGACTTCATTAATCATCGTTTCAACTAAATTACGCATGTTTTCCGTTTCTAAAACTTCAAGACGCTCTTTATAGATAATTTCACGCTGTTGACGTAATACATCATCGTATTGGAGCAAACGTTTACGGGCATCAAAGTTATTACCCTCAACACGTTTTTGTGCCGATTCAACTGCACGCGTCACCATTTTAGATTGGATTGGTTGAGAATCGTCCATCCCTAAACGTGTCATCATCGCACGCATATTATCTGAACCGAATCGACGCATCAACTCATCTTCCATAGAAAGATAGAATTGAGTAACACCAGGATCTCCTTGACGTCCAGAACGTCCACGAAGCTGATTATCAATTCGGCGTGATTCATGACGTTCTGTACCAATTACAGCTAAACCACCAACATCAATTACTCCATCACCAAGTTTAATATCCGTACCACGTCCAGCCATATTTGTAGCAATCGTTACTGATCCTTTATGACCCGCAGTTGAGATGATTTCCGCTTCGCGTTCATGGTTTTTCGCATTAAGTACGTTATGGGGAATCCCGTGTTTCGTTAATAAATTCGAAATGATTTCAGAAGTTTCAATAGCTACTGTACCTACTAGAACAGGTTGCCCTGCTTTATGTCGCTCCGCAATATCTTCTGCTGCCGCTTTGTATTTGCCTTCCATTGAAGCATAAATTAAGTCGGCACGGTCATCACGAGAAATCACCTTATTAGTTGGTATGACAATAACATTCATATTGTAAATATTGCGGAACTCTTCTTCTTCCGTTTTTGCAGTACCTGTCATACCCGATAGTTTTTCATACATACGGAAGTAGTTTTGGAACGTAATTGTCGCCATCGTCATCGATTCATTTTGAATCTCGAGACCTTCCTTCGCCTCGATCGCTTGATGAAGACCGTCTGAGTATCTACGACCTTTCATTAAACGACCAGTGAATGAGTCAACGATTACAATGCCGCCATCTTGCACAACATAATCAACATCATTATGCATACTTGCGTGTGCTTTTAATGACTGGTTAATCGCGTGATTCAAACCAACATGTGTCAAATCGAATAAATTATCGATGCCAAATGCTTTTTCAATTCGTTCAATCCCTTTTTCTGTTAACACAACGCCTTTTGTTGATTCGTCATATGAATAATCCTCTTCTATACGAAGAGTACGAACTAATGCATTTGAATGAATGTAAAGTTGTGCAGACTTCGCCGCGTTACCTGAAATAATAAGAGGAGTACGCGCTTCGTCAATTAAAATCGAGTCAACTTCATCGATTACTGCAAAGAAGAGTGGACGTTGTACATGTTCTTCTTTGTACAACACCATGTTATCTCGTAAGTAATCAAATCCTAACTCATTGTTTGTGGAATACGTAATATCTGCTGCATACGCTTCACGTTTTTCATCTTTATTCAAACTGTTAATATTTAGACCAACTGTTAAGCCTAAGAAATTGTACAATTGACCCATTTCGGCAGCATCACGACTTGCTAAATATTCATTGACGGTGACAACGTGAACACCTTTTCCTGTCAATGCATTTAAATATACTGGCATTGTTGAGGTTAACGTTTTACCTTCACCAGTTTTCATTTCCGATATATTTCCTTCATGAAGTGCCGCAGCACCCATGATTTGAACATGGAATGGATACATACCAAGTACACGTTTAGCTGCTTCTCGAACTACAGCAAATGCTTCTGCTTGGATATCTGACAGTGTAGATCCATCTGCCAAACGACCTTTAAATTCGTCGGTTTTTGCACGTAATTGATCATCATTTAACGCTTCTATCTCTTTTGCAAATGCCTCTACTTTATCGGCAATTTTCTCTAGTCTCTTCAAATCTTGTTTATTTGTGTCAAATACTTTTTTTAATACACCAAGCATTAGAATCACTTCCCATATAGTCTCACCGTCTATTTTACCACTGCTGCAATAGGGGTGCAAATGACGCATGTATTATTATAGTAAGAATGTTACTATTTTCAGCTGCTTATACGGCATAGTAGTTGAGTATCATACTATTTTATGGGTAAGTTAAATTTATCCTTTTTTTCGTATATTTGCTCTGGATGTCGTTCTACATTTGTCCCAAAAACAGCAAAAGCCCTCCATTTGGAGGGCTTTTGCTGTTTTTATTATTAATTTGTTTCAATTAAGCCGTATTTGCCATCTTTACGCTTGTAAACAATATTTGTACCGTTTGATTCTGCATCAGTAAATACGAAGAAGTTATGCCCAAGCATATCCATTTGTAAAACAGCTTCTTCCTGATCCATTGGTTTCAATTCAAATTGTTTTGTACGAACAATATGAACGTCATCTTCACTGTCATCTTGATAAGCCGCTTGTTCAGGAGATTGAGCGTAAGCAAAATAGGCTGCTGCTCCGCCTTCGCGATCTCTATACTTACGATTTACTTTTGTTTTATGTTTACGAATTTGACGCTCTAACTTATCGACAATTAAATCGACTGCTGCATACATATCGTTGTGTCGCTCTTCAGCACGAAGCGTTAAATTCTTCATTGGTATCGTTACTTCTACTTTAGTCTGACTATCACTATATACCTTTAAATTGACATTTGCGTTCGCTTTAAAATCATCGTTGAAGTAACGTTCTACTTTGTTAATTTTATTTTCAACATGATCTCGAATCGCAGGAGTTACCTCAACGTTTTCACCGCGGATATTAAAATTTAACATTTAAACTCCTCCTTTAATTAAGGCTATGTATACCTTATTCTACATATCCCCTAATTTATCCTGCTACAAACTAAAAACTTTTTACATTTTGTCGAATGAAAGAGTATTTTCTGCAGTTTATGCCCGAATCAATGTGATTGCGCTCACCTTTTGTGCACCCGCTTTTTTTAGGATAAATGCAATGTGGCGTAGTGTGGTGCCTGTTGTATAGAGATCATCAACTAATAATATGGTTTGATTTTGAACATCTGCACATACTGTAAAATTAATTTCTGATGTTACACGTTCTTTTTTTGATTTCTTTACTTGTGAACTGTTTGTAATTTTAGTTAATACTTGTGTAAATGGCACGTTTGCTTCTACTAATAGTTGTTCTACTTGTGAAAAAGTTCGAACTTTTAACATTTCCTGATGGAGTGGAACTGGAACAATGAGATGTTCAGTTTTCTTAAGATGAGAAAAGTCAGCTGTGAAAACTTTTGCTAGTTCCACGTCATGCTGAAATTTATATTGTTGGTAAATTTGTTTCATCCATTTGTTGTAAGAATATATGGATGTTAATGAATCGAGTGCACCTTCGTATATTGTTCCAATCCAGTCCGTTTCATGCTCTTTATCGGTCGCTTTTTCAAATTTACTTTTACATTTCTCACAAATGGTTTCAAATTGTTTCATCATAAACAGTCGTTGCCACGATGGAGCTTCTAAAAATGGAGTTGCACATATCAAACAATTCATACCTAGACTCGTTTCGCATTATGTGAGCTTATAGTTGATTTCGACTGATCCATCGCCCTTGATATACCATGATGAAAGAACACAAGATCACCTGTCGGATACTCTATTGAACGACCTACTCGACCACCAATTTGGATTAAGGCACTGCTAGTAAAAATGGCTTCATCCGCTCCAACCACTGCGACTTGGACGTTTGGAATGGTAATCCCTCTTTCCAAAATTGTAGTTGTCAAAAGTCCAGGAATTTTCTTCTCACGTAATTTCATTACTTTTTCTTTACGATTTTCATCTTCAGCATGAACCGAAACAATCTCCTCATGAAATCGTTGAAATAAAGGCAAAGCTAGTTCCATTAAATCAATGGTTGGGAAAAAAATGAGAAATGGTTGAGTCTTTATCAAACATTGCTTCGTCCACTTTTGTAGTTTTTGGGGAAGCTTATCTTTCTTTATATGCTTATTGTAGTTCCATAAACCATCAAATCGTGGAACTGGTAAAGAAAATCCATGAAAACGCTCAGAAATAAGCGATATATTTGTCGCCTGCTTCACTAACTCATCTGAAGGTGTGGCGGTAATATAGTGAACAACTGCGTGTTTCTTCTTTGCTTTTTGAACAGCAAATTGTAATGCTTCATCCACCGTGTACGGAAATGCATCGGCCTCATCTACAAAAACAACATCAAACGCTTTTTCAAACCGTAATAATTGATGTGTCGTTGCAATGATTAATTGTGCGTAGTTTGTGTTCATAGGTGATCCGCCATACAAAGGATGGATGATTGTACTCGGAAAAACTTGCTGAAATCGTGGTGCTAGTTCCAAGACTACATCTGTTCTAGGAGTTGCCACACAAACTCGTTGACCACGTGTCAGCAATTCAAAAATCGCTGGAAATAGTAGTTCCGTTTTTCCTGCTCCACAAACAGCATGTACTAAGTGGCTTTGATTCGCTCGAACACTTTGTAGCAATTCACTTGACGCTTTAGCTTGTATAGAAGTTAATGTACCTGTCCAATTAAATGTATGCTGACAGGAAGATTCAACCAATGGACCAGACCACGTTATTAACTCTGTACAACTACTGACTCTACCCATACGTATACAATGTCTGCAATAGCGACAAGGTCCATTACATTTTGCACATTGAAACGTGGTCAACTTTTTGCTACCGCAACGTCGACATTGACTTTTTTCATTTTGATTAATTCGGGAATTATTGTTCGGCTGAATGCCTTTGTGGGGGGTGATAAAACTTTTGTGTATGAACTCCTCGATCACCGGTAAAGGAAATGGAGTTTGTTCCTTCAACCAGATGCGACCCGATAAAAATTCTTGAACTTCTTTCATGAGCATCCCTCCATATCGGATTGACCTCATTCCTACATATTTATTTTAGCACGAAAAGCGGAAAGCGCCACTCTAGCTCGACACCGGTGCTGGAAGAACCGAATCGAAAGCCTGCTTTCGCATGAGGGT
>Ga0209013_10001061_pt1 | contig 25402 bp, 17 predicted proteins | sample Cruoilmetagenom2_FD_187291 | JGI IMG/M metagenome (GOLD analysis project Ga0209013, IMG submission 187291) | Oil polluted marine microbial communities from Coal Oil Point, Santa Barbara, California, USA - Sample 2 (SPAdes) (version 2) | ecosystem: Environmental > Aquatic > Marine > Oil seeps ... | reverse complement strand
CTTTCGATAGTATGTTCTCTTTTGTTTTCTTTATAGATTTCCAAAAGATTACTCGCCCCTTCTTCTAATAGAACACAGAATTCTAAAGCCGAAATTATTGTTCCTTGTTCTATTTTCAATCTTTTACACCACCGTGTATCCAGAATTAAATTCCATTCTCTCTTAAGCGGAGGAACTTTAGGTCGATCAGAAATATCAAGTATATCATCACAAATCCCATTAATATTATGAATACAAGGTTTACAAATATCATCGGCACCAAGGTCAATTTCTAATAGTGTATTTCTATTTTCCAGAATTGACTTGGAAATGGAGTGAACATTATGATTATAATAATGAGGCTTTAATATTACTCTGTCAGCAGAAAAGGAAGTTATTATATCAATAAAATGATGCGGTTTAATCTTTATTATATTATTCATATTTGTTCAAATATCATATTGTGTCGTCCTGAAATTTGCTTGCAGGTAACTTGTTTTATTAGCACTAAAATAGTTATTTATCAGAAATAATTTTGGGCTAACATAACTTATTTAACAATAAATGAAAAGAATAAATTCATCGATTCCATCAATCCTAGTCCATTATCAAATTTCAAAATAAGACATTCCAAACAATTAGTTCAGGACTTTAATAATAATTTATGCTTTAGCAACTGATTAATAACTACACATTATGTTAATTGAAGTTGAAGAGCTAGGTTAATACTTTTCATAGGATACAGTATTGTACTGTGCTTTATTTAATTTATAGTATACAGAGTTTTCAATTCCTTTACAGTTATCGTTTTTCCAGAAATTCATATGTAGCTTCTCTAAAACTTTTATTGATGCCTTGTTGTCCAATGAAGCTCTTCCAATGATTTCTTTTATGTCTAAATTGTTAAATCCATATTCTAATGAAGCTTTTGCAGATTCTGTAGCATATCCTTTACCCCATTCATTTTGAAAAAATCGGAATCCTAAATCAATTAAATTTTCTTCATTTAATTTAAGCCCGCACCATCCTAAAAACTTATCAGATTCTTTTGAGATGACTGCCCAGCGCCCAAACCCATTCTTTTGGTAATCAGAATACGTGTTTAAGAAAAATTCGGCATCCGAAACTGATGAAAAGGGTAAGTCTCCTGTAAATTTTAGCACTTCTGGATCAGAATTTAGCTTAAAGAAATGCTCTGAATCTGAGACACAAAGTTCTCGCAGAATTAATCTTTTGGTTTCAGTTATTTTATTCATTTCTTTATGCAGTACAACGGTCTCATGTATGGCGCGTTTCAACTCGCTATATAAATTATTGTACCACGTTATTCTTTAATTCTGTTATATTTTTTAAGTGTTTTGATAAGTAGGCCATGAGGTAAAGCATACGCTCTATTCCCATTAATTCCTTCCATAGTTTCTGCTGCTATCATCGCATTTATTATTGCTTCTTCAACAGCTTGAACTGTTGCGTCAAAAAATGGGGTAATTAAATCATTTGAAAATGTTTCTACTATAGTTGTTTCGTCTCGACTAAAAGCGTTTTCATTAGCTGTTGAAAAGGCTAAAAAAATGTCTCCCGAGCCATTGCTTCCTCTACCACCAACAATTCCAATTCCTAGAGGAACTCTTTGGGCAATTCTCTTGAGTTGATGTGGCAGAAATGGAGCATCTGTGGCAACAATTACTATAATAGATCCGTCTCCTTCATTTCTTCTTGATTTTGGCGGAGCCTTGTATACATAATTTAGTGTATCTCTTAATTCGTGGCCTACCGGAACACCGGCAACAGTAAAGTTTCTTTTACTTCCAAAATTAGATTGAACAATGACACCAACTGTGTAAGTTGAATCTTTAATTTTTACAACTCTTGAGGAAGTCCCTGTCCCTCCTTTGAAACCTAAACACATCATCCCGGTTCCTCCTCCAACATTCCCTTCCGCTATTTTGCCTGATGAAGCATTATTAATGGCTTCTAAAACATTTTCTTCTTTTACGTGAAAACCATAAATATCATTTAAGAATCCGTCATAAGTCTCTGCAACTACGGGATAGGTGTACCACCAATTTTCTCCATTATACCAATCTTTGTCGACATACCATTTTAAAACGGCATCTCGGACAATTCCAACGCTATTGGTATTTGTAATCATAATTGGAGTTTCAAGAAAACCTGACTCCGTAACCCAAGTCGTACCTGTCATTTCTCCATTACCATTAAGACTGTACCAATTGGCATAAACAGGACTGAATTTTTTAGATTTCCCTCGAGGGAATATTGCTGTAACACCCGTTCTAACAGGGCCTTTCCCAATAATATTCTCACCGTTTCCAGAAATAATTGTACTGTAGCCTACTTCAACACCTTTTACATCGGTTATTGCATTGTTTATACCGGTAGTACCACTAAACGGAACACCTAGATCTCTTGCTCTTGGCTTTTGTCCGTAGGTTTGGTAGCAAATGAGCACTATTGTAAAAACTATAAATGTTCTTTTCATTTTGGATGATTTTTAATGTGGTACAACGGTTTTGGCTATGATTTCTTTACGGAAAGGGGCCTGAATCATTTTCCGCTACACCATTTCGTGTATAAATATACAAGGATTTTCATTTATGAGAATCCGCTGTACTGAATTACAGCCGGTTTTGTACGCTGGCTTTATTTTCAACAATCTCCTATTAATGGATCAAGCTTTTGTAAAACAACCCTAGAAATAGAACTTTTCGAAGCACTAAGGGAGCAGTGAATAAGATAATTTCAAAATATTTTTAAGTAAATGACAATTATTAACAAGTCAATATCATGATTTACTTTTGGATATTTCAAAGTGTTGTAGTGGCTCTTTTTGTTTTCCACTATACAAATTTACCAGTGACAACTCTATGTTACGTGTCACAGAATTGATTTTAAAATCTTCAATAATTTCAAAAATATCGTGATGTATAAATTGGGTATTTGAACCATCAATTATTACGGAACTATTATCCGGAATTTTATTTAATATATTCAAAATAGATGCTTTATTAAGAAATGTCACATCTTCAGATAACATAATTTTAAGTTCATTTTCATCCAAAATTTTGTTTGTTTTAATCTTGTAAGGCACTTTATAATTATTTCTCAAAATAATAAAAATAGCCACAACCATCCCTAATGAGATCCCTTTGAGTAAATCTGAAAACAACATGGCAACAATGGTAACTATAAACGGTAAGAACTGCCCCATACCATGTTTATACATTTTTCTAAACAACTCGGGTTTAGCTAATTTATATCCTACAAGCAATAATATCGCAGCCAGAGTAGCCAAGGGTATCTGATTTAACAATTTAGGAATTAATATTATACTAAGCAGAAGCCAAATTCCATGCAATATTGTTGAACTTTTGGTTTTACCGCCCGATTGCATGTTTGCCGAACTTCTAACGATTACTTGTGTAATTGGGAGTCCCCCAATAAATCCTGAAATAATATTTCCAATCCCTTGGGCTTTTAATTCTTTATTTGTCGGAGAAACCCTTTTAAGAGGATCTTGTTTATCAGCGGCTTCTAAACTCAGTAAGGTTTCTAAACTTGCAACCACTGCTATAACAATTGCAGTTATATATACCTCAGAATTGGTCAATGCACTAAAGTCAGGAAAAGAAAAATTTCCAGCAAATTCATTAAAATTACTTGGGACAGGAATAGACACCAAATGTTCTGACCCTATAGAAAATTTTGGAATGCCAGAAAATATATTGTTCAAAATAATACCGGAAGCAACAGCTACTAAGGGTCCTGGAATAATTTTAGTAAAGCTCTTACTTTTCATGAATTTGGTATCCCAAAAAATCAAGATAGCCAAAGAAATTAATGTCACGATTACCGATCCAACATTAATATTTTCAAACATATTAAGTAGTTCGATAAAAGTGTTTTCTCCATCAACTCCTTGAAAACTGTAATCCCCTTCAGGATTATTATCATACCCTACGGCATGGGGAATCTGTTTTAGTAATATAATAATTCCAATGCCTGCTAACATTCCTTCAATAACAGAAGATGGAAAATAGTAACCAATAATACCGGCTCTTAAATATCCCATTATTATTTGAATAATTCCAGCTAAAATAACTGATACTAAAAATATCTGAAATCCTCCAAGATCTGAAATAGCATTTAATACTATAATGGCTAAACCTGCTGCGGCTCCACTAACTCCTAAGGCAGAACCACTTAAAAATCCTACTACCACACCTCCAACAATACCAGAAATAATTCCGGAATACAATGGTGCTCCCGATGCCATAGCTATTCCTAATGAAAGTGGCATAGACACTAAAAACACAACTATACTCGCCGGAATATCTGATTTGAAATTTTTAAATGGACTTAAATTCATACTATTTAATTTAGAAATTGATGAAAATATTAAATATTATCATTTGGCAAAATAAGAAAAATAATGCAAGTAAACTCCTATAAATTAATCAATAAATTTACCCTAGCTATTTAACCTGGAGTATTAATTTCTTATTCAACTTCTTCATTTCATCTCCAACTTTCTTTCTCAACTCCTTAGCTTTGACAATGAAGTAATATAATTTTATTGTAATCAATATTAGTAAATTTAATCTTTGTAAATTTTGCGCAATTCAAAATTTTATTACAACTCATTGCACACCTTTTCGGAAGATTTAGCAAGTGAAGAAATATGACTGATTTTTTCCTCGACTCACAATTATTAGCCATTTATTCTCGATACGCTCAGGGAGGTATATTACAGATAACTATAATATTAAACTTAATCCCCGGTAAATAAATATTGGTCTTCGGACAATAAAATTACTGCTTCGTCCCATATCAGTCTTACTAATGAGTGAAATGTATTACATTCGGTTTAAGTCAAAATTAGAATATTTTTTACCTAAAATGCATAAGAAAAATTTTAATTTTTTTATATGAATACGATTATATTTCAGCAAAAAACGCATTTTTTGTAAAATGGAGAATTCTATCAAATTCAAAAGAATTTATTTTCTCCTCTTTGGGGTTTTGGCATTGCTCTTGGGAGGGTTTAATTATTACCAAGATCAGAATTCTTCAAAACAGATTTTTTACGATTCTGAATTTATAAGAAGTCGGATGATAGTTTGTAGAACTCCACAAGCTTATAAATCTACTGCCAATTTTTTTCATATTAACTCATCTGCTGATTCTATCGTTCAAGTTGACCATCCAAGATATCTGGAAGCTGGAAAATCTTCAAGTTTACCATTAATATTGGATAATGACAATCGAATTCCTGCCGGAATAAATCAAAATAATCGTTTAGATCTGAATTTAGAAGTCAAATGGGGTGATTTTAGGATGGAAACTCCTGACAGGCCTGGATTAAAATTAGTCGCCATAGGGGAAGTTGGAAAACAGGCCACCATTCCTGCGCCATTGATTAGAATAAAAACAGGCACTTCGATACATGCCAAAATTACCAATACTTTATTGGATTCTACGATTACTGTATATGGCTTCCAAAAAAGGCCCTATAAGGTTACAGACAGTTTATTTGTTTCGCCGGGTAAATCGGCTGAAGTCGTTTTTGAGGCAGGGGAACCTGGCACTTATCTGTATTGGGTGAAATTAGGAAGAGGTCATAAAATAGAAGGACGCAATAGTCAAGAAGATGATCAATTGGCCGGAGCCTTTATTGTTGATCCGATGGAAGGATCACCAAAAGACCGTGTGTATGTGATGAATATTTTCAGCAATAGAAACGATTTGGAAGGAGCTTCACCAAAATGGGTAGAATCGCTTACAATAAACGGACGATCCTGGCCATTTACTGAGATAGTTAAACCATCTGTGGGAGACGTTTTAAACTGGCGCGTGATCAATGCATCAGATAGAGGCCATCCGATGCATCTACACGGTTTTTATTTCAATGTATTGGAAAAAGGTAATACTGCAGAGTCAACTATTTTTAGTGAGGATCAAATTCGAGAAGTTGTAACAGAAAATATGCGTGGCAGAACTACAATGAATATGCAATGGGAAGTAAAACGCCCCGGTAATTGGTTGTTCCATTGCCATTTATCCTTTCATGTAACCTCAGGTCTTCGACTTCCAGGAGCTGCAGAGGCTGATCCAGAAGGCACTGTAGAACATATGGCGGGGCTGGTTTTAGGTATTCAAGTAAATGATGGAGAGTCCGACTTAATTTCAAAAGGTGAGCCTAGAAAAGTCAAACTATTTGCCAATGAAGGTGACGAAAATCGTATTGCCTTTGATCTAAAACGTAAAGGAAAACCAAAAGCTTTTAAGCCCGGTCCCCTATTAATTTTAAAACAATATCAGCCAACCTTTGTAACAGTAAAAAATCAAATGTCGGAAGAAACATCCATGCATTGGCATGGATTGGAAATCGACAGTTGGTCTGATGGTGTACCACTTTGGAGCTCATCAGATGGTCGTTCCTCACCCATTATAAAACCCGGTGATGAATTCACTTATAAACTTTCGTTGATGAGATCAGGCACCTTTGTGTATCATAGCCATTGGGATGATATTCCGCAATTAACAAAAGGCTTATATGGTCCAATGATCGTTTTAGCTGAAAACGAAAAATACAATCCTGATATTGATCATCCTTATATTTTGGGATGGAAAAGCCCCAATCCAGGTTCTAAAGAGGATTTAGACCTCAATGGTTGGAACGAAATCCCTGTTCAAAAAGCTAAAAAAGGAGAAGCACATCGACTACGCCTCATCAATATAGGTCCTGCCGGTGGAGCAAGAATTGATGTGACCAAAAACAATTTAGCTATTCCTATAAAAATTATTGCTAAGGACGGAGCGGATTTGCCTGTATCCCAACAACAATATTTTGAAAAAACTCCAAGAATTTTTGTTGGTGAAACGGCTGATTATAATTTCACCCCTAAAGAATCTGGCACCTATAAAATGAGATTCAGATACATGGATTATAACTGGATTCAAACTTGGGAGGTTAAATAAAAGCTAGAGGCATAGGTCATTGATCATTTGATTTCGATCAGAATTCATAGATCATTGGCTTAGTTACCCGCTTGTTGGGCTAGTAAATTAAACAAGAGAAACGATGATTTTCGTCTATAGAAAAATAAGAAAAAAAATGGCAGATGCAGTTAATCTATTTGACATAGACTACACTATAATACAACAAAGAGTTAAGCATTAATATTGACACATATTAAAACCTTTTTTCGCCTTTCAAACCAACTACAAAAGCGTCAACGTAACCATCCTTTTTCATTAGTTTCAGATAATTTACAGCCTCTGTATAGGATGCAAAAACACCGGAATAATATCTATTAAAACCGTCATCATATTGATGATTAAATAAACTAGTTAAATTGACGTATATATCGGTTTGGGCATTTCGCAGGAATGCTCCAATTTGTACCGTGTATACTTTATTATTACCGTTAAAATCATAATGTGAACTCGATACTGAGTCTTCAATTGATTCAGTAGACTGTGCGATCTCAACTGTATTAATTGCACTATGAAGAGCTTCTGTATTCTTTTGTTCAGGTGATTCAACTATTAAATCAACTTTGCTACTCGGATCAACACTCATACTCATCACAATTTCTTTGGGATCAGCATTTAAATCATTAATCGTTTTTATATCCAGTTCTCCAATTAAATAACCATCCAAATATCCCTTCAATTTTAAAGTTGTGTTACAAGTTTGCTTGAAAGTAAAAGAAGCATCAGTTTCATTAGACAGGAAAGATCCCAATTTCTTATCATTATTATCAAATAACATAATTTGCACGTTCGGTAGTAATTCATGAGTATCAACATTCTTAACAACACCTGAAATCTCTTGTTGGCACTCAAAATCTACCGGAGAAGAAGGAGTAGAGGCATAAATATAATCATCTCCCTTATCACCTGTTTGTCTGATAGTTGAAAAATATCCTCTGTACTTTTCTTCAGTCATATAATAAGTTAAATAATCTTTTCCACCATTCATGGATGCTCCCAATTTTATTGGTGCAGATATAGTATTATCAAAAATTTTACAGACAAAAACATCCAAATCACCACGTCCGTTATATACATCTGATGAAAAATAAAGAACATTACCCTTATCTATAAATGGAAATATTTCACGTTCTCTGGTATTGATTTCTGGTCCTAAATTCACAGGTTTTCCATAGGTTCCATCTTCATATAGATCAACCACAAAAATGTCAGTTCTGCCCAATGATTCTGGACCGTCCGACACAAAATAAAGCTTGGTATCATCATGGTTTAAAACTGGTTGTCCAGTAGAAAAACGATTACTGTTAAAGGGCAACATTTCTAAGTTCACCCATTCGCCCTTTTCATTGACTCCAGCCTTAAATAATTGAAGATTGACCGAACTTTTTATTTTCACTTCTTTCTCGTCTTCCCGCTTCTTATTCTTTATTTTTCTATTGACACTAAAGAAAACGGTTTTCTTATCTTTAGTAAACGAAACCATGCCCACTTGTATATTAAAATCATTGTCTTTAAGTAAGTTTTCATTCATGAGAAGCAAATCATCTTTTGTAAGCTCCTCAATAGGCGGATGCGAATAAGTTTTGCCGCTATTTTCATCTCGATTATCAGCTAATCCCCCTTTTGGTGATGCGAAAACGACTTTATTATCGCCTAAAAAAGTGTTTTCAATATCAGCATATGAGTTATTGACACCATCATTTTTTAGAGTATAAACACCTTGTGAATCTTGGGCAAATATTCCGACTGGAACAAATGCCAACAGTATAATTATTAAGTTTTTCATCGATCTAATAGTTAGAGAAATTGTAGCCAATAATGAGCTAGATTAATATCACTACAATCTAATAATTTTTGAGACATCTAAATTGATGCAATTTATTAGTTATCAAGATCTTATCAACGTTAATTAATATACACTGGACCACGACAAACCTATCTAAACCGCTGAATATCTATCATATATAACAATTACAGTAAATTAAGATACTTTGAGGCTGTATTTTGCTAGTTCTAATATTATGATCGACTTTTATGTAACAAAAGTGACGTTTAAAATACAAGTATAATGGTACATTTGTGCGCTATTTGGAAAAGATCATAAAACCGAGTTTCGAGGGGATGCTCGGTTTTTTTTATGTCAATATATTATTCTGACATTTTAAACGTTATTGATATTGTTGTTATGAAAAAGTTAAAAGGCCGAGATGCTAAAAGGGTGTCTCGGTTTTTTCGTATATTAGTTTTTTATCATAACAATTTTCTAACCAGAGTAGTATTATATATGCTATTCTGGTTTTTTATCTTAACTTTTTTCTAGTTTTCTATCTTTACTTTAGAGAAAAACCCACTTCATTAATCCTTTCAATTTGAACTATTTACGATGCATGAATATGACCTTTAAACTTCCGATTTTATTTAAATATCTTAATTTTGGGTTTAGGGATTTTTTCTTTCCTACAATTTTAACTTCTGGACTTACTATTTTATCGTTTACCCGTATATATTCTTATACTCCAATTAAGTTAATCAGCTTAGGGATCAATGAATTTTCATTTGGTATTTACCACAGTTCATTCTTAGAGAATAACTGTTTTCTATTTACATACTAACGTTAAAGTCTTAGTTACTGACTCATCATTACTCTTTTGGCTTCCGCTTCCAAGTCAATATATGGGGTGCCTTCAACCGTTACGCCTACAAAATCTAGTTTTCCTCCACTAAATTTACTTGGGCTTGGGTATAGTTCACTTACAGCGTCGCCACTGTCATAACCAATGCATAAACCATCTCCAGAAAGTGTAAATTTGGCTGGTTGTGTTTTCATAGGGCCTTCTGCAACCACTTCTTCGTTAATGTATAATTTTGTTGAACCAACCGACTCTCCTTTATCACCTGTTTTTTCTCTTATAAACTCCATACCGAGTGTATATTTTCCAGGAGCGAGTTTTATATTGGATTCAAATACTTGCTCTGGCTTAATTCCTAAGAAATTATATACATAGTAAAGCTTATTGTTTTTAATAAACAAGGAGTGGCCTCCAAAACGAGAACCATGTGCAAATAAAATTCCTGATGTATTAGCCGTAACTTCTACATTTGCTAATATTTTATATGATCTCCCTCTCACATTCACAGCATTGCCTTCTGGTACTGGTGCAGCAAACGGGTAATAAACATATCTGTCACGTGCTGGCTCTGATGAAGGTCTTTCTATACCAATAATTTCAGCAGCACTTCTGTCATCGAGCGGTAACACATTATTTTTTTCCGCTTCTACAAACCATGCATCAATTAATTCTTGTAATTTTTCAGGATTTTCTTTGGCAAGGTCATTAGATTCAGATCTATCAACAGCAACGTGATATAATTCCCAATCATCTTTGTCAAAATTCCCTTTTCCAGAAAGAGGAGCATGTACCGCAGCAGCTTTCCAGCCATCTTTCCAAATTCCACGAGAACCTAACATGGCAAAGTATTGTACCTCTTTTTGAGTTGCATCGTTTGGTTGTGCATTAAAAGTATATGCCATTGAAACTCCTGAAAGGGGCACTTGTTTAACACCATTATAAACCTCTGGCATTTCTAACCCCGTTAATTCAAGAATGGTAGGAACAATATCCACTGAATGATGGTATTGATTACGAATTTCTCCTTTTGCTTTAATTCCTTTTGGCCATGAAATAACTAATGGGTCATTCGTACCACCTGCATATTGCGAATATCGTTTAAACATTTTGAAGGGCGCAGAAAAAGCAGACGCCCACCCTGTTGGATAATGTTCGTATGTTTCTGGCCCACCCAATACATCTAAGTATTGCATGTTTTCTGAAAGCTCATCAGGATAGCCATTAAAAAACTTATTTTCATTAACCGATCCGTTGGGGCTACCTTCACCTGAAGCACCATTATCGGCAGCGTACATCACGATGGTATTCTCTAGTTGACCACTTTCTTCTAAATAGTCGATTACTCTACCAACTTGTGCATCGGTATATTCAGAAAACCCTGCATAGACCTCTGCCATTTTTGCAAATAGCTTCTTTTCATCATCATTTAAGGTATTCCAAGGGCGAACATTATCAATGGCTTCAGCCATATCTTCGCGCATTGGATTCATAGGTGTATTTACAGTTCCTTCAGGTAAAATGCCTTTCTCTATCATACGACCAGTAACCCAGTCTCTGTAAGCATCGTAACCTGCATCAAACTTACCTTTGTATTTTTCTATGTACTCTTTGGGTGCATGGTGAGGTGCATGATTTGCTCCTGGATTATACCACAGGTACCAAGGTTTAGAAGGATTAGTTGCTTGTTGATCACGTAACATTCCTAACGCATGATCTGCCAAATCTTTAGAAAGGTGGTACCCTTCTTCAAATTCTTTTTCCACAAAATGATTGTCCTCAATTAAATCAGGATACCACTGGTTGGTTTCTCCACCAATAAATCCATAAAATCGATCCCAGCCCATTTGCAATGGCCATTGTTTTTTGCTAGCTCCAGAAGCTACATCTTGCTCAGGTACATTATGGTTTTTGCCAATCCAAAAAGTACTATAGCCATTGTCTTGTAAAATTTTAGATAATGGAGTTACTTCAGCACCAATTCTACCATTAGCTCCAGGAAAACCATCAGCTGTTTCGGTAATTGCCGCCATCCCATTTAAGTGGTGGTTTCTACCCGTTTGAATGGTCGAACGAGTAGGTGAACACAAAGCAGTAGTATGCCATTGCGAATAGGTTAATCCGTTTGCTGCCAGTTTATCCATAGTTGGCATGTTTATACCTCCACCGTAAGGAGACCAAGCTCCTAAACCCGTATCATCATATAAAATAAATAGAATATTAGGTGCTCCTTCAGGGGCTGACTTTGGTGTGTACGGAGTCCAGTCTGATTCTGAATCTCGAACGTCTAAGGCAATTTTCCCTTTAAATTCGGGTGACTTAATGTCGGATTGATTAGTTTCTTTTGCATCCTGATTACAACTAATAAATGTTGTTAAAAATAAGACTAAAACTGTTGATCTAAGAAGGATAGATAAATTTTGCATTTTCATAAATAATTTGTTTGGTTAGAAATCTTGCAAAACTAGTTCTAATTAAAGTATGAAAAAATATCATTTGATAGCTTTCTCATCTTTCTTTATTCTATGAAGAGTTAAAGGGGTAATCCCTAAAAAACTTGCAATGTGTTTATCATAGGTTTTTTCTAAATAATGGGGATTCCACTTTATTAAATCTAAGTAACGTTCTTTCGTAGACATAGAAACAAATGTATTTACACGATGGGCTAATGTTAGAATTATTTCTTTCAAGAAATTTAAATAGAATACCATCAACATAGAATTCTCGAAACCTAAATTTTCCAATTCGCTAATATCGAACTTGAGGAAATGAATTTCACCGATAGATTCTACATTTAATATTTGAGTATCATCCCCAAATACTCTAGCATCTGCAATTAGCTTTCCTTCTGCTCTGATATAGTTGTTTAATTCTTTCCCCTCATTATTAACTCTATATGCTCTTGCAGCTCCCTTTAAAATTAAGATTACGTATTTATCGGTTTTACCATTTTTAAGGATGTTTCTTTTATTTTTAACTATATGGTATTCTGTTATTGATAAAAATAGTTCAATTTCATCTTCTTTTAAATTGGGAAAATAATTAGATAATAAATCTATTATTTCTGTTTTAGATAGTTTCACTTATATGATTACTTTTTTCGTAGCACACCAAAGTTCAGTATAATAATAGTAGCCGAATACGGAGCAATTCATTTTCATTTTATGATGAATTTGAATCGGGATTCAACCCTTTAATTTACTAATGAACCGGCTATTATTTTTATACTTTGTTGGTAAATTTTTTAATCCGGGATGCTAATAGTTACACTTTTAACGAACCCGGTAAATTTGGAATCGTTTAAATCCTTAAAAACTTTATCCGCAACTTGTGTTGCGTCATCCAAACCAACATCTGCTGTTTCATCCGCAGAGAATACAGCTGGTTGCGTTTTCTCTACTCTTCCTTTTGCAACTTCCTCTCCATCAACAAAAATTGTAGCAATACCTCCCTTTCCATTACCACCTCCATCGTAGTCAAATAGTAATTTGATTTCAGCACTTTTACTAGTTATTTTCTTCGAAGATTCTACTGTAAAACTTTCTAATCCAAAGTAATTGTACGTGTAGGCGGGTTTACCGTTATTCATGTACAAGGCCCATCCACCAAATTTACCACCCTGGCAAAGAATAATTCCTGTATCATTTCCTTCCAGATCCACATTAGCTAAAATGGTCATGGATGTGTTTTTCACATTTAAAAAAGTATTTTCTAATATCCCATCCATTCCATCTGCCAAGGTTAAAGATTTTCTGTCTCCCATTAGGTCAGGACGACCGGCAATAGCAGCATTGAATCGTTCGTACAATCTATCATCAAGAGGATACACATTGTTTGCAATGGCTTCCTTCTCAAAAAGGTCTTGCATCTCCTTTACTTTTTCAGGATTTTGGTCTGCCAGGTTATTTGTTAAACTGAAATCTTCATCAACGTTATACAATTCCCATTTTTCATCCTGGAATGCATTCCTTGGTTTTCCTACCCAAGGAACCATATGTACAACACGTGCTAACCAACCATCGTGATATATAGCACGATTCCCAAACATCTCAAAATACTGTACAGTGTGACGGTCTTCGGCATCTTTATTTTTGGTAGCATATAACATACTCACTCCGTCCATTGGAATTTGCTCTACACCATTAATCATTTTTGCTACCGGCAACTGTGTTGCTTCTAAAATAGTTGGAGCTACATCATTAACATGATGAAATTGATTGCGTATTTCTCCTTTTGCACTTATACCATCAGGCCAATGCATCACCATAGCATTTCGTGTTCCACCAAAATCGGCTGCCATTTGTTTTGTCCATTTAAAAGGTACATCTGTGGCTACTGCCCAAGCAGCAGTCATATGTGGAAACGAATTCGGGCCTCCCCAATCATCGGCCCTTTCAAGCATGCTTTCAATCGTTTCCTCATCAAAAATTCCATTTAAATGAATCAATTCATTGAAGGTGCCTTCAAGACCGCCCTCCGCACTTGAACCATTATCACCCATAACATATATAAATAGAGTATTATTTAAGGCACCCACATCATCAATGGCGTCTACCATTCTTCCAACTTCATTGTCAGTATGCTCCATAAAACCAGCAAAAGTTTCCATCTGTAATGCAAATAATTTCTTTTCATTCGCACTTAAACCTTCCCAATCCTTAATATCTTTAGGCATTTGCGCAAGTTTTGTATTTTCAGGAATAATACCCATTTCTTTTTGACGAGCAAAAGTTTCTTCTCTTAGTTTTTGCCATCCGGCATCAAACTTTCCGTTATATTTCTCTATCCATTCTTTTGGGGCATGATGAGGGGCATGTACAGCACCAGGGGCGTAATACACCATAAAAGGTTTTTCTGGGGTCATAGCCTTTTGAAACTTAATCCATTCGATGGCTTCATTGGTCATGTCCGTTGTGAAATGATAATCAGGATCATCTTTTTTATGCACTTTAGTAACTCCATCAAAAATTACAGGATCCCATTGGTTGGTTTCTCCACCAATAAATCCATAAAATTTATCAAACCCAGAATTGGTTGGCCAACGGAAAAAAGGCCCAGATACTGAAACTTCCCAAGTAGCTGTTTCGTGCCATTTGCCAAAAGCAGCTGTACTATATCCATTTTGGCGAAGAGTCTCTGCAACATATTTTGCGTTATCAGGTCTTATTCCTTGGTTACCCTGAAAACCAGTTGCTACTTCCATTACAGAACCTACATTCATCCTATGATGATTTCTGCCAGAAAGTAATGAGGCTCGAGTAGGAGAACATAATGCAGTTGTGTGAAATTGATTAAATTTCAACCCATTATCTGCTAATCTATCAAAAGTTGGGGTTTCTATAGCCCCTCCAAAGGTACTTGTTGCTCCAAAACCAATATCATCAATCATAACGATTACAATATTTGGAGCTCCTTTTGGCGCTTTTATTTCAAAGATGTCTGGTTTTTCAACGTTTCTGGCATCCATTTCAGTAATGGCTTCTGTAGTTGGCGGATGAATAGGTAAAATAGTACGATCCATTTCGTATGTGCCAGCTAATTTATTTTTTGAACTGTCTTGAGGAGTGTTACAACTCATCACAATTGCTAGTGTTAGCAATAAAATCGAAAGTTTTGTTTTCATATTTATAATTTTAGTAAATATAAAGAATTTTTTTGCTTTTAATCGAACTATCAGAGAAGGGAGCTATAATCTTAACTGACTAATATCTTATTTAATCTCCTCATCTATTCACTAACTTTCTTCTAAACAACCTTTCTATAACTCTGTTGCTTATTAGCCGTCTTAGAGTGACCTATTAATTCAGATACAATTTTCAGGGCCTATGGCAAGAACAATGGGAGATACCGTTGTTTTATATAGAGGTGTTATAATTCAGAAAAGAATGAATGGAACTATAACTGCTCAATATGTTGAATAGCTTTGAGATCAGAAAAAACATCTGCTTAAAACTTGTGTTTACAAGCCGTTTGGCGGCCTTTTTTTAGCCGTCAAAGTTGTTAACCTTTAAAATGACTTTATAAGCTTTTCATAAACCCAATATTATCAATTGCGACTACACCGCTTACATTTTTATCAAAAATAAATGTTATTTTTTCAATATCGGAAAGAGTAAAGTTTGGATTAATTTTTTGAAAGTTCTTTGTTGGAAAATAAAATGTCTGAAACACTTTTTCGGATTGTATGTCGTCCTTGATAAACCCTGTTTTCATAATCATAACTTCAATTACCCTCTGTAAAGGAGAAAACTCACTCAAGGGAAATGAGACTTTTTGCCCGGAAGAGTCACTTAATTGGATTGTAAAATCTATAGGCCTTTTGGGCTCATCTTTATCTTCTTTATCTTCGTCTTTTTGATAATCATCTTTATCCGAATCCTCGTTTTTATTTTTCTTGTTACCATCGTTTTTTGCCCATTTCCCTTCTGATTTAGGATTGGCAGATTCTTTAGATTCGGCCATAGAGAAAACCAGTACTGCTGAAGAATCAACAGCAGTAGAATAAAGACAGATAGTATAGCTAGCAATCAGTGAGTCAGGTACAGATTCAATGGATTCCTCTTCATTCTCAAGATCATAGTTCCAGCCCACAAAAAGGGCTCTACTTCCCTTTTTCTGCCATTTAAGTTGTATCTCTTGCTCACGCCAAACAGACAGGTTTTTGGTATTAACTACTCCACCATCCTGCGTTATGGTTGATACATCGAAGTCTTCATCAAAATTGGCAACGGGCTTCAAAGTTGAATCCTCGAATTGGTTCAGGTAGATAGTTTCAGGAAGCCAGTCTTTACCTTTTCTTGCATCAATGAATAGGGGCAGATATTCATTTTTGTTTTCCAGTGTTATGTCTAGAAATGAACTGATGTAGACTTGTGCAATCTTTTTCTGATCTTCAGAAGAGAGCAGCTGTTTAAGGTTGAGGAGTCCTGAAAAAGGATTGCTGGTATCGTTGTTGCCCCAGCTTGTGTTAAATTGGCCGTGATTGGCCCCATAAACATAAACTCCCGATTTGAAATGATAGATGCTGTCTTTAAAATTTACCCTTTCATATTGTTGAGAACCCATAAAAGAGCTAACATCTCCGTCTTGTGCTCCATGTATTACAAAATAATTAAGATCTTCAATTTCTGTTTTGCGATCTCCAGGTTCATATTGCCCATCAACAGGAGCTATAGCTACAATCGACTTGATATTATAGTTGTAATCAAATTTCACCGAAGCATCATCTGGATAAAATGGAAGTTTATTGAACATTGCAGCATGAGCCACTGCTTCACCTCCTCTTGAGTGTCCTATAAGTGCCAGGTTGGATGTGTCAACCTTTTTGTGAAACAGATGACCCTCCGTCTTGTTCCATTTGTGCCATACTTTTAAATGTTCAAGTAATAACCATCCGCGCGCATCATTTTCTTTGTCTAATCCTCCAAAAATATTTGACCAAGACCCATTAATAAAATTCTCATCTACAGATGCAAGAATTATTCCTTTGGAAGCGAGTAATTCTCCAAGATATTCATATCCAGGATCAGAATAGTCTTGCATGTTATGATTTCCATGGACAATCAGTGCCAAAGGAAAAGGACCTTTCCCTTCAGGATACCAAACACGAGCATTTATGGGTAGAGATCTAGAATCAAATCCCCAGTATTTTTCACGCCACCAACCTCCAAACCCTTCCCAATTGTCAATAAATGCAAGGCCGTTAACAGAATCAGTTTTAAAATCGACTTCGGCACCGTATTCTGGTCGGTGAAAATCCTTCCCACTTCCATACGTAATTGTATTTATTGGGTAAGGCCCTTTTTCGGCAGGAGAAATCGCCTTAATTTGTTGAATGTTCGATTCAGAGGATAGTGCCACATTTGTGATAGGATCCACATCAAAACCATCTTTACCATATAGAAACCCAAATGCAATGAACCCTCCAAATCCAATAAACATCCCCACGACTGTAATTGCCCTCTTTACCTTTGATAAATTTTGAAAACCGGTTTTTTTCAAAACCAGAATGGCAGCACCACAAAGCGAGGCTAGTACAAGAATTACAGCAGGTATGATCCAATCAAAGCTCATAATAAATAGCATTGGTAATGCTATTAAAAAAGCCAATTTGTAAAACCCTGGAAGATTACTTAAAAGATTGATTACCCATCTAATCACAAAACCAAATAGGGTGGCAGCCAGGACGAAGGTGAACAAAAATAAGAGTACCCATTGGTCTTTGAGACCGATATAAACACGTATAGAGTATATTAGCCAAAAAATGGCTGTTACAGTCAATAGACCTAATGAAGCTCCCCTTACTGCATTCTTTCCTGGCGTAATGGTTTTAATTCGACCCTTTAGCCAGCGAATAATTTGTAGGTATTTTTTCTTCATATTTCAGCTTGACAGATAACTTATTATATCAGCACTAAAATAGTTATTTATTTAAAATGCAAACCTAACGGTTGAATAGCTATGAAGAACTAAGCTATTGTTTTTCATAGAAGCTTGTGTTGTATACCGTTTTTATATTTAATTCATTCAGTAATTTCAATACTGTTCCCTTCCGGGTCTAAAATAACACTTTCATAATATCCGTCTCCTGTTGTTCTTGGCTCTCCAATTATTTCAAAACCATCACTTCTAAATAATTCAGTAAGTTGATTCACTTTTTCTTTATTGCCAACGGAGATTGCAAAGTGGGTGATTCCGTTAACTTTTCCTTTATCAGCGTTTTGTTCTGAAATATCAGGTCGATACATTATTTCAATTCTTGCACCACTATCAAATGAGAGAAAATAAGAGGAAAACATTTTATTTTCATTAATATATTTGCTACCACATTTCATCTGGAAGTATTTAGTGTAAAATCTTTTCATTTTTTCTAAATCCTTAACCCAAATAGCAAGGTGCTCAATTCTCATAATGTTTAATGGTATATGACTTATTTATATGCTTAAATCCATGACTGATTAACAACCTATTCGACATATACAATAAGTTTTGTTGCTTTTAATTATTGTTCTTTATCTAACTCTTCCAGTAGGCTTATTACATCCTTATTATTAGGTTCAATTTCCTGTGCTTTCAGTAAAGTTTTTTTAGCTAAATCAGTGTCTTCTTTTAATTTATAAAAATACGCTAAATCAAAATAAACGTGCCATGAACCCGGGTACTCTTCCTGATTGAATAAAAATAATTTTTCTGATGCACTTAAATCATAATCTAATATCATTCTCCCCAAAACACTTATTTCCTCTTCATTATAATTATAGTTGTTAAAATTTATTGACTTATGGTTTTTGTATGTTGAGATTGCTGAATCAATGTTTTCCTGTAAAAATGTGTTTAACAATTTTGTTGGTTCTGAATAATTCGATCTCTCATATACTGCATAATTATTTTTCTGAGATCTCAAACTCAACAGGTTGGTCTTCGATTTTTTATTTTTGTTTAAGATCGCGTCAAAAAAGGTTAAGGCACTCTCACAAATAAATTGATAACTGATCGAATAATTATGTTTTATCATATCTGGGTTACATTCATCAAAATATGCCCAAAATGACACAAAGCCAAAATGGGATAGATATGACATTCGATAAAAGAATTTATTATTTGATTTTATTGAATTAAAATAAGGATAGATCGATGGGTTACTATTATTGCCCACTAAAAAATATGGAATTTCAGTTTTGTCTATATGATAATCTCTTAATTTTGAAAGAGATATGTAGGATCCGTATTCTTGACTGACATCCATGCTAAAAACAGCTTTTACATTATTATGTTTCATTTGAAAGATAGTTGTTGCCAATCCACCACTACTAAAACCTAATAAGCCTATGCTAGAATAATTAATTTTAATTTTCTTTTCGATGTATTCAAGAATAAATTCCATATCCTCAACTTGTGCTAATACGCTTTTTTCAAAATCGTTGCGCTTAATTGAATTGGAACCGGCTGAAAAAACTGAAATAACATAAAATCCATGACTCGCCAAATATTCACAAATAACATGATTTTGAATCGGTGATTTACTGTTGGATGGAGCATAAATGATCAAAGGAAATTCACCTTTTTCAATAGGAATATTTAAATATGCTTTTACAGGAGATTCAAGGATTTGTTGAGTATTAATATTTAATCCAATCCCATAGGTCTTTTGGGCAAATTGAGAATATGCGTTTATGAAATTGTAACTATCTCTATCTATCACATCATTTGTTTTTGAATAATCTTCCCTAATAGAAATTAAGTCAATGTATTGCTTATAGTTCATATTCTCTTTATCAGATTCCTCTTTTGAAGGGTACCAAAAGTTTATAAGCATTGGACGAAAAATTTCATCTTGATTATAAGTATAAAGTCGTGTAGTATCATATTCTTTATAGTATCTAAACCCCACATTATATTTATTTTCCTCCAAATTAGGCATGCAAAACAGATGAGTATTTGCTATAAGTAATAAGTAAACTGTGAATTTTGTGTACGACATATCTGTTTTTTTTTAATTATGCTTAGATCTGTTCATATGAGTGGTACATAACGGGAGTTTGTGTATCAACCCACTAATATATTAATAATTCTTTTGGGTATTTGGATCACCAATGATCAATTTCAACTAATTAAGTATTATAGCTGCTCATTATGTTAACATAGCTTTGAGATCAGAAAAATCATCTGCTTAAAACTTGACTTTACAAGTCGTTTTTTAATGCTATTCAGAAATAATGGAATCAATCCATTTATTTGCGGTAGATACTCTTGCCAAAGCCATAACCGCCCCATATTTTATCTCTCGGTTAAGTGCTCCAGAAACTATTCCAATTAATACCATTCGTCCTTTATCTTCCATAAATATTCCACCGCCACTATCTCCTTTCGAGCCTCCTATTTCTAATTCGAGAGGTACCGGAGAACCAAAATGGTTCAAGTCAGAACTTTCAGGGCTGTCGAAATCACATACCAGAACGTTAGTGCTAAATTCTCTGTTTTCAAATTTCCCGCCAATGGCATCAATAACATTTTGTCCACCGAGTTTTTCTTGTTTTCTTGGAGTGTCCATTCCTGTTTTTCCATTTCCAATATAACCATATCCAATTTTTGTCATGGTTTGCCCTAACTCCTTATCTCCATAGTAACGGATGGCTGGCTCTATGTCTAAAACGGGTTCATCAAGTTTTATCAAAGCCATATCCCACCCGTTCCATTGAGTTTCTTCGGCATCAGGTTTCAGTTCAGGATGCTTAATTATTTTCTTCGTTCTATAAAATCTATCTCCAAACTTCCAGACAGACGAATCTTGTACAAAATGTGATGCGGTCAAAACCCATGTAGAAGATATTAAAACTCCAACTGCGTAATCATTACTTTCTATAGATTCAGAGTAGCGGCCAACACAGTTAAATTCAGGTCGACTTCCTAATTCCATATACTTTTCTATTTCAGTATCGTGGCGTATAATTCCATTTGTTATAAAACTGACTACAGGGAAGGTAGCGGCAGTGGTAGTTATTAATAATGATATAACTACTGTAAATTTCAGTAATGTGTTTTTTGTTTTCATATGAAGACTTACAATGGTTTGAAAAAAGACCGTTTTAATAGTGTTTATTTTTTGTTAGGTGCTTTATTATTTTTGAGTTAATTAAAAAGTAAATTATTGTTAAAAGAATAATAAATATAACGAGCGCTAGAATCTTATCATCAGATAAGTTAGAAAGAAACCACAGGATAACCATTGATGATAATATCGGAACGATATAACCACCTGGAATCTTAAATGTCTTTTCATTGGAAACAAACTTTTTATCACCCCTTAATTTAATTGTTGCTATGGATATACCTAAGGATATGAGTAGTGATGAAGCACTTGATATAATTGCTAATTGTTTAAATCCACCTGCTATTGCAAATAAGAAGCATAAACTAGTATATGCAATTATTGAAATATAGGGAGTTGAGTATTTAATGTGAATTTTGGATAATTTTTTGATTGGAATTATATTGTCTTTAGAGGCAGCAAATAATATTCTTGGCATACTAAGAATTTTGCTACTAACGCCACCAAACATTGAAACAGCTGCTCCAATTGTTAATAAGGTAAATCCAATAGGCCCAAATATTTGGCTTGCTACTTCACCCAGTGGGTTCTCTCTAAACGATGGAAGAGATGACCCCAAAACTCCTTGTGAAACTGTTTGGACAAGCACATAGATTATGCCAACTATAAATATACTAAACAGGATGGCTTTAGGTATTGTTTTTTGAGGATTACGTACTTCACCACTAACTGATAGTGCAGATCCTGCTCCGGTAAAAGCAAAGAAAAGAATAAGTGAAGATTCCCCAATTTGTTCAATTGATGGTACTGTTTCCCAAACTAAATTGGTTAGATTAACATCTTTGAATCCAATAAAGGCAATCAATAAAAGAGGTGTAATTTTAATAATCGTTATTATCTTAACAAACCCAATACCTTTTTTGAGTCCTCTAATATTAATATATCCTAATCCAGAAAATAAAAATAGAAAAAATAGTATTTTTATTGGTTCACTTTGTAATGAAGGAAGTAATTTAAAAATTATTTCCACAATTGCATTAGCAATAGCAGCATCGGCAGTTATCGTTGATAACAACAAAAGTATAGCAGTTAAGAATCCGGGATATTTCCCAAATGACTTTTCAATATAGATATAAACACCACCTGTCTCTGTTATTTTACTACCAACTTCAGCAAAACAAAGCATCATCAAAGTAATTAAAACACCACAAAACACGTATGCCAATATACTTGCGGATCCTAGACCTGCAGCAACAATAGCAGGTAAAACAAATATTCCCGCTCCAATTACAGTATTAATAATATTAGAACTTAGTCCCAATATTCCAATTTCTCTTTTTAAATTTTCTTCTTTTTCTTTCATTTTGCTTTGAAGGTTATATTTCGCCTAACTATTGTTTATATATTCTATACTCCCAATCCCCTCTCATTCCATGAATTGGATTCAAATATTTTGTCAAAAGGGCTTCTGATTTTTGCAAGAGAATAATTACTTGTTTGTAACTTTAAAAATAAAACTACAAACTTCTAACTAATTAGATAACCAGAGTAGGATGAATAATAACAATTAGTGTCCGAAATAGCATTAATATTTATCGAAGCTCCTAATTTAACCTCCTCATCTCATCTCCAATTTTCTTTTGAGTTAGTTTATATAATGGAGTTATAGTTCAGAAAGGGAATGAATGTAACTATAACTGTGCATTATGTTGAATAGCTTGGAGATTAATAAATGTGATCGCTAAATCCCATTTTAATTGAAATTAGGTTTTGTTAACTTTATATTTTTTGAAGACGAAAATTGATTGTCTCCTCCAAGCAGTCTTCTTTGTTAGTACGTAATTGTTTTGTTCTAGAATTTGAATGATCTCTTTTTCAGAATAATTATTAACCCACCCATTTCTCTTTTTATTTCTAGTATTATACTTTCCTACAGTGGCATAAGAAAGAATAAAAGAATCTATATATTCAGACAGGTGTTTGATCAATAACGGCACATTATTTACATATTCAAGCACTCCACTAAATACTGCATAATCATAATGGTCAAACATTAGTAATGGAGATTTGTTTAAATCTAGAACGATTGTTCCTTTTCCTCTGTCGACTATATCTGAGGGAGTATATACACAATTTTTCGGAATAAGATTAGATAGTACTAACCTACCTGCTCCAAATTCTATGACTTTTGTATTGTCTACAATATATTTGGACATTATTTTAGTTCGACCATCCCAATCAGATTTAAGCGAATTTGTTGTTTCCCATCTATTTAAGCCAAATGTGCGTTGTGCTTTTCTGCTTTTAGTATTTTTTCTACTGAATGTATTTATTATTATATTTTTCATTTTAGCATATCCTTTAAAACAAATGTAAACTTATCATATACAAGTAAATATAGACCTCAATTGGTTATTTTTTACTGTTCTGTTATTGATCATTTTTCACCTCCAATACACCAACTCTAGAACCAAGCGCCAAACTTGAAATAAACCTATTATCTCTTGAAACCTGCTCCCAACACTGTTGCATATCAACTGAAAAATCTATATCATCAAGAATGATAATTGTACCCTTTTTGGCTTTGGAAACTATAATATCTAATTGTGGGATGACAAATTCCTTAGTGTGTATGCCATCGATAAAAGCCATGTCTATATGTTTAGATTTAGGCAAAACATGATCGATATTAGCTTCAAAAGTTCCAATAGTCAACTCGAATCTGTCACTTATTTGAGATAAATTATCTTTTGCAAGCTTTGTCCAAACTTTGTTTGGATCAAAAGTTAATAATTTCCCTTTTTTGTTTGCTCTTAGTCCCGCTAAAAAATACATTCCCGAAACACCAAAAGCTGTTCCAAATTCCACAATGATTTCAGGCTTCTTTTCTTGCACAAGGTAAGTGAATATATTGCCAATCGGTGGATTAGTGCTAACCTTATTTGCCGTTCTGCTAGTACCTCCAGCATTATTATTACCATATCCTTCCCAAAGAGGTTGTGGTCCTTTTTCATTAGTTTGCTGTACAATCTCATCTATTCTTCTCCCATAAGGACCAATCGGAGCTTTTATAAAATCTCCAGAAAACACATCTTTTAGCCATGATTCTTGACCCTTTTTGATCCATGTCAGGGATACCTTACTTTTAAAAATATCTATGATCTCCCATCTAATCATCTGTTTAAGCCTATTTATCATGTCAATTCGTTTTGTAGATATTTGCTAATTTATTATTGTAGAACAAATAACTTTTTATCAGAATATTAGGGGATATAATAACCTTTTCAATTCTAAGAAGCATTAGGAGAACCTTTCAGCCCTCCCTTATTCTCCTCATCTCATCTCCAACCTTCTTTTGAATTATCTTACAATAACTCTGTTGAGCAGTAGCTAGCTCAGGATGGCCTAATAATTCTGATACAATTGCCAGCTTCTAGAATAGATACAGGCCAGAGATACTGTTATTTTCCATAAAGGCGTTATAGTTCAGAAAAGATTGAATACAACTATAACTGCGCATTAAGTTGAATAGCTTTGGAATTAATGAAATTTCATAAACAGTCAACTTAAGTCCGAAGTATCATATGTCCATATAAAATGTTTTTGTACATCCAGAAATAATGAAATTGGCACTTTTACAGATATCTCCTTGTTGCACTATGTATTGATCTTTTAGATAAGTTCTATGAACTATTTTGGAAAGTAGAATGGTTTCTTCTTCAACAGTTAAGTTGATAAATTTATTTATGTATTCTAATAAAGGTTTATTATTCATTGATATTTTCAGCTTATGCTTAATGTATTGGCTATGGTATGTTGTGGTTAAACTAGCTGAAATAGTCCGCTAGCTATATCTTTTTTTTATCTCTTGCTTCGGGTATTTCACTTGCCCACAATATATTATAACTGTTGTTGTAGTAGTTTGTTAATTTTTTATCAATTCAATTGTTCGGGGCATATTTTTCGGCCTTTGTGATTTCCATTTCGTCTTCAAGAAACCACTCTCCTTTATATCTCACGGCATTGAAATAAAAGTGATTATAATCTGAGTTGATTAATCTTGTATGAATTAAAAAGGGAATGTATTCGTGTTCTTTTGATGAATATTTATATAAAACGACAAATTTTAAATTGCTCCAGTCTATTTCATTGGTTTCAGTCAGATTTACAATTTCCCAAAAGTTGCTTTCGTATTGAGGGATAATTATATTATTATATGTAGCTTCAGATT
>Ga0209013_10001060_pt1 | contig 25428 bp, 23 predicted proteins | sample Cruoilmetagenom2_FD_187291 | JGI IMG/M metagenome (GOLD analysis project Ga0209013, IMG submission 187291) | Oil polluted marine microbial communities from Coal Oil Point, Santa Barbara, California, USA - Sample 2 (SPAdes) (version 2) | ecosystem: Environmental > Aquatic > Marine > Oil seeps ... | reverse complement strand
TGGATGTGGTTATGGTCTTGACATCACAATTCACCATGAATGATGATGTGGCGCAATCGCGTGGGCGGACGCGAATCCGTCCGATGATCCCGAATTTGAGCAGTGCGAGTTGAACCCCTTCTGCGAGTTGTCTGCTTGTGGTGTACAGTTGTATGTTCGATGAACCGCTCTTTCGTGCGCTGCAAGACCCATCAGTATCAAAGAGTCCGCGTAAGTATGCGGCAATCAGGTTGTTCGGTAGATTCAGCACCACATCAGGAAGAGAAATCCGGGACGATTTCGGTGAGGCGGGGATGCCAAGCGTCTGAAGAATCTCGGCGATGATTTTCGATCCGAACCTGATCTCGGGCGGGCGGACACCCGTGCCACTGGGCACCCCACAGTCGAGACCGAATAGTTTTGCGATTATCGATCTGTATTTTTCGAGTAATGTCACATCCGAGTTGCTGAACCGTATTTGAGATCCGCCATATCCTGTCTTGTTTCTTGATCTGCTGATGGAACCGTCGCCAGCGATGAGACCGACAAAGTACATAAAGTCCTCATTCAAATTATCGGGTAACGTTATTTTATGCCCGGCTTGTTGTGAGAACCAGCAGCAACTCTGCACGACATCGCCAAACACAATTCCGGTCTGCTCAGCAAGCCATACAAGCGTTCTGAGGTCAGGGTTGCCGCGTGCGTCTTCATTAACCCAGTTATAGTACAGATTGTTCTCTGAGATTCCGAGCGAGGACGCTGCCTTCCGTATGGTTCCGTATCTTTTCTGTAGTTGCGACACGATTTCGGTGATCAGCCCGGATGCACATCCAACGGTGCAGTTGCTTTCAAACAATTCGATTGTGTACGGGGTTGAACTGTTCTCTGGCAGGAGACGCGGTGTTACAAGGCGATCTTGATCTGTCAGGTCTATGGATCTGATCCATCCGATGCCGTGATCCGTAATCACAGGAAAAGGTGTGGCTGGTGTTGTGGTTATTGATCTACCGCTCTCTGTTTCGATGCGCACCATGGTGCCTGGTGCACGGAGTCGCCATACCGCTTCGAGCGGTTTTTCGGCGATTGTGTGATTGGAATCGATCGTTGATATGGAAACGCTGTTGCAGTCATTTTTCCAGATTCCGTCCTTCACCAGGACTGGATTTTGCATACGCGCCTCCACGAATTCTCCGATTCTGAAAAACCCGTCCGACGTCTGTATCCGTGTGTCGGGGGCAACACACAACCCCGCTGCCGAAGAACTCCTACCACTCGTGTATATCCCACGCGGAGCCAGTTTAACGATGTATCGCAGCAGTTGCGACTTGGCAATCCCGGGGTCGCCGACCAGAAGCACATGCACATCCCCGCGTATCCTTGCGCCGTCCGGAAGGTTCTTTGGAACACCGCTCATCAACTGGAGCGCGAGCGCCTCCTTCACCTCTGCATAACCATATATGGACGGGGCAATTGATTTAACAACACCTTCGTAGATTTTTGGGTCTTTGCTCAGTTCGATGATCGCCTCTTCCTCTTCCGCCGTGATCTCGATCTCTGTGAACTCCTTGTCCGGCGTCTCGATTGCGACCGAGTCGAGTATAATATCGAAGAACGTGCTCTTCCCTTCACGCGTAACCCGCTGATACGACCGCAGAACTCCGGTCAGGACCACGTGATCGCCGGGCGAAACGATTCCGGCAAGATCGTCCTCGGTGTTGATGTCAAGCGTCTGCGGCTGCTCGCCCCCGCGCAGATCCTCGGGAGATTCCTGAACACGCAGTTTCTGAGCATCCACGAACTCCGAATCTGTGAGTTTGATCTTGAAAGGTCCTTTTCTCCCGCACTCTTCATTTTTGCACACATAAGGCTCAACAAACCTCCCGTCTGCCTGGGTTATGTACATGGTTTCATGGCATCCGTTGCATTCGAATGCCGCAACAAGCAGTTTCGGGCGCACCTCGGTTGCCATGCGCACGAGCCCCTCGATTGCGATCAGCTTCGAGATGTGTACGCTGCGCAGGTCACGTATCGAAACCTTCTGCGGGAGGTTCATGACCCGCAGATGCGCGCTGGAGAGCGTTTTGTCGATGGGCAGGGCAAAATTCCTGAGCGCACCCTCCGCAACTTCGAAAACTCTGTTCGGGTGCTCCAGAAGCTCCTCTGCCATATCCGGATCAAATTTTTCGATGTTCACAAAATCGACATACAGACTGCGTTTCTCAGGATATTCGTTCGCCAGGGCAAGGATGTCTCCGAGATAATATCGATTGAAAAACTTCTCCCACCGGGCAGATGTGTTGGTTTCCATGCTGTGTCAGAGATTCGCGTCCGTACATATTTAGGGTTGTGACCAGTGGAACAGCTCAAGCCACACCGCTTCTGCAGTCATTGCTGACTGGATAGTGGATGCGATGGGGGGTTGTTATTCGATTTGGAGTACGTACCCAAATATTGTGTGAATATTCACATATAACACCACGAGATTTCACGAGATTAACACAGAAATCTTGTGGAGATGGCTGCGCCGCTGCTTCGCAGACTGGCAATCTTGTGGTTCATGTCATATAGTATTGAGCATGTCCGATTTGAACACGTTTTAGAATTTTTAACGAACGTATCGCCCATTCGCAGGAAGATTCTTGATTTATTCCGGATAGAATTGGTTTTTAAATCTATTCGGAGCGATTGTGAATGGAATATCTGGGTCTGAACACATACACCAAAAAATATTAAAAATATTAAAAATATTAAAAATATTAAAAATATTAAAAATATTAAAAATATTAAAAATATTAAAAATATTCAGAATAAATGAAAGAGTCACCGATTTTGGCATTCAATCAACTCGTAGCCCTCTGCTGCGCCGGATCCTCCGCCCCCGCCGCGGCAAACGCCCTTGCACGCCGCAGACACGACTCGCACACCCCGCACGGTATACCGCCTGATCTGTAGCATGACCACGAGAGTGCAAGCGGCGCATCGATCGCCACTCCGAGACGAACAATTTCGGTCTTATCGAGATCGATTAACGGTGCATCAATCGTCGGGTGGTTGAGCGTTCCGCACTCGAGCGCCCGGTTGAACCGCTCGACGAACTCGCAGGAGTTATCAGGAAACGTTGCCGCCTCCTCCAGATCAAAACCAACCGTGATGAGATCGTAACCCATATTCTCCGCATACCCTGCCGCAATCGAGAGAAAGACGAGATTTCTTGCAGGAACCCAGACCTGCTTTGCAGAGTCTGTTGCAGCATCACTATCCAGTTCATGCTCCGCGAGCTCTGGCAGCGCTGAGGAATCGGTGAGCGCACCACCAAAGCGACCGATCCACGGCAGCTCGATCACCTCGTGCGCCACATCGAACTTGCGGCAGATCTGGATTGCGCGCTTGATCTCGTTTGCCGCTGCCCGCTGCCCATAATCGAAGGTGAGCGCGAGAAGTTCCGAGCAGCGGTCGTACGCGTGCTTGAATGCGACTGTTGAGTCGAGTCCGGAGGAGAGGAGGATTACTGAGTTCATAACTTCACGAACGCATATATTCCCGCACAATCTCGGCAGATCCCTCTGATTTGAACGCTCTCATGAATGAAGACGCCTCTTCGCAAGCCCGATCCTCGATTACCGATACAGTCCCCTCGTCCAGTGAATAAAGCTCAGAAAAGAACTCTTTTACTGCAAACTTGCTGCTCTTGCCGAAGACCTCGACATCCCGCGTCCCTTCTGCCGCATATTTCGTAACGGTCCAGTCCCATATCTTCTGGTACAGATCAGGCTCTTCCTCCTTGAGAACGTCCCAGACCAGATTCATCCAGAAGGTGCCGACGTTCCCCTTGATGATGTCGCCGTGTGGGAACTGCTCTGAGATCAGGTGCCGCGGTGTTCCTGTGATCCCGTGCTGCGCGATCCGCACATCCAGATCGTTCTCCCGGAGCGCGTTTGCGACCTCCTTTGTTCGCGGGATATCGATTGTGACCTGCTCGATCGGGTTTCCGTTCTCGTCGAAGATGTTTCCGTGTGTGCTCCCGTTTGCGATTGCGAGCACCTGCGGGTACACGCCGGAATCGTTGAGCGATCTGATGAATGCCACTGCCTCATCAGGCGTTGTCAGAACCATGCCGGAAGTGTCTGTTCTCCCGATCTCGCCGACCTCTGCCTCGAGACCGAACTCGGAGTTGCCCACCTCTGAACGTATGAACCGCGCGAGTTCGATTGTTGCCGCGATGTTTGGCGCAAGCTCCTCTGCTGCGGTCTTACCATCGAAATTGAAGAGGTGCGAGGCGTCAATCGCAAAGCTTGTGAAGCCCGCATCAATCTGCGCTGCGATCAGCTCTTTGACAGAGTTAAGCTCTTCTATTGTCCCCTTCTTCACTCCTATGTGATCTGCATGCAGCGCCCAGACGTCCACGCCGACCTCGCGGGCAGCAGCACAGGTGCGCATCGAGAGATCCGCGGGCGTGAGCCCGGTATATCCACCCTCCAGATTAGACTCCGATTTCGCCAGTTCGATCATGACTGCGGAATCAATGTCCTTTGCCGCCCGAAAGATGCCTTTTGTGATTCCAGGGATGATTCTGGTGTTGCACGCCATAACGATACAATTCTTGTCCTTTAATGCGTTGAATATGACTGACCCGGGTAATGGATTGCACTCCATAATGATTCACCGCTCCCTCTTCTGGTTCCATCCGAAATAACACTTTTCATGTGTATATATTGTTGGGTTGTTCCGGTGTTCGCTTCTGAGGTTTGGAAGAGGTAAATTGTAAAAAATAATGGAAAAATGATAGCCACAGAGGTCTCAGAGGGCGGTAACAGGTTTTAAGATGAAATTTATGAGCAATGTGCGATCGGGAAAACTCTGTGTTCTCTGGGGCTTCATTCGCCATGCGCTATCCAGGATCGCTCTTCTGCACCGATGCCCTATTTGGCAGAATGGGTGCTCGTGTTACCATGCAGAACAGCGAAGAACCCCGAAACTTCAAGTCGCATCACCGCTGACGCTAAGTATCACGGCGTCGCCACGTAGTAGTACTCTCCGCTCGCCTTCTGCTCTCGATCCAGCCGGGAGTCCGGTTTATTGATCCTCGGTCTCTTTGTCTCCTCGTCACGCCTGAATGTGATCTCAAGATTCTTCAGGAACCGGTTCATCCCCTCACGTAACTCGAACGGACCAAAGACCTCGCCGTGCACGGCAGGCGTTCCGTCGAAGACGATCAGTCGGTCACTCAGGAGATCGACCATGTAGATGTCGTGATCGATGACAATTGCGGTCACATGCTCGTTTTCCGCGAATCTTCGTATGGCAGAGCACGCAGATACCCGCTGCTCGACGTCGAGATGGGCGGAAGGCTCATCCAGCACGTAGAGGTCAGCTTCCCTGGAGAGGCAGGCAGCGATTGCGACACGCTGCAGTTCTCCGCCGCTGAGATCGGATATCGCCCGTTCCATCAAGTATCTGAGATGTAGTGGGGCAGTGATTCCAGTCTCGTAGTAGCTGGTATCGACCGCCCGCGTGATGCTTCTCAGGAAATCCTGGACACGAAGGTCTGAATCGGGTTTTATGTACTGTGGTTTGTACGAAATCCGGATATCTGTTGATATCTTTCCGGTTGTCGGATCTTCCACTCCCGCGAGCAGTTTTGCAAAGGTACTCTTGCCGATCCCATTCGGACCGACCGCGCAGACGACCTCTCCTGCTCGCAGCTCGCCGCCAGCGACATCGAGTGAGAAACCGCCGTCTTCGTAGGTCTTTGTGAACTCCGGAAACTCAAAGAGAATGGGAATGTCGCGCACCGATCGCGGCGCGTGCACCTCGAAGTCGATTGAGTCCGGTCTGACCCGCACGTTCTCTTCAGGCAGGAATCCACGCAGGTACTGGTTAATCGCCTGCCGCACTCCCTTAGGATGTGTGATCACGCCAAAACCCCCTGGCTCGCCATATCCGATGTGCACCACATCAGCGAGCAGATCAAGAAGTGCGAGATCGTGCTCGACCACCATAACTGCGCTCTCTTGCGCAAGCTCCCTGATCAGAATCGCTGCGCGGATACGTTGGTAAATGTCAAGATACGGACTTATCTCATCAAAAAAATAAAAATCGGCATCCTTAGCCGCGCAAGCAGCGATCGCAACACGCTGGAGCTCCCCCCCGCTGAGATCCTCGATCTTCCTCTGGACGATGTGCTCGATTTTGAGTTTTGCTGTTAACTCCCCAAGTTTACCGCGTTCATCCACCTTTTCGAGCAGTTCCGAGACGGTTCCTTTGAACATCTCCGGAATCCGGTCCACATACTGCGGTTTCTGGGACAATCGGACTTTGTTCTGCGAGACACCCTTTAAATAGTCCTGCAAAACAGATCCGGCATAATATTTGAAGATGTCATCCCAGTCCGCATCACAACCAAGGTTCTGCTTCAGATTCCCGGAGAGAATGTTAATTGCTGTCGTCTTCCCGATTCCGTTCGGTCCGAGTATGCCGACTACCTTGCCATGCTGGGGTATCGGCAAGCCGAAGAGCGCGAAGCCGTTTGCCCCGTACCTGTGTGTTGGCTCGTCAAGGGACTCGGGGAGCGTTATAATCTTTATCGCCGCAAACGGGCATTTGTTTACGCATATACCGCAGCCTATACAGAGTTCCTCTGAAATGACCGGTTTCTTCCCGACGATTGTGATCGTCTCATCGCCGGTCCGGACGCGAGGACAGTACTTGATGCACTCGAGCGAGCAGGTATCTGGCTGGCATCGGTCCTGGTTCAGTATTGCAATTCTCATTTGTCTCATCCCCAATTCGTCTGTTGTGGTAAAAATGTGCCGGAAAACATAATACCCCTCAGACCAGAGCATCTGGTGAGAGAGGAAGAGCAGCCACCGCGACGATTCAGTCGTGAGGAAAGTCCCCCCACCACTGGACAACACGGATGCCGAAATGGCTTATGGCGAGAGTCATGGCTCTGACACAGAAACGATTACCATGGTATGTTCATGCGATGATTCCGGAAGGATGAGGTCGCATATCATGGATGAAACGGTGCAATCCCCGTGGGTGCAAGCCAATGCAGGGCGCTCTCGCGATTTTGGCGGGAAGCGGAGTCTGGCCGCGCTCTGGGTACGGTGCTCAGTCGAATGCTGCTATGAACAGAAGGGGGCTTACTCTCCTCACTCACCTGATGTATGACATAAGAAGAGCGTAAGTTCATATATCTCCTCTCTGTGTCCAAAAGCAACCAGTGTCACCTCGTTTTCGTGCTCATTCACCATGTAAATAAGTCTGTATTTTCCCTTCACCCTAAGAGACCTGTAATGGGCGAGTCGGTGTTTCAGAGGCTTTCCGGAATACGGTACCTATTGTAATTTCCTCACTTTCTTCACGAACTCTTCCATCAAGGATTTATCTTTCTTTTTCACGCTCTCAATCTGTTTTTCGAATGTTCTGCTGTATTTTAGACCATATACCACAGAATCACTCCAGAAATAAACTGTTTAAATCCTCTTCCGACTTAATTTCGGAGATATTTCCATCAGCAATATCTTTTTCACTGTTCCTTATCTGCTCCATCAGATCCCTATCGCCTAAAATCTCTATGGTCTCCATCAAGGATTCCATCTCCCCAACCAGACTTTCAAAGTCCTCTTTGCGCAGCACCACATTTTCTTCGACCTCTTTTATTTGCATAACATTTATCATTATACCACCTTCTGGTATTATGGAAGCTTGAATGGATATTATAGTTAACCGCGTGACTCGCCACAATTGGATAACAGCCAGATTTGTGTGGTTGTTTGGATGCCCTCACAACGCAATCAGCGCCACATCCCGCCCCTTCCAGGCATACGCCCCGTGAATCGGGTGATCCCCGCAGATGATAACACCAGTCCCCCTGCCGATGTGACTGCAAATCTCCTTGATGTGCCCGTCGATTCTCTCTGCCGCATACATCAGCTCATCGAAGCTTCTGCCTTCGTGCGCATACCTGTCGATCGCTCTCAGGTGAATCACCGTGAGAGCCGGCTCGTGTCTCAGAAGATCGACTGAATGCTTCGCGATCACCGCATCATACGCAATTATATCGCTATCATCGCCCCCACCTGCGACGAGCTTAATCTTTGTTCGCATGGCTTTTGCACCCCCGTTCGCGATTACAACCGCTGACCTTCTGCCGCATTCCTCTACACGCTCGAGTATCGACTTGATCGGCGAGGTGCAGACATCATCGTCTGTGAGTATGCAGTGCGTCTCGGGACTGCATCCTGTGAGAATCGATGCGATCGCAGGGGTTGTATGGTCTGCGACAGCCCTGCACCGGATGACCGTACCATTCCCGCTCACGTGCGGCATTGCGGACCCCAACCGCTGGTAGGTCAAGTAGCCAAGGCTATCAACGATTATCAGTATCAACCGGTCGCACCTCTGCAGGCAATCGATCATCTCCGGAATCACCACGCCGTCCGCGCCGGGAAGCGGCACATCGATCAGTTCGGAGATTGTTGGTGCGATATCGATTATGCTGCACACACAATCGTCCGTTTTGGTCATCGGCGTTTCAGGGACAGCTTGATCCACGAGACATTGACCATGTTGCCCTGTTTTCCTTGCATCCGGTCTGTCCCGATCTCGATTTTTGAGACCTGTATGTCTGGCATGTACTTGTTTCGCGTCGCCTCGACAGCATCTACCGCATGCGAGATTGCAGTTCCACGTGCTCTCACCACAACATCGTTTGTGCCCGTATCAAACTGCGCCACAATCGCCATAACGTAGTACATCACAGTCTTCTTGCCCACGAATATTTCGTTGTCGTTTGTTGTTTTTGGCGCCATCTTATTCGATCAGACCATCTGGTTTTACTTGATATAACAGTGACGTTCCCGTAATATGAGTAACTTTGATATGCGGATGCGGCGATTGTTGAGTATACTGGTGAGGAAGATCGTATGAATATGAAATCGTTGATTATGGTTTTGTTGCTGGTTCTCATAGCAGCGTTTGTTGCAGGGTGCGTCACCTCGGAAGATCAGGCAGAGCAGGAAGATTCCGGAGTGGTGGTTGCGGTGAGCATCCTCCCGCAGAAGGAGTTCGTGGAACGTATCGGGAAGGAGCGAGTCTCTGTGATCGTCATGATACCACCCGGGGCAAGCCCTGCCACGTATGAACCGAGTCCGGGTCAATTGAGAGAAGTTAGCCGCGCAAGACTGTATGTGCGGATAGGCAAAATCCCGTTTGAGGATGCGTGGATGGACAACATCGTCGAGGCGAACAGCGATCTCACGGTAATCGACTCGTCGGACGGGATTGCAATCGTCGCAAACGACCCGCACATCTGGCTTTCGCCCACGCTTGCAAAGACTCAGGTAGAACATATCTGCGATGCGCTGGTCGAGATTGATCCTGATAACCGGGACTACTATGTTGAAAATAAGGAGGAATACCTCGATGAGCTGGACAATCTCGATTATGAGATCAGAAAAAACCTTTCCGGAATCAAAAACAGGAAATTCATGATATTCCACCCCGCATGGGGATATTTTGCAAGGGATTACCAGATGGAACAGATACCAATCGAGATAGAGGGCAAGGAACCGAGTGCGTTAGACCTTGCAAAACTGGTGGACACTGCAAAGGTGAATAACATAACAGTCGTCTTTACAGCGCCACAGTTCAATAGCGAGAGTGCGGAGGTCATAGCAGAGGAGATTGGCGGCGCGGTCGTCCCCATTGACCCGCTTGCAGCAGATTATGTGGCAAATCTACGCATGGTTTCAGAGACACTCGCCAGACATCTGACGTGACGGATGGCGTTGATATACCACTCCGCAATTGTAATTTGGAACTTGTGACAGAAAGTTACGTGGGCTGCGAGAATCTCGCTCTCACCGCGCACACACCCACACACTCACCCGCCCAGATAGAGCCTCAACACGTCCTCATTCTCCAGTAGCTCGCAACCTGCTCCCTCGAACCGGTTTCTCCCCATCTCGAGCACATACCCGCGATCTGATATCGCAAGTGACCTCTTCGCATTCTGTTCCACGATCAGAATCGAGGTGCCTGAACGATTGATCTCGATTATCTTCCCGAAGACCATGTCCCGCATCTTTGGTGCGAGCCCCGCGGACGGTTCGTCAAGAAGCAGAAGATCAGGTGATAGCATGAGCGCCCTCCCAAAACCGACCATCCGCTGTTCCCCGCCAGAGAGAGCGCCCGCCCTGATACGTCCTTTCTCTGCAAGAACCGGGAAGATACGGTACACTCGCTCCAGACTCTCTGAGATGTCGCAATCGCTTATGAACGCACCCATCTCAAGGTTCTCAAGGACGGTTAATGATGAAAAGAACTCCTTCTCCTGCGGAACATAACCCATCCCTTTCCTAACGATCCTCTCCGGCATAATTCCGGTTATGTCCTCGCCTTTGAATACAATTCGCCCATCACGTATGCGCAGGAGCCCGAAGATTGTCTTCATAAGTGTGGATTTGCCCGATCCGTTCGGACCGATGATTGAGACGATCTCTCCGGACTCAATTCCAATCGATATGCCGTGAAGTATGTCAAGGTCGGTGTATCCGGAGACGATATTGTCCACCTCCAGTATCATGGTATCATCATTCTCCATCAGCCCATCACCCCATTCATCATCCCTCACCCCCCAGATATACATCCAGCACGTCCTTTCTTCGCTTTATCTCCTCTGGCTTGCCCTCTGTCATGACCCGCCCTTCATTCATCACCACGATCCGGTCGCTGATCTTTGTTACCGCCGGGATGTCGTGCTCGATTATTAGAAACGTCATACCACCCTCACGCAGCTCATCGATGTGTCCGGAGATCTTTCGTGAAAGCGTCGGATTCACGCCGGAAAACGGCTCATCGAGCAGCATCAGCGACGGGTCGATCGCAATCGCCCGTGCCATTTCCAGAAGCTTCTTCTGCCCGCCCGAGAGCGCGCCCGCGTACTCGTCTCTGAGGTCGTCAATCTCGAAGAACTCCAGAATTCCCATGGATTTCTCTTTTATCGTTTGCTCCTGTTCCAACACCTTCTTTCTGCGAAGGCACACGTTCCAGATCCGCTCACCGCGTTGCATCGTTGGTGCGAGCATCAGGTTCTCGAGGACACTCATCTTTGTGAGGGCACGGGGTATCTGAAACGTTCTGACCATGCCACACCGTGCAATCTTGAATGGCGACAAATTATCAGTCCGCTGTCCCTTGAACGTAATCTCGCCGCTTCCCCTCTCAAAACCACTGATCAGATTGAACATCGTGGTCTTTCCCGCGCCATTCGGACCGATCAACCCCACGATAGTCCCGCTCTCGATATCAATGGAACATCCATCGACCGCTTTAACGCCGCCGAAATGCTTTTTGAGATTCCGCGCAGTGAGTATATTCATTTGATCACCTCCGAGTGACTGATCAGTCAGATAACGCAAGTTCCTCCTTTCTTCCAAAGATCCCTTCCGGTTTATACATCATGAGGAGCATCAGCAGCAGTCCTATCACGATCATCCGAAACGCGCCCATCTGGTGTGATTCAAATGGAACCGGGACGATCCGGTCGATAAACTTCGTTCCACTGAAAAAAGCCCAGAGAATGATTGCGCCGACGATTGTGCCCTTGTTGCTCGCAGTCCCGCCAAGGATCACGATGATCCATGCGTAAAACGTCTCGATCGGCTTGAATGTGCAGGGGTTTATGTACGTAATATAGAACGCAAGCATTGTGCCGGCAAGTCCCGCTATCGCAGACCCGATTATGAGTGACTGGAGTTTGTACGAGAAGACGTTCTTTCCGAGTGCGTATGGGACTGTTTCGTCCTCGCGAATCGATTTTAAGACCCTGCCCCACGGTGATTGTATCAGTCTTTCGAGAGCAAAGTAGACGATTGCCAGTATCGCAACAAACAATATCAGCAGAAAAGTATTATAATGCTGGTAGGGGACTGCATCCTGAAACGGTCGGTCAAACCCATGAACCCCAAACGGACCTCGTGTAAGCCATTCTTCATTCAAAAGAATGGATCTCACCACTTCGGAAAACCCGATCGTAACGATTGCAAGATAATCCTCCCTTAAACGGAGCGTGGGAATCCCGAGGAGGAAACCAAAGAATCCTGCCAGTGCGACCCCTGCAATCACCGATATGATCAGAGGACATCCACTTATATTGAGCAGCACAGTCGTGTATGCCCCGATTGCGAAGAATGCGACGTGTCCAAAGTTTATGAGACCTGTGAACCCCCATTCAAGATTTAATCCCAGCGCAAAGACTGCATAGATCGATGCGAAGAGAAGGATCGTTGTGATGTATGGGAGAATTGCACCCAATAATTCGGTCATTTCGCGCCTCCGAAGAGACCTTCTGGCTTGATCAGGAGCATTACCGCCATCACAACAAAACTGACCGCAAACTTGTACTCTGTGGGTAACACTGCGGTGCTGAGTTCCTGTGATAGCCCGATCACCATTCCGCCTGCTATCGTGCCGTACGGATTTCCGATCCCGCCGAGAATGATCGCTGCAAACATCGGGAGCAGGAGATACCAGCCCATACTCGGTCTGATCGCCGTAACAAGCCCGTACAGAACACCGCCTGATGCTGCAAGCCCAAGCCCGATCACCCATGTCCAGAGGATCACCTGGTCCACGTTGATTCCGGATATGCGGGCGAGATCGATGTTATCAGAGAGCGCGCGCATCGCTTTCCCTATCATTGTCCGTGACAGGAGATAATGCAGCAGGAACATCAAAATGAACGCAACGATTATGACCAGAACTTGATTATGGGTGATTGTCGCCCCGAAAAAGTCAAACCCCCGCCGTACAGGTATGTCGTAGCAACGTGTGCTGCCGCCCCAGATGAAGAGGAGGGTGTTTCGCAGAACCAATGCAAACCCGATCGAGATTATGATGAGCGCCGTTCTCGAAGCCTTTTTCCGTCGCATTGGACGCCACACAACCTTCTCCATTGACACTCCAAGCAGCATGGTTGCGAGTATCGCGATCAAAAAAGCGACTGCAAGGTGTACCCCCAGTTCCTTGTTCGCAAAGAATGCGATGTATGCGGCGAATGCCACAAAATCGCCATGCGCGAAGTTCACAAAGTTCAGCGTCTTGTAGATCATCGACAAACCGATAGCAGTAATGGCGATGATGCTGCCGATGACGAGACCGTTGATGATCAGTTGCATCCACTGATAATGATGGACATGGATGTATATAATGTTTGGCGTATGTCAGACGCGCTTATATAATGGTACGATTTGGAACATACTCGATGCGATATGGTGGGAACCACGAGATTACACAGTCTGCAAAGCAGCGGCGCAGCCATCTCCACAAGATTTCCGTGCCAATCTTGTGTAATCTCGTGGTGTGTGCTATATTCAGATATCTACGCCGCGTTGGTACGTACCTTATTTAGACCATCTCACCGCCAGCACCAGCACCGCCAAGTGCGCTCTGCAACTGATCCTGCAACTGCTGGAATCGTTTATGGATGCGTTCCTCCTGCCGTTCAAGCGTGCGTGCCCGAAGTTCCATTGTCTCCTTCTTCTCGTTCAGTTCCTCTGCCACTGACTCGCGTTCGCCTTTGATCAGGAGCTGTCCTACATTCCGGTATATCACCGCGTCGTTGTCGAGTTTCTCGAGTTCGCCAAGCGCCATCTCCATCTCATTGAGCGCCGATGTTATCTGCGACTTCTGGGTCGCAAGCGCCTGTGCCTGCTGCTGGACTTGCTGAAGTTGCGCAAGTTGATGCTGTATCTGTGGGGGTATCTCATTAGCCATGTTCTCATCACCTTTTTATTGCATTTACAAATTTACTGATCGTTTTCTGTATCTCTGTCGCTGTCTCTATCCCTAATTCTGTGCCGGGTTCTATCTCTGATCCAATCCCCAATTGCATGTCCGATGCCTCTTCAACGGCTGTTCCGGTCACGATGATGTCTGCTCCAGCCCTCGCGGCGGCTCTTGCCGTCTCAGCATTCCGGATTCCGCCTCCGACCACGAGCGTTTCACAGCCCGCCGATTTCACGGCACGAATCATCTCCTGTGGCACCGGATCGGATGCGCCCGAGCCAGCCTCAAGGTAGGTGTATCGCATGCCAAGAAACCGTCCTGCAAGCGAGTATGCCACTGCAAGTTCCGGCTTCGCTCTCGGTATCAGTTTCGCATCTCCGACCCAGCCGGCAGTCCCACCTGGTTCTACGATGAGGTAAGCCATCGGGATCGGTTCAATCCCGTATCCCATAACCGCCTTTGCGCCAGCCACCTGATTTCCGATCAGGTAGTTAACATCCCTCGAATTCAAGAGGCTCATGAAGAAGACGGCGTCTGCATATCTGCAGAGTCCACATGCGCTCGATGGAAACAGGATTGTTGGGAGATCGGTTACCTCCTTGATCGCACGCAAGGTCTCGTCAAGGATATCGCCGGATGCGCCGACCGAGCCACCGATCATGATCGCACTGCTGCCGGCTTTTGCTGCCGCTTCCGCAATGCCGGATGCTGCGGAGGGCGCCTGCGCATCCGGGTCGATCAGGGTAAGGTGCGCCGCACCATCCCTTCTGATGGCATAATCGAGATGCTGCTCTACCGTAATCTGGCGCATCCGCTTTCACTCACCCTCTGCTTTCCTTGGACTTCATGCGCAGATTCTTGTAGCCGCATTTTCTGCATCTGGTCGCCCCGATAGGGTTTCGTGCGTTGCATTTCATGCATATCTTCTTACGCAGTAACTTGTTTTCTGCCTCTTCAAATCGTGCCATTGTCTGATCCTCAACATCTGTTTCCGATGCTCTATATTAACATTGTTGCTTAAACATTGCTACCCGTCCCAAAGATTTATGCGTATCCATTGATATAGGGACGTAATTACCATGACCTGTGATTTTTATGACATCCGAATCCTGTCCGGATATTCTACCACAATCGTGCTCGATAACGGACGAATCGAGGAGATAACGAACAGTTTCATGAACAGTGCAGGTATCCGGGCGCTTACCGGGGGTTCATGGGGATTTGTTGCGACAGACGACCTCGAAGACCTCGATTCTGCGCTGAAATCCGCCGAGGAACTTTCCGCAAGCATCGACAGAACGGTTCCGAGAGAGAAGACCGATCTTGCCCCGATTTCAAAGAATGCGAGATCTGCACGGCTATCTGTGAAAGAAGATCCGAGAGACATTCCAATCGAAGAAAAGATCGAATTGATCAGGGACATCGAGCGACATGCGCGTAACGATGACATCGGAAGCACAACCGTTGTATATTCCGAATCCTGCGTCAAAACCCATTACCAGAGTTCGGAAGGACTCGATCTTGAGCACGAGATGTTTCGAACTGGTTTTGGGGTCACTGCGATTGCATCGGACGGCACAACGCATCAATCCGGGAGAGAAAGCAAATTCGGAGTCTGTGGCTACGAGTTATTCAAAAAATACGATGCTCTCGCCCTTGCAGAGAAAGCGGGAACGATTGCAACGGAACTGCTGCATGCACGAAAGCCAGAGGGCGGAACCATGTCGTGCGTGCTTGACCCCGAACTTGCCGGCGTCTTCATCCACGAGGCTGTGGGGCATGCGGCAGAGGCTGATCTGGTGCTCGAAGACTCATCGATCCTCGCAGGACGGATAGGCGATGCGATTGCATCCCCTCATGTCACCGTATACGACGACCCCACGTTGCATGAATACGGACATTACCCGTTCGATTCGGAAGGCGTTCTGGCAAAGCGGACGACACTGATCGATTGTGGCGTGCTCCGCTCATATCTACACTCAAGAGAGACCGCTGGCAGGCTTGGAGTTGTGGGTGGGGCAGGCGGTACTGGTACTGGCAATGGTGAGAATACTGGTGATGGTTGTGTAGGTGGGAACGCACGTGCGCAAGGGTGCGCCATGCCAATTCCAAGGATGAGCAACACGTTCATCGCAAACGGGGACATGAGCTTTGATGAAATACTCGAAGAACTGAAGGACGGGGTTTATCTCAAAGGATCGCGTGGCGGACAGGTCAACACAGGAGAGGGTATCTTCCAGTTCAATTCCGAGCTTGGTTATGTGGTGCGTGGTGGCGAGATCTGCGAGATTATCAGGGATGTTTCACTATCGGGGCAGACGCTTGAAATATTAAACGGGATTACAGCGGTCGGAAACGATCTTGCGTTCCATTCCGGACGATGCGGGAAGAGCGGGCAGACAGTGCCGGTGAGCGATGGTTCGCCGCATATTCTTGTGAGCCGCGCGGTGGTCGGCGGGAGCGGGTGACAGATTAGTCATCTGGTTCTCTGATCTCTTGCGCGACAGTGTACCACTCAACTTTGAGAATTGTATTTTAATCCAATAATAGATAACTTGTGCTATATTTCCATCCCAGCCATCTATCCCCCCTCATTTCCCCCCATCTTCTCACAATCCCGAACTTTCCACATAGTCGTATTAATCGGCGGTGATAACCCACTTGATTTTCAGACAGTGTCTCATTGGACATACATCGCCAGTCTCACGCCGCCTGCGCAGAGACTTCAAAGCACCAGCAGCACCATCAACAGAATGACCTGGCAATATGAAACAGATGAAAAAGAGAAACGAAATAGAGAAATTGGGTGAAATGGAAAGAAAAGAAAAAGAGGCTCGGATGAACGTTGGTTCGTTCACCCATGCTGTCCTGCGTCGACGACTGTACTACATGAAGTAGTGCCCGATTCCCCCGTTTCGTGGTTGTACCTCTCCGATTCGCTTCGGCATAACAGATGTATAGTCGCAATCCGGTTCCTGCCAGTCGCCGGATGCGATCTCACAATCACCTGCAGTCACACCGTATGAGCCCTCGCCGACGAGAATCGCCCTGCCAGTCCCGGTCACTGTCAGATCGACCCATGATCCGATCATTGTCACAGCAACATCGCTTCTTGTGAGATCCGCTGTACCATCGAACCCGTGATAGATGATATATTTGCCAGCCTGATCCTTAACACCGTTTCCCGTGACTGTGATCTCCAGGTCTCCTGCCCGGTCGCGCACCACGAGCGTACCGTAATCAGCAGCTATCGAGAGATCAAGCGAGCCCTTGACAACAGCGGTTCCTGCTCCGCTGGCTTCGAGTGTGCCGGTTCCATTGAGCACAACAGCGCGATCCCAGTAGCACGACAGCATTCTCACGTCCCTGACCACACCCCTCATGATGTGATTCGCATCTCTTGCGCAGCGAGTGGCATTGCGGATGTGCTGGCGCACCTCTGCAGGGTCTACGTCATCACCGGATGCAGCCTCCAGCGCGACTTCGTAGTTCTCCCGGGCACAATCAAGTTTTCCTGCGAGCGCGTCCATCTTCTGCCCCACGTCCGTTGTGTTGAGACCATCCTCTCTGAGCCCCTTGATTCTCTCATCCAGATCCTCGCAGATCATGGATGTCTTCTCGAGGTACTCATCGAGTCTCGCAGTGAGTAAAAGCTCTGTGCAACGTGCAAGCTCCTTGTGGATCAATTTCTATTCGTTTCTGATCGATCGTGCAACAGATATGTAGTCAGCAGGCGTCTCAGCCGCCTTTACCTCCTCTCTGTAACCATCGAGCCGCATGATATATCTGTCAATGTTCTCGGATGCATTTTCCTGCACCAGGATACTGTTCTCCTCAGCAGTCTCGAGTCGTTCCTGCAGAATCTCCAGCCGCCTGGTCATCCCATCGAGTACATGCATGAGCCTGCTCTCTGCGTTGTCCGCTGATGCAGATCCTTGTCCCCTGCCCTGCACGCCATTCTTACCGCGCATAATGCGTATGTCATTCATCGCATGGGCGCCTCCGTTCTGTGTCAGTGGAGATGTCTCTATGATTTCATCTGCGTAGCCATCGTACGCAGTCTCGTCTTCATTCTCGCCCGCCGCCGCTGCGACGCATGGCATGAATACGCATGCGAGCAACAGCGAAACCGCGAATATTGCTTTCACCTGTTTCATTTTTTGTTACCTCTGATTATGTTGGGTTGTTCCGTTGTTTTGAGATGCTCTACCCGAAATTACACTTGGATTAGTTAATAGATAAGCACACTTTTGGTTTTTGGATTTTTAATGCTTTATCATGCTTTATAATTCTTTATCTCCGGTTGCAATTCATTTTAAATCTTTATAATCAGGTATTTCGCTGATGTTGACAATGTGTGCACCATTCAGTCGTTGCGTCTGACAGGCTCAGGGCGGAAAACCGGAACTGGGTGAGAGATTATGTCTGCTAAGAAGACGCGTCGACGGACGCTCTTTAAATCAGGAAGCCCGCAACGTGATGTGGGACGGAAATCACGGCGTAGTTTAAATCAGAGACCAAATAAGTTAATATATCACGCAGGTCACATAGTCAATATATCGCTACAAGGTGATTTCATGCCCACGAAAATCAAGGAATTGTTATTTGGTCCGACGCCAAAACAAACGGTCGACGAATACGCTGATCTGGTGGATCTTGGTCCGTACGAAGAGGTCATAGAAGACGAACCAGCCGAGACCTACATCCGGGTTGCAGAACTGAGTAATCTGGACGGAATTCCCGATTTAAAGAAGGAGCTCTACGACGGAAACATCGTCATAGTCGATATAGCGATGATTAAGCGTGATCGGCTGGTGCTCGAACGCGCGCTCCACGATCTGCAGGAGGTTGTAAGTGATGTGAGCGGGGACATTGCAGGACTTGGCGAGGATCTGGTGATCACGACACCGACCGGAATCAAGATCGATCGGTCACGACTCGGCGGAAACGGCAGTGCTATAGTGATGTGAGCTATGAAGATTAACAGCCCCCTGCAGGCTTACGAACACTTGCCAAAGACCAATTGCGGGGACTGTGGGGAGCCAACATGCATGGCGTTTGCCTCGCATATGCTCGATCGATCAAAGAAAATCGAGGAATGCCCGCATCTGCTCGATGAGAAATATGAAGATAATTATACAACCCTCACAGATCTTCTCGCACCCGAGATACGTGAGGTTGTAATTGGCACAGGCGATCGTGCGATCACGATCGGCGGGGACGATGTGCTGTACCGCCACAAATTGACGTTTTTCAATAAAACTGCGTTCGCTTATGACGTTTGGGATACGATGGACGAGAACGAGCTCGTGTCACGTGTCAACAAGATCCAGAACTTCACCAAATTCTATATAGGGGATTTTCTGACGCTGGATGCCATTGCGATCAGATGCGTATCAGGCGACGCCGATCAGTTCGCAAGAACGGTCAGCACAGTGATTACGACGACCGAGCTTCCGCTTGTGCTCTGCTCGCTCGACGCGGGAGTTCTGAGCACCGCGCTCGAGGTTGCTTGTGATCGGAAGCCGCTGATCTACGCTGCCACAACCGAGAACTGGCGTGATATCGCGGAACTTGTGCTCAAATACGATGTTCCGGTGGTGCTCTCAAACCCCGGCGATCCGGATGCATTGAAGTCGCTCGCACTGACGTTCGAGTCGATGGGAATCACCGATCTGGTGCTTGATCCGGGAACGTCGCCGACAAAGGGGTTGCGAGACTCCTTTGAGAACTTCCTGAAGCTGCGGCGTGCGGGAATTGCGGGGCAGACCGATATAGCATACCCGCTGATGGCTGTGCCCATGACCGCATGGGCTGAACTTGATGGTGTCAGCGCAGCATACTGGGAGAGTGTGCTTGCATCCGTCTTCACGGTACGATACGGCGACATTGCGATCATGCATGGAATTGAGCCATACGCACTCCTGCCCGAACTGCATATCAGGGACACGGTATACACCGACCCGAGAAAGCCTGTGATGGTCGATTCCGGCGTCTTTGAGATCGGATCCCCTGACCAAAAGTCCCCAGTGATCATCACAACGAACTTCGCGCTGACATACTACACCGTGGAAAGCGATCTGGCGTCCAATGATATCGGCTGTTACCTCTGTGTCGTGGACACCGATGGCATCGGGGTCGAGGCCGCGGTTGCCGGTGGGCAGTTGACCGCTGCAAAGATCAAGGATGCGTTCGCTTCGGCTGGTTTCGATGTGCAGGAGAAGACTGATCACGGCACAATCATCCTACCAGGGCTGGCTGCACGGCTGCAAGGCGATGTCGAGGATACGACCGGGCTCACAGTGATGGTCGGACCTCCTGATTCAGGGCAGATCCCGCGGTGGATGGAATCAAGATGGGAGCAACAGTCCTGAAAATTTCACTTTCACCCCGCTCTTGGATTGTCTATTTATATGTCCGGGGCTGATGTGCGCATCAAGGATATGCACAGCCCTACACGATTCTGGGCAGAGATGCAAAAATCCACCCCCCCCCTCTTTTTATTTTTTTGTGAGTGGCTGAGGGAACTCACTCGTGATAGTCGTATGCATTCTTGAGTTTAACACGAATCGCACAAATTGCACGATAGACGAATTCGATAATCGACGAGTTTGAAAACTCAATTTGTGGCGGTGTGGAGTATAAAACCACACGATTAACACAGAAATATTGTGAAGATGGCTGCGCTGCTGCTTCGCAGACTGTGCAATCTCGTGGTTCCACCATGTTATGTTGCTGTGTGGTATTGACGGCACCCCTGATGTGCCACTATCAACCACATACTTTATGACCTCGCCATAACGATAATAACCCTGATCGAAAGGAGGATAAAATTGTGACTGACACGTCTATCTCTGGTGCAAAAGCATTGATTGCTTGCCTGCGCAATGAAGGAGTTGACACGATCTTCGGATATCCCGGGGGCGTGCTCTTGCCGCTGTACGACGAACTGTACGATTCAGACATCAGGCACATTCTGGTACGGCATGAGCAGGGTGCCGCACATGCGGCAGACGGATACGCACGAGCAACTGGAAAGGTAGGCGTATGCCTCGCAACATCCGGACCCGGCGCAACCAATCTCGTTACCGGCATCGCGAACGCCTACATGGACTCAGTTCCAATCGTCGCGATAACAGGGCAGGTTCCGACACCGATGATCGGAAATGACGCCTTCCAGGAGGCTGACATCACCGGAATCACGCTTCCGATCACAAAACATAATTATCTGATAAAAAATATAAACGACCTTCCGTGGGTCGTAAAAGAGGCGTTTTATATCGCATCAACCGGAAGACCCGGACCGGTCTTGATTGATCTTCCAAAGGACATCACAACCGAAGAATTCGAATTCGAGTATCCTAAGCGCGTGTATCTGCGCGGGTACCATCCGGACATTGCCGTTGATAATGATCGCGTCAAACGCGCCGCATCCATGATCCGTGAGTCCAAGCGTCCGGTGATCTACGCAGGCGGCGGCGTAATAATCTCGAATGCGGCATCCGAACTCCTGAAACTCGCCGAAACGATTATGGCTCCTGTGACAACGACACTGCTTGGAATCGGAGCATTTCCAGGCACGCATCAGTTGGCTCTTGGAATGCCCGGCATGCACGGCACCAAATACGCCAATTATGCGATCCAGGAGTCAGACCTCCTGATCACAGTCGGCGCACGATTCGATGACCGGGTTACAGGAAAGATCGATGCGTTTGCGCCGCATGCGAAGGTCATTCACATAGACATAGACCCGGCAGAGATCGGAAAGAACATACGGGTTGATCTCCCAATCATAGGAAACGCCGGACCGGTCATGCAGTCACTGGGATCCCATCTACAGGGCATGCAGACAAGATCACAGGAATGGCTTGCGAAGATTGCAGCATGGAAGAAGGAGCAGCCTCTTCAGTACAATCGAAGCGAGAACGTGATTAAGCCACAGCAGGTCGTCCAGGAGTTTTACGATGCCTGTCCTGACGCGATCATCGTTACCGAGGTCGGGCAGAACCAGATGTGGGCGGCGCAGTACTTCAAATTTGAGAGCCCGCGGACGTTCATCACATCCGGGGGTCTGGGCACCATGGGCTACGGATTCCCTGCCGCAATGGGCGCAAAGGTCGGCTGCCCCAACAAGACCGTAATCGACATCGCTGGCGACGGCTCGTTCCAGATGATGTCGCAGGAGCTTGCGACCGTTGCAAAGAACGATATCAAGGTGATTGTTGCGATTCTCAACAACGGCAATCTCGGAATGGTCAGGCAGTGGCAGCAACTCTTCTTTGACGAGAGGTACTCGTATACGAACATCGCAGATAGCGTCGATTTCGTGAAACTGGCAGAGGCTTACGGTCTGATCGGGATCCGTGTGGATGAACCATCAGGGATCTCCTCGGCGATATCAGAGGCGCTCGCGGCGGATCGAACCGTTGTTATTGATTTCGTGGTCGATCCGATGGAAAACGTCTTCCCGATGGTTCCTGCTGGCGCTGCGATCAACGAAATTCTTGATTTGGAGGTTGCGTCATGAAACATACACTCGCAGTGCTTGTGGAGAACAAGCCAGGTGTGCTCGCACGGGTCTCCGGACTGTTCAGCAGACGTGGGTTCAACATCGAGAGCCTTGCGGTCGGCACGACAGAAGACCTCACAGTCTCAAGGATGACAATCGTGGTCGCAGGCGATGACCGGGTGCTTGCACAGGTTACGAGCCAGCTCGGCAAGCTGATCGATGTGATCTCGATATCGGATCTGCCTCCGGATGAATCGGTTGACAGAGGGCTGGCATTGATCAAGGTGGCTGCCGATACAGAGACAAGATCCGAGATCATGCAGATCGCAGACATATTTCGTGCAAAGATCATCGACGTCGGTGCGGAGACACTGATAGTCGAGGTTACAGGAGATCAGGCAAAGATTGTGGCAATCACGGATATGCTGGATCGATTCGGGATCAGGGAGCTCGTCAGAACAGGTAGAATAGCGATGAGCCGTGGGACTAAGATGATTACAGGAGGTAATATATGATAGTGAATTTCAGAGTGACGCAGGTCGAATCCAAGACATACTCAACCCCGGAAGAGGTCAAGAAACAGAAGAACATCAACATCAACTACGACATCAATCTGAAGGGTGTGTCGGTTGTGCCAAAACAGACGCCATTCGGAGAAAAAACGGTTTTGAGGGTTGAATATGCGTTTTCAATCAACTACTTGAGCCCGAATGTGGGGCACATCCGATTCGAAGGGTTCTCTGAGTATTATTCGGATGAACAAGATGTAACTCAGATCAAAAACGACTGGGACAATGGGAAAGCTCCATCTGACGTTCAGAACCAGATCGCAAACACGATGGTCAGCAATCTTGCTCCGCTTGCGGTCACGCTTTCGTCAACGCTCGGGCTTCCGTCTGCGATGCCTCTGCCAAACATCAACTTCCAGCAGAAGAAGAAACCAGAGCCGGTACAGACTACGTATCACGGGTGAGTGAACGAGGGGGAAATGGGGGTCAAAAGCCCCGAACTCGAAACAGACTCAAAGCAAGCCAAGATATCGGTCCAGCTCCCACTGGTGCACCTGAACCCGGTAATCTTCCCATTCAGCGTAAGCGATTCGCATGAATGCATCGTACGCATGCTCACCGAGCGCAGACCTCACGACATCATCCGATTTCAGATGATCAAGTGCGAGGCTGAGGCTTGTCGGAAGCGTATCGATGCCAGCAGCCGTAATCTCACGGAAGTCCATTTCGTAGATGTTCTCCTCGACCGGTTCGCCAGGATCGATCTTATTTTTTATCCCGTCCAGCCCAGCCGCGAGTATGGCTGCAAATGCGAGGTATGAATTGCACGATGGATCGGGAGACCTGAGTTCGATCCTGGTTCCGGTGCCGCGTGCCGCAGGAACCCTGATCAGTGAACTCCGGTTCGCCCATGACCATGTGATGTAGACCGGAGCCTCGTATCCGGAGACGAGCCGTTTATACGAGTTTACAAGCGGGTTTGTGATCGCGGTGATCGCCTTGATGTGTGTGAGCAGCCCGCCTATGAAGTACCTCGCGGTATCGCTGATCTCATGATCGGAATTGTGATCAAAGAAGATGTTTTCGTCATTCTCGCCGTCTTTAGCGAACAGCGATATGTTTATATGCATCCCAGAGCCGCTCGCGCCGAAGACCGGTTTCGGCATGAATGTGGCGTGGAGGTCCTTGTTCGTTGCAATCGTCTTTGTTACGTACTTGAATGTGATCACGTTGTCCGCGGTCGTCAGCGCGTCGCTGTACTTAAAATCGATCTCGTGCTGCCCCCAAGCAACCTCGTGGTGCGATGCCTCGATCTCAAAGCCCATATCCTCAAGAGCGATCACAATCTCCCTGCGGATGTCCTCTGCGAGATCAACGGGCGGAAAATCGAAGTAGCCTCCGGAATCATGCGGGATTGTCGTCGGGACGCCGTCTCGCTTCTCAAAGAGGAAGAACTCAAGTTCCGGTCCCGTATTCATGACGTAACCCATCGTCTCTGCTTCTGCAAGTGCTTTCTTGAGAACATGTCTCGGGCAGCCAGTAAACGGGGTCCCGTCCGGAAGATGGACATCGCATACGATCCCGGCAACCCTGCCCCCGTCCGCTTCCCATGGCAGAATCCTGAATGTTTTCGGGTCTGGCTTCAACACCATGTCCGATTCCTGAATCCTTGCAAACCCCTCGATAGACGAGCCATCGAATGATATTCCGACAGAGAGTGCCTTTTGCATCTGTGCAGCCGGTATCGCTACGTTCTTCACGATTCCAAGAATGTCCACGAACTGGAGCCTGACGAATTTGATGTTGTTCGTGGTAATCGCATCCAGTACATCATCTCTGGTGATCATTGTATCGTTTTATTGGCTCGAGTATTCATAAACCCAACTCACAATCATGAATGAACAGATGATCCCACATCCAACCCCACACTCCGCTCCCGATTATTGAGGGATAAGAGGATTACGCCAGTCCAAGTTCCCTCAGTTTTTCAGCTCCCGGTCGTCCATTCTCCCATCCGCGAAGCGCGTAGTATTCAGGAAGCATCTCGTCCAGATGCGATACCTCTCCTTTAGACGGTCCATCCGGCATCGGCTCGCTCAGTAATCTCTTGGGCAGCGTATCATCCTTCTCATCGAAGCCGTAGCGGTTGATGATCATCCTCTCGAGATTGGTCACCCGCTCACCGATAATCAGCAGTTCACCTGCGTCCATGTCCCATCCTGTGATACATGAAAGCATGCTCGCATAATCAGGGAGTCCGAGCGCAAACGTGTTGAAGAGGCAGACAACAGAAGAGTTGACAAGTGATGTAAAGTCCTGGAACGTCTTGACCCACCCAGCTTTTCCTTCTGTTGTGTGCGGGTCCAGTTTTTCAGGGAGTCCCACAACCTCCGGCGATATCGTGTAACCACTCACATGACAGCCTCCGCGGTTGGCGGTCGCATAGTTGAGACCGATCCCCTGTATGGCGCGTGGATCATAAGCAGGGAGTTCGAGACCTTTCACGCTAATAGAGAGTTCGGGTGCCCCGTACTTCTCGGCAAGCCTTTGAGAACCAAGTGCCAGATCCTCGCCGATCCCGGCACGGTACGCGGTCATCCATACCGCTTCAACCATCGCTCCGGCGTTTCCGAACTG
>Ga0209013_10001059_pt1 | contig 25435 bp, 25 predicted proteins | sample Cruoilmetagenom2_FD_187291 | JGI IMG/M metagenome (GOLD analysis project Ga0209013, IMG submission 187291) | Oil polluted marine microbial communities from Coal Oil Point, Santa Barbara, California, USA - Sample 2 (SPAdes) (version 2) | ecosystem: Environmental > Aquatic > Marine > Oil seeps ... | reverse complement strand
AACTTTTCAACAGCCTCATCGAACGGCAACATTCGGCACCTCTTAATCGGTTATGGGTTTTTGTTTCAGAGTTATGTGTTTCTATTCTTCGAACAAGATCACTTTCAAAATCGGTGGAGGACCAGGAAAATACAAGTCTATTTTTAGAACAACAGAGAACGAAGTTCTATAGCCCAGAAATCAAGGAAATGCAAGGGTTTTTATGGATGCCACCGGATTGTTCGCCCAGAATCTGTGGAGTTTTTATTCTAAGATGTTTTCAAAAAATGGGTAGACATATAAAGATAAAAACACAAAAGGGCGGCCGATTCGGCCGCCCTTTTTATCTTGTATTGTTTGTCAGGATTTGTTGCTTCTGTCTATACTTGTATTTTTAATTTTTCATGAACTCATCACTGTGAATTTACACGTGACCGCCAAAAACCCCGGGCGGTTCATTCCTGGATCTTGCCCAATGTGCATCCGGATAGGACTCCGGAGTTTCAACATTGGAGAGCTTGATTTCATCCTGCCGCTCTTCTTCCAAAAGCAAAAGGGTTTGCTTTTTGACTTTATGAGAACATTATGCGATATATATTAAAGGGTTCTTTTAGTAGAGAGCCCGGGAAAGAGTCCAGAGCAGACGGGACCTCTCGCAGCAAGTGGAATAACGCCCTCGACAATAAAACGGGAAAAGAAAAATGAGCAAACTCTCTTCTCAACCCTTGTACAAGCACCCCCATGTGGTTGTAGCGTCATCTAAATATGGTCATGGTGTTTTCGCAACCGAACATATTCCAGCGGACACGACATTGGAAGAGTGCCATCATTTGCGCGTCAGAACGGAAGATTGCGGGGGGATTATAGATGACTACGTTTACAGTTTAGAACCGGAAAAGGGAAACTCGGAAACAGAATCCGAATACTACTCGCTTCCCCTGGGGTGGGGAAGCATTTTTAACCACGCCGATAATCACAATACCGAATATTGGCACGACACGGAACGGGATCTGATCGTTTTCCATACGATAAAAGATGTCTCTTCCGGCGAACAACTTTTTATCAATTACGGTGAAGCTTGGTGGAAGACGCGCGAGCTGGCACCCGACAACGACCAATAAGATCATACCGAAAAGTCATCTCAAGATCTCCCGTTCGTCGGATTGATCCTTTTGTAAAGGCCCGAACTCGTTGCGTTGACTTGGTAGGACTTTTGCCGTGGCAAATAGACACCCTAGTAGTTGCATACCATGGGACAAGAAAATTTGTTTGCCCCCGCTTCTTCTTTTTTATCTGCTGAAAACTATATTTAAAATTGACTTTTACCCCTCCATGCGTATTTATATGAGATATTGGGGTCATGTGGAATACGATTGCCCTGTTGAATCCCCGAAATTCAACTGACCACGGCGTTAAGGTTCAAAAAAGATATTTCGTCGGAAGAAAAAAGGTGGGAAAAATGAAAAAATATAGATACCCAAGTGTATTTCTCATTGCTCTGATTATCTCCGGTTGTTCTTCATGGCAGCAGAATTACGGCAAGCTCAGAATGTTATCCAAAGGCCAGAATGAAGTGACCATTCAAGATTTAATCGACAAGTGGGAGGATTACAACATTTATTATTCCGACAAATATGATGGATTCGACGCTCGATCACCCCTGGGAATCATGTTCGATCCGAAAAATAACGATACAGCGCTGGTGGGTGATCGGTGGAAAAAGGTCGAGGATCAAAAAACCCTGATCGAGATGATACGATGGATTTATCCCACCACTCAGTACGAGCCCTGGCTCAACGAAATTTTAGGGCCGGATGGTCGGTTTTACGGATATCTTTATTATTCATATGGATTTGCAATCTTTAAAGTCGTCGATGACAATACACTGTATGTATTTAACCTGGACGAACCCGGTGAAGAGGGCAATGGCGACGCCTTCCATTAGTGTCCATCCATAAATAGCCCCATATGTTCTTGACGCCAAAAAATCGGAATAAATTATATCAGAACAGTATGCGGCACCGAACCACACTACATACAACGGAGACGTTCATTGGACTTGAGACAAAAAAAAGATAAGTTTATCGCAAAATTATTGAACAAATATCCCCCGCTTTTCAACCGATGGGTTGAAAGTTCAACATTCAGGGAGTTTCGAGATTCGCCGTGGACGCAATTGGACAAGGACGTCTCCCGGTGTCGTTTAGCACTGATTACCACCGGTGGCGCACATCTTCGGCGGCAGCCCCCATTCAACATGACAGATCCGGCCGGCGACCCGACGTTCAGGGAAATTCCAGCAGATGCATCCCCCTCGGATATAGTCATTACCCATAACTATTATGACCATTCTGACGCGGATAAAGACATAAATATCGTACTCCCCATCGAGCGTGCTCTTGATCTAAAACAGGCCGGAGACATCGGTCATGTAAATCACCGGCATTTCTCTTTTATGGGGCATATCATGCATCACCATATCGATGCTTTGATCGAAGAAACAGCGCCACAGGTAGCAACTGAACTGAAATCGGACAAAGTAGATGTCGCGATTTTAACGCCGGCCTGAGGTATTTGCAATCAGTCCGTGGGACTGATACAGAGATCCATCGAGGATCAAGGAATTGCAACAATCTCCATAAGCCTTTCCAAAGAAATAACGGGCAAGGTGCGGCCCCCGAGAGCCGTCTTTTTCGGATCTCTTCTGGGGCATCCTATTTCCTACCCAGGCCAGGTAGCTCACCAGCTCTGTGTATTGCGCCTTTTGTTAAAATATCTGGAAGAAATCCGTGCACCCGGCACCATTGTCGATATCGACGCCGTCGTCGTCGACGATTGCGCGGCGGCCTCCCCCGCTAGTATGTAGAGGAAATTCTCCTATGAAAAGAAACCCATTTGCGAGGCGTTGGAAAAAGAGATTTACACAAAATAAAAGGGACCCATTCTCAAATACTTTCAACCAAAAATTTTGTATAAACTTAAAATATAGCGCCATTCATCCAATTAAATGTTGATGACAACTAAAAAGAGGTGAAATTATGAACCGTGCAGACAAAGGTATTTTGACAATTAGATATGTTAACGGGTCCGAAGAAAAATTTGAATATAACCGCTTTGAAGATGAGTACAGCATTGCAGCCCACATCAAAGAGGCCCTTAGGGAAAACCACCTTCTACTCGATCTCGAGGATCGGCTGATTGTGATACCTTATCAGAGCATTCTGTCACTCGACATCTCACCGCCACCGACCAAGTTGCCGACAACCACCTTGAGGAAGGTGGTACCCATTTCGACATGATACCGTCCGCCGGAACTTGTGGCGATAAATCCTTATACTTTCAAGGCTAAACCTACAGTTCGGGTGTGAAACTGGAGTAACATATTGTAAAAACGGTCAAAAAACAGCAAATTAACTGTCAAATATTGTCATTTCATATTGGACAACAATTCGCTTGCAAATTTTATCTATTTGTTTTTACACAATTTTTTATTTTTTTAAGATGGAATGGGTAACCTTGCACGATTTTTGCTTTGAATTTATACGGTTAAACGGTTTGGATTGTTCAAGCCGGGCATTTTCAGAATTAAAAAAAATGGTCCGCCCTTATTAACGCCGTTTCAGGTATCGAGTGCGCAGACCCTCCGATTAACACCTATTGTATTAATTTTATGGACGATGGCATGGAAAAAAAGGTGATTTTACTCGTTGAAGACAACCCTGACGATGAACTGCTGACCATTCGAACGTTCGAAAAAAATAACCTTAGGAACGAGGTGGTGATCGCACGGGATGGGGCTGAAGCACTCGATTATCTGTTCGGTACCGGAGCCTATTCCGACCGTGATACGCGCGTCATGCCTCAGTTTGTCCTGCTGAATTTGAATATCCCCAAAATAGACGGATTAGAAGTGTTGCGACGTTTACGCAGTAATGAACGGACGAAACAACTTCCGGTGGTTATTTTTACTGCGTCAAATGAGGAGCGGAATCTGGTTGAAAGTTATCGGCTGGGGACCAGCAACTATATTCGCAAACCGCTGGACTTTACCCAATTTGCCGAAGCTATTAGACAGCTGGGTTTACACTGGCTGGTTTTGAACGAAACCAACCTTTCTGACACGACACCGCCGGAAATGGAAAAACCGTCTGCCGTTACATCCACTGACGATAAACCGTCGTTATCGGAAGTTTCTCCTGAAGAAAATGATGATCATCTCCTCGTTGCAAACGAGATTCGGACGCGTTTTTCTGAATTAATTTCTGATATGTCCCAAGCAGAAATGCAAGAACTCATAGGAGAGTTGGAGAAAAAGCATAAACCCGAACCCGCGGATCATAGAAAACATGTTAGAAAACCATCCAAAGTTATCGTAGATTTCTCCATCGATAATTTCCCGTTTACGAATTTGATCCAAGATATAAGCGAAAGCGGAGCCTTTATCGAAACAGCCCTCCCCTTTTCAACGGACAAGGAGCTTTCAATGACGTTTATTTTGCCGGGGCATGAAGATTCCGTTCAAATCACGGGCAAAATCGTTCGAACCGATTCAAAGGGAATCGGTGTGCAATTCGACAAGCTTTTACGAGAGGTTTAGCATGAACGGTACGATCCGGACAGTGTTTGTGATTTTGGCAATTCACATGGGCATCGACGATTCCCGGATCTTTTTGCCTTCGGGTGTAAAAGCGCCTTGCATTTATTCACCACCCCGGTAGCATATTCCAGTTTTCAGTCGACTCAACCGCAAAAGTAAATTTACCCCGAAAAATGCGCCCATGTCAATGTCGGCTGTCCCCAGGCAGTCCAGCACAGAAATAACCGTGTCGTTCTCCTTTCATTTGACAATAAAGTCCTGGGTAGCGTATATTTCGTGATTATGGATAGATACGAATTTAAAGGAGAGATAAAACCATGAAACCGAGACGATCGACATTGTCCGTTCCCGGGCATATTAAAAAAATGCACCTCAAGGCTTCTCAACGTCAGGTCGATGTGGTAATGCTCGATCTGGAAGACAGCGTTCCCGTGGATGCCAAAGAACCGGCCCGGAAAATGGTCATCGATTCGATACGCTCTCTGGTCTGGCAGGATATCACCGTAACCTTTCGAATCAATGGCCTGGACACCCCTTTTGGCTACAAAGATCTTTTAGACGTTGTGGAAGCGGCAGGCCCGCAAATCGATTCCGTGGTCATCCCCAAGGTCAACCATCCCGGCGACATCCATTTTGTATGCCGCATGCTGGACGGTATTGAAATGGAAAAAGGTTCTTCAAAACGCATCGGCATCGAGGCGATCATCGAAAGTGCCGAAGGCCTGGAAAAAGTTTCGGAAATCGCCCGTGCCAGCGACCGGCTTAAAACCCTGGTGTTCGGTATCGTGGATTATTCGGCATCGATCAATGCACGGCTGGTATCCATTTCCGGACACGGCGAAAACGAAGACGAGGTGTACCCCGGTCACCGCTGGAATTTTGAAATGAGCCGCATCGTTATGGCGGCAAAGTCCTATGGTTTACTCGCCATCGATGCACCCTACGGGAACTTTAAAGATCCGGAAGGCCTCCGGCGGAGCGCCGCTCTGGCCTGCGCCCTTGGATATGATGGAAAGTGGGCGATTCATCCGGATCAGATCGACATCATCAACCAGGTCTTTTCTCCTTCCAGGGAAGATATCGCCCGGGCCCAGAAAGTGCTGGCAGCCCATAAGGACGCCGAAGAGAAGGGACTGGGGGCTGTGGCCGTTGAAGGGCGCATGGTGGATCGGGCCACGGTTCGCCTGGCAAGCCAGCTTTACGCCCAGGCAAAGCAATTAAAAATGGCGGATTGACCGGCGAGTTTGTTTAATACAAAAAAGTTTTATCGACGGGTTTATTTCCTTAAACCGTTTTTTCAGTTTAATCATTATATCTAATTGATTTATTATTGGTTTCCGCCACTATTTTTCATGGTCCATAGTCAGAGAAACATCCCTTCTATCAGTTAAAAGCCCCCCCGAGCCGATGGTGACAGCTTGAACCCCCTTACAGGCAAAAAATCTCATGGGGATGGCTTGGGTATCCAGGCAAAAGCCTTCATTCAATAAGGGTTATGCGGTCTGACTGCAAACATGAAAAGCATAGTGGGCACACTGTCGGCTAAATTTCCGGAAAGTTGGTATTGACTTGGGTAATTTCGCCATTATGTTATAGCGCGATTATACCTGCAACACTGCCGCAGGGAAATTCAATCCGAGACATCCCTTTATTGAAGACGGCGCACCGTTTTATTTTATAAATATTGAATAGTGTCAGGGGACATTATGGGTATTGTAAATGTATTGATCCAAACCATCGGCGGCCTGGGTTTGTTTATACTCGGGATGAAAATGATGACCGAGGGTCTCCAGCTGTCCGCTGGAAAACGAATTAAAAAAATTCTGGAGGCAGTGTCATCCAACCGGGTAATCGGCTGCATCACCGGGGCGGGCATTACCGCCATGGTTCAATCGTCCTCGGCCACCACGGTCATGCTCATCGGATTCGTAAGTGCCGGATTGATGACCTTGCAACAGGCGGTTGGGGTTATTTTGGGAGCAAATATCGGTACCACGGTAACCGCCCAATTAATCGCCTTTAAACTGACCGAAGCGGCCTTGCCGGCCATTGCCGTCGGCGTCTGCATGAAATTCTTCACCAGAAAAAAAAAATATCGCTATATCGGAGAAGTCGTTTTGGGTTTCGGCCTCCTTTTTTTTGGAATGACGGTCATGAAACACGGGCTGGCTCCGATTAAAAATGATCCCACCTTTATCCAATTTTTTACCAAATTCGATCCTGGAACCACCGGCGGCTTGCTGCTGTGTGTATTTATCGGCGCCGTTCTTACGATTCTGGTTCAATCCTCATCCGCCACCATCGGTTTGACAATGACCCTGGCCATGCAGGGATTGTTGACGTTTCCCGGGGCCATGGCCCTGGTTCTAGGTGAAAATATCGGAACCACCATCACCGCCGAACTGGCAACCATTGGGTCTACCAATGTCAACGCCCACAGAGCCGCCAGGGCCCACACCATGTTCAATGTCATCGGGGTCACCATGATGTTGATCATTTTCCCCTATTTCATCGATTTCATAAAGTATGTCACCATGGTTATGGGTACTGGGCTTGTGGATCAAGTTGTTGGAGGGGATGTGGTTAATATCGCCCGCTATATCGCCAATGGACACACCATCTTCAACGTCATCAACGGAACGATTTTTCTCATCTTTCTTCCGCTGCTGATAAAGGTGGCGGTTTTGTTATCTCCCAAAGAAGACCCTTCGGAAGATATTTTCCGAATGCCCAATTTCAGCACCAAGTTCGATGATACGCCCATCGCCGCTCTGGCCAAGGCACGAAGTGAAATCATCAGGATGTCCGATGCTGCTGCAACTACGCTCGAAGATACGATTCTGCGGATCGAAGACAGAGATTATAAAAAATTAAGCAAGTGGCAACGTATCGAAGACTACCTGGATGACATGAAGTTGGAAATCACCGCGTATTTATCCAGGCTATATCAGAGCGATTTGAGCCGGTCAGAGGCCAAAGAAATCTCGAGTTTGATGCGGATGACCGATAATATCGAAAGAATCGGTGATTCCGTGGAGAATATCGCCCAGCTTGCTGAAATTATAATTGAAAAAAATTTACCATTTACAAGTTATGCCCAAGCGGATCTAAAAACCATCTCGGAGCAGACCGTCGCCTTCCTCGATCTTGTAACCGATGGAATTCAGCATCCCATTGAGAATTTAATGGTGAAAGCCGATGAAATGGAAAACAGCATCGACCGGATGCGGGAGGAGATGCGCCACGGTCACATTTCAAGGCTGCGCTCCGGTGAATGCGCTATCGATCCGGGCTTGGTGTTCATTGATCTGTTGATGAATTTCGAAAAAATAGGAGACTACTGTTTTAATATCGCCCAGGCTGCGGCGGGCATCAAGTAGATTCCCACGGGCTTGCGTCCGTGGCTCTATGGAAATTATTCAAATACCCCCCCCTAAAAGGGGTGGCTTGATCATGCCCCTAAAGGGTCAATACCCTTCAAACGCTTTTATCTCACGACAGAGCCGCAGAAGAAGGCAGAGACATTTATTAATTTTCATTTGCCACGCCCCCAGTTAATGGCTTCCAGATCTCCCCATATCTTTTTCCTTTTCCTTTTCCTTTACCGAGAACCCGTTTTTTTTTGGTTTGTCTTCATGAGAAATTCGGCAAACCAAATTTTACAAATCCTCAAAAAACGACACACAGTCTCATTTCAGGTATTGACAAAATGTATTGGTCTTGTGAATATGTAACACACTCATACATTTAGAAAAATGAAGGAAGAATCTTATGGGAAAGAAGACGATCGGCTTTGTTGGACCGGATGGCAGGACCTGTATGTGTGCCTATACTGTATCAACAGTTGAAAGTGAGAAGTATATCGGCGCCATAATCAAAGGTATGACGGGTATGGGCCCTGTGATGGACGCTGTCAGGGGAAAGAAGAACTGGACCGTGAAAATCTTCCCCATTGAAGGAAAGGCGGTTGAAGATTACAAAACTGTAATCATAGAGGCGTTCGAAAACGGAGAAATCGACTATATCGTCATCATGCCTGAAGATCTGATTTATGAAGGGATTGTAGATGAACTCATCGAGGCAGGTTATGATGACCGGGTCATCGGCCTGACAAAAGAAGCGGCGTTCATCGAAGGTGATAAGGTCAAAGCAAAGATCTGGATGCGGAGGGCCGGTGTGCCTGTTGCACCTTTCAAGGTGGCAGATGCGAAAAACCTGCAGCAAATTAAACGCATTGTTACGAAATTCATGCGCCACCACGGCGGTGCTGTTTTCAAGTATCCTTACAGTGCAGGCGGCAAAGGTTCCCGACCTGTTTTTCGGGTTGAAGATATTCTCGACGTTTGGAATATACTGCTGAAAGACTACAGCGAAAATTACCAGACACTGCACGGCGACAATAAGTGGCCGCTTTTGATCGAAGCCTGGAAATCCGAAATTGAGATCAGCTTTACCGCCTTAATCGACGGAAAAGGCAACTTCCAAATTCTCCCCACCGCCATGGATTACCCGCTCCGTTTTGAAGGGCCTCCCAGCCAGACGAATCCTGTCACAGGGGGTATGGCTGCAATCGGCATGCACCCTGCTGAAACGCCTGAACTTATAAAAATGGTCGGCCATAGAGTCATCCAACCTTTTGTCGAAGAAATGAAAAAGAAAGGTATTCTCCGACCGTGTATCCTTTATCCGGGCTGTCGGGTATCCATCGATCCCGTTACCGGAAAACCGCTGGATATTCTCGTCTATGAAATGAATATTCGCGCCGGTGAACCGGAGATGCAGGTGGTTGCACGACGACTCAAGAATCTGGGAGAACTGATTGTTGCCGCACTCCACGGACGGCTCGATGTGGTGGAGCCGGATGTTCGCAACGATCAAATTTCCATCTGTCTGGCACTGGTTACCGGCCCTGGCGGGCCTCAGGGGCAGAGGGGCTACCCTGATTCGTATACCAAGTATGAACCGGTTGTCATAAATTTCAAGAGCCTTTCTAAACGGGGCATCCTCATTGTTCCATCGAATATTAGCTGGGATGAAAAAAAACAACGGCTGATATCTGACGGGTCCCGGGTCTGTTATCTGAGCAAAAATGCTACGGTCAAACCCGAACAGAGAAGGGGTCAAGTGGCTGAAACACTCAGGGCTGCACTCTTTCAGGCATTCGATCATGGTCTTGTCAGGGTGGTTCCCCGTGAAGCGGAGGAAACTTTTGAGGCTGCGGAGATACTGTTTGGGCAAGGCAATATCACCGAAGTTGAATTTAAGAAAGCACACGCCGCTTTTGAGAAAACGAATCGCCTCGATCTTCGCCGCGATCCTGGGCGGATTTATGAGGAATGGGATCAACTTTACTCGGATTGGCAACTTGCCGTGGTGTCTGAATGAGGAGAAATAACATGAAAGTGTTGGTCAGCGACAACCTGGGAGAAGCCGGTATCCGAATGTTGCAGGAAGAGGACGGGATTGAAGTCGATGTAAATACCGGACTGGATCACGAGGCGCTAAAAAACATTATCGGAGCATACGATGGCCTTATTATCCGGAGTGCAACAAAGGTGACCGAAGATCTTTTAATCGCCGCAACCCGCCTTAAGGTTGTGGGCCGTGCGGGAATCGGTCTCGACAATGTGGACATTCCGGCGGCTACCAAGCGCGGGATCATCGTTATGAATACGCCCGGAGGAAATGTGATTACAACCGCCGAGCATGCCATCGGCATGTTATTGGCGCTTTCACGCAATGTACCCGAAGGTACGGCATCATTGAAGGCTGGACGCTGGGACAAGAAAAAACTTCAGGGAAGAGAAATATTCAATAAAGTCCTCGGCGTTATCGGATATGGAAAAATCGGCTCTATTGTCGCTGATCGTGCCCGGGGGCTGAAAATGAAGGTGATTGTCTACGATCCCTTTGTAACACCCGAGCAGATTGAAAAAGCCGGCTTTAAAAATGTTTCCCTCGAAGAATTATTCCGCGGATCCGATTACATTACGGTGCACGTACCCAAGTTCAATGAAACCACCGGTCTGCTGAACAAGGACGCCTTTGAGCAGATGAAAGACGGCGTTATGATCGTAAACTGCGCCAGGGGCGGAATTGTTGACGAGGATGACCTTTATGCCGCCTTGCAATCAGGGAAAGTGGCCGGCGCTGCCTTGGATGTTTTTGAGAACGAACCGCCGGGCATATGTCCGTTGATCGAGCACGAACGTTTGATTTGCACACCCCATCTCGGAGCTTCCACCCAAGAAGCCCAGACCAAAGTGGCCATCGATGTGGCCGGTCAGATTATTGAGTATCTCAAGCACGACACAATTCTGAACGCCGTTAACGTCCCATCGGTAACCGGTGATCTTCTCAAAAACCTGAAGCCGATATTAACCCTTGCCGATCACATGGGCAGTCTCCAGACCCAACTTATTCGGGGGCCCATCGAAGAAGTTTCCATAGAATATGCCGGAGATTTCAAGGGACTCGACCTGTCGCCGGTGACAATAGCGGTTCTAAGGGGTTTGCTGGCGCCAGTGGTCAAAGATGATGTCAATTTTGTCAATGCCCAGGTCCTTGCAAAGGAAAGAGGCATAAAGATCAAAGAGATAACCAGCGATGCATCCGAAGAGTATATCAATCTGATTACCGTCCGTGTCACGACGTCTAAGATTACCAACACGGTCTCCGGAACCATATTCGGAAAAAATAAAATGCGGATCGTCAAAATTAACAATTTCCGACTCGAGCTCATACCCCAAGGACATCTGGCGCTGATATATACCCTTGACAAGCCGGGGGCCATCGGAAGTTTCTCGTCACTTCTGGGCAATAAAAAAATTAACATCGACCAGATGCATGTGGGGCAGGAAGAAACCGGAAAAATGAATATCATCTTTCTCAAAACCAGTGTCCGCATTTCCGACAACCTTGTTGAACAGCTCCTCGATCTCCCGCTGATCATATCGGTGACCCGACTTGAATTTGAATCATAGCACGGCGAAGCCCTGAAAAAACATCCATGGGTTCATGAAATTTTCCGGTTGGCTTCACGTCTTGTCAAAAGCAACACTGCAGCAAGAATCATCACGCCCCCCAGGATTTTGTGCAACGTCATAGTTTCGCCAAGAACCACTGCCGCCAAAGCAACGGTGACCACAGGTTCCAAGGTGGAAATCATGGAAGCGTTTGCGGGATCGATTCTTTTGAGTCCGGCAAAAAATGCTACAATGGCAAGGGCTGTTGACACCAGTGCAATGGCAAACACCGAAACCCAACCAAAAGCCGTTCCTGGAAATTTTACGCCCTTTACAGCGACGATCCCGCTAAAAGCCACACCTGCTGAAATGATTACGATGGTCGAGGCAGGAAAGGCACCGGCCTTGGAGATGACCTTGCTTCCCACGATGATGTAGACGGAATAAAGAACTGCGGCCGTAATCGCCAGAACAATACCGAGCTTCTGCCCGCTTCCACTGTCCAGTCCAATAATGAGTATGGTTCCCCCAAAGGTCAGGGAAAGCGCCACGAATTTAAGTAATGTGACCGGCTTTTTGAGAAAAATCGTTGCCAGAAGTGTAACAAAAGCAGGGTAAAGATAAAGAAGGATTGCCACCAATCCCGCAGGGGCCATTGTCAGGGCAGTGAAAAAGGCAAAAGAGAGTCCCACATAACCGAATGCCCCCATAAATGCCAGTGTAATCAGTGTGCGTCCGCGGGGACACGCCATACCTTTTGCGACCATAATCGCTAACATTAAAATGCCGGCAATGGTAAACCGTAGAAAAAGAACCGTAATAGGATCTGATCCCGCATCATAGGCAATGCGTGCAAAAATGGCCATTGTGCCGAAGGATATGGCAGATACGGCGATGAGAAATACGCCATATAAACGATCCAAATACACCGATTTTAAAATCTTACCTTCTGAATTTGATGATTTCTCTGCCAATACTATTCCGTTCTCTTTGACGATTCTTTTGGGTTTGAAAATCAAGGGCTCTGCCGCCTCCCATACGGAATCATCCCTTTGTTAAAACAAGCGGACGGGGGATCAAGATTGAATAGAACCTGTTTTTAAACCTCCTGGCGAGCAATTTTGACCTTTTGGGCTAAAATCACCTGGCAAAGTGAAGCGTAAATTTTGAGGCCCACCGCTGGCATCGCTATTGGTTGGGTATTTTTTTACGTATTTTATACTTTAAAAATCAGTCTTGCTTTTTTTTAAAATCTCATCTAATTTCTGGTTTTACAGGAAAGCCCGTTTCCTCAACTGGCTTTTTAATTTCCTGATTTTCTTTTTCAAGGGGGGTGCATTGGCCATCCCCCTTCCCTTAAATTTCTATAAATAATACGTTCATTAACCATTTGCGCTGACGGTCGGGACAGCAGGAAAAACTATTGTGGAAAAAAAGGTGTGCAACAACTGTTGGCATTTCACTCCTGCACCCATCACCCATAAACCTTACGATGATTCCGGATCATCTGAAGGTTCCCCCTGTTGCGAACTTCATGACAATTTCTTAGCAGTAACACCAGACAATACCTGTAAAAATTGGAAAAGCAACAAAGAGAGTCTCATCAGCGTCATCAAGGTCCTCTACGGCATATAAAATTCGTATGGCAGGCTTGAAATTCGCAAGGGCCCAAGGTGTTTGATAACGCGGACCGCTATGGTGAAAATACAATACCTCTTCCAGCGGTAAAACCGGCCTAATCCCCATCGTATTCCTGGAAGATAATATGCCCGCAGGATTTGCAGTGCGAGGCATTCTCATCGTGGTAGCGAAGACCACATCCCGGACAAAGCACCTCTTTTTTTGTGGAGATATAGATCCATTCCTTGACGATTCGGCTGATCTGCCAGGGTATGAGGATGATACCTGAAAGTATCATAAACACGGTAATCCACTTCCCAGCTTCGGACAAGGGCGTGATGTCGCCGAAGCCCACGGTTGTCAGCGTCACCACAGTGAAATAGAATGCATCGCCGAAAGTCTGGACATTGGGGTTCAACGGATTTTCAACATAAAAGAACAGCCCGGAAGATATGAAAAATATCATGAGTATGGTTAAAAAAAGCCGGATTAGATTCAGCAGCCGGCTGGTGATACTCCCGAAGAAGAACTGAGGATCTGCGGTGAATCTGAGGAACCGGAATATCCTGAACACCCGGATCACCCGGATCACCTTTATAAATCCGAGGTTGGGGGTCACGCCGAACAGCGGAAGCACAAGCAGAGAGATCGTCGGCACAATGGCAATGAAATCGACGATGCTGTAAATATCAACCAACTGTCTGAATCTGTCTTTGGCTGCGTAAAGTCTTGCAACATACTCGACGATGAAAAACAGGACGATGATGACCTCTGTATTCCAAAGCAGACGCCGGGTGGCTTCGGACACGGGGTAGGTTTCCATCACAAAAATGGCGCAGATTACCAGATTGAGGAATATGATGAAAATATCGATGAATTTGCCCAGGGGTGTCTTGCAGTCGATCAAATAGAACTGGAGGGTTTCGCGGAAGGTCCGCGGAGCGCCCCATTTTTCTTTATTCGGATATCGGGTTGTCATGGTTAGAAAGGTCCCTCTTGTCTGTGGATGATTGATGTGCTGGAAGCTGTTTCAAAACCTCCCGGTCGGCCACAGGGCGGTTCACCAGGTAAATACCCGTACCCACCAAAACAAGTGCCAGCAGCAGCGCACGGGTAATCGGCTCGTTGAGCAGCAGACCGCCTGCGACCACGCCGAAAAGTGGCGTGAGAAAGGTAAACGATGCAAGACGCGAAGGGGGATAGTTCCGGATAAGCCAAAACCAAGCGAAATACGTGATGAACGCAACCCAAACCGTTTGGTACACGAGACTCCCGACGATCAAGGGTGTTAACTGGACAATGCCGGCTTCACCTTTTGCCAGAGACCCCAGGGGCAGGACCACTGCAGAGACGGAAAGTTGGTAAATCAAGGTCTTGCTCGGCTTGATTTTGCCCAGGGGGCTGGCCTTGATCAGAACCGTCGTAGCTCCCCACAAGATGGCCGCCACCGCCAGCATGCTGTCGCCGATCAGCATTCGGTGGGTGTGATACGTCAACGACTCGCTGAACGCGACGACGATGCCAACGAAGGCACAGCACAGACCGACCACTTGAATCATCCGCAGGCGTTCCCCCGGAATAAAGAACTGTGCCCCCAGCGCCACAACGAACGGCGACATATAAAGGAAGATGACAGCACGGGATGCGTTGGTATATTCGAGGCCCCAGTAGATCAGTACGAACTCTCCGGTAAAGAGAAGGCCCGCAGCGATTCCCCACCACAAAGTGCCGTCTCTCTCTAACATCGGTTCCCGGCGCACCTTCATCCAGATCCAAATCAGGATCGTGCCGCCCATGGACCGGATACTGGATTGCAAAAGCGGCGAAACGCCGTGGATGGCAACCTTGATGGCCACCTGTTGCAGCCCCCAGCTCGCACACAGTACAAGCAGGATCCCCATCGCGGTGAAGTCTAACATCTGTTTTTCGTGTTTCAATTGGTCGGTCTCACAGTGCCATTGTTTTGCGATTCTATACGCAGTGAGGGTGCGAAAGTTGAGTTAATATTTAGAATGCGCACAGTTTAGGGCTGGGTCAGGTGCGCGATTGAGATAAAATTTTCATATATTCCCTTTGCACCGTCTCTTCTCCAAATTCTCTCTCCAGACGCCGAACGATAAAATGCCCGCGTGCTGCGTCCTGGAAGTGGTCTACGAAAAGGAGATTGATGGTGGCACCGCCGAGCGCACCGATAACCGGAACCGCTTGGGCGGCCATCTTTTCTGAGACCACTGCGCCAAAACGAGATGAAATCTGTGTGACGAACCGTGCGATGGGCGGTGCACTTTTTTCCGTTAAACCTTTGGTGGCGATATGTTTTGCAGCATCGCTCACCGCCTTTGCCAAGGCGGCACGCACCGCAAAGTATCCGGTCTCTGCCATATCGTCGGCATCCGACCTCCCGCCCAAAGCAAAGACTTCAAGGCAGGCCAATCTTACTTGGAGGGTTGCGATATCCTCCCCTTCACTCCTCGCGATGTCGGCAATCGACCGAAGAATTATGGACGTCGACACGGGAAGTTCCACCGCGAGAGCCGGCAATCCAAAGGCGCCGCCGATGGCACCGCTTAAACCACTTGCGATCTTGTGGGTCAGGGTGGATGCCCGGCCTTGGAAGCCATCGCCCATGGTTCTGACGGTGAGAACCAGCAGTTTGTTCAAAGTGGTTTGTACGGCACCCTGAACTTTTCCGGATGCTGAGGCGGGCAGCGAATCCATGATTTTTTCAAGGGGTTGTCCGATAACGTCGATAATTCTGGAAATGAAACTCGGGTTTTCAAGGAGTTCCACTGCTCGTCTAAGGTCTCGGCGGTCTTTCCCTTGTATGGGCATGAAACAATTTCTCCAGATTATTTTTAGAAACACCGGGTAGGAGCGAAACTCGGGTTAAAAATTTAACCAGAGTTCGATGGCCCCTTTTCGTGCGTTGGGATACTGTCGACTCAAATTTTTGATTTTAACATTTGCATTTTTGAAGTTGATCAAAGGGGACATGAACTGCGTCAAATGATTTTTTAAAAGGAGTGCCCCTGCCTTGTCTTCTTTGTGAAAATAGCGAACATCACTATTTTGATAATCGACCTTTTCAACCCCAAGCACCCCGAAGCCGCTGTTTTTAAGTGAATCCGCCAACGCTTCCATAAGTTCTTTTTTATCTTCACTGGAATAATGCAGATATATGGTGTACTTTTCCCGTTGCGTCCCATTTTCGGGTCCGTTTAATCCGGCTTTTTTTTCATACGTCCGTACAGTCGTCATGTCATCGGTTTGCTTTTCTTCATTCAACAGGTACCCCGCCGAAACGAATCGGGTAGCCGCCGGCTCTTTTTGTTTCAATTCAGATACCGTTTTACGGACTTTTTCCGTGGCCCGGACCACCCGGCCAATCTTTTTATTCGAGTCGACAATCGTTGGCATGTCCGTTGATGTGGATTGGGAATGGCCGTATTTCTCCGTATACCGGTTGCGTCTCCCGGATTTTAGCGGATAATACAGAAGGCCGAGAATCATCAACGACACCATGGCAAAGGCGATATATTGAAACCTTCTCCGTGAAAAATTTATTGAGGGTTCCTTTGCGGCACCTTGGTTTAGGGTCTCTATATTTTCCTCCGCTTTTCTGTCATCGATTTTTTCGTTCCACAAAGGGAGTTTATCGACGCATCCTTTTATAATTTTTGCATCAATTTTTTTTACGCCTTTATGGTATCCGGTCCATAATGCATGATCACAAACCATGTTGACCACCCGCGGACACCCTTTGGAAACAGCGTAAATTTCACCGATTGCACTTGCGGTGAAAATACTTTTTACACTGCCTGCGACATGGAGACGATGAAAAATATATTCACATATTTCTGCGCCCTTCAACGGATTAAGGTGGTGGCTGAAAGTAATTCTCTGTTTTAAATCCCGATTCTTTTTCTTGGATATAAGATCGATAAATGCATCCTGACCCACAAAGACCATATTGAGAAGTTTTTTATTCCGCCGTTCTATATTCGACAGGCGTCGTATCTGGTTGAGAAGTGTTTGATCGAGCCGGTGCGCTTCGTCGATGATCAAAAGAACCTTTTTATTTTCCGAGTGGCAATCGTTCAAAAAACGACGGAACGGTGCCAATGAACCCCCTTTGTCCTCGGACTGTAATCGGATATTGAATTCATGGGCAACAAAGTCGAGAAAGTCTCGGGGTTCCATCCTCGGGTTGGTGATGTTGGCCGTAATGGTGTTTTTATCCAAGCACTTCAGCAATGCGTTGACGAGGGTGGTTTTTCCCGTTCCGACGTCGCCGGCAACAAGAAGGAAGCCCTCGTTGACTACGGCGGCATATTTCAAAACCGTAAGGATGTCCTTGTGACGCTCGCCAAACCAGATAAATTTTGGATCCATATTCATCTGAAAAGGCAGCTCTTTTAAACTGTAGTGTGCAAGGTACATTCTTTTCGCCTGTTTGAACCCTTCTGCATTGGGCCCGACAATCAGAGATAACGCGCCATTTTCATCATAATCTCATGTTTCTGAAGGGTCCCGGGCATGGTTTCCGTTAACCGGCCGTTGTCAAAAACAAGGAGCTGCGGGACACTGAGAATATTGTATTTTGAAGAGAGCGTCGGGCTGGAATCCACGTTTAATTTACCCACCCTGATTTTCCCTTTTGCATCTTTTGCAAAATCATCGATAACCGGCATGGCGCCCCGGCACGAGGGACACCAGGGAGCCCAGGCAAAGACGAGGGCCGGCAGAGGAGATTTGAGCACACGAGGGTCAAAATCGCTCTCCGAAAGCATCAGCGGCTGAGGCACGAACAGTTCTTGGGTTTCGAGCATCGCCCCGCATTTTCCGCATTTGGCATCGTCATCGATCTTCCCCACAGGGATTCTGTTTCGGGTCCCGCACGCCATACATCGAAAGAGAAACGGTTCGTTGACACCGGTCGGATCCATCTCCAGCGACGTCCCGCACTTGCCGCACTTTGGGGTGCCTTTCATCTTTTCACGGGATATTCTGTTCTTTGCACCGCATTTTGAGCATCGGACCAGATGTCTTTGGTTCGTGTTCATCCTGTTTTCTCTCCCAGTTTGTTTGCGATCAATTAGAGTGTTATGTTCCTGAGTATACCCGTCAACAATGTTTTTCCGGCTTCCACCGAAGTTAAATCATAGACTCCTGCCACAAATGCCCCCGCCTGTTTCACGATTATGGTTTTGTGAAAGGGTTCCTCTGAAGCAAAACTGTGCGTCCCGAATCCTTCAAGGGGCAGACATTTTTTCTCTGACTTTTCTAGAAAAGACCGGTGGTGGTCAACGGCCATGACAGCCTCCCTGAATGACGGCAAAAAGGCAACGAATGCCGTGACTTTTTTACCATCAATTCGATAATCGCATGCCATTCCCCTGTCCAGAAATGCATGGCCGAGTATCCCGCCCCGTATATAGCGCTCCGAACCGGCAATTCTTGATTTCTCAGGGAAATAGGAAAGCTCCCGGGGCAAGGAATCATCACCCGGTAAATGGGCTGCAACCATCGAGGCCATATCTTTAACCACGCACTTTTCTTTTCTGCCGGTGATATATCCTTGGATTTCAACATAATATCTATCTTTATGGAAAGCGACGTATTCGTCGGAACCAAACGACCCGGTGCCGATGTTCAAAGAAGACGCCTGGCTGTCTCTTCTGGGCTGGAATACGCCAAAGGCATTCAACTTGTCTCCCATGTCGTAGATATCGACAGTCACCGAGTCCATGCCGCCAGAAACAGGCGCATAGTTTATCCCTGTCAGCGCGACAAACCCGTAGGCAATAAAATAGTCTGCCCCGCCGTTAATATGTTCATAAAGATTTTCGGAAACATAGCGGTATGGCTCTCCTTCCGGCTTCCATCCCGGTAACGGCAGCCTGCCGGTAAAAATGGCCTCGAGGCTGGATTCAGCCCCACTGACCACACAGGTTCCGGCCAAAATCCACAGAATAACGAGAAGTTTTATGCAGTGGCCCAAGCCGACATCAGGACGCATCGGCCGGTGTTTAAATAAAAGTCGTATGTGCATAGCGCATTCGTTTCCAAATTTTTATCCCGTTAATGCATCTGCAGACAGGGGTGGAACACCTCATACACGCCAGAGCATTCTCTGCGTTGGAGAGCCCACGGTAAGTCTTCCGTCCCAGTTCAAAGTCACGGTAGCCCTCCCAGTACATGAGAGAACGGTGAATCGTGTGAATGTCGACGGCATTTTTACATGACGAAGAACAGGCGCCGCACCTCAAGCAATAGCGGTCTTTGATCCCATCATAATAAACGGCAAGCGTCTTCCGATGACTCCACCCCATTTTCATTCCGATAACCCCGGAGTTTTCTGCAAGCTGATGCCTGTTCACCATACCGGGGATAGCACAGTCCACAAATTCGCGGTCCAGAACCCATCTCAGGGCTGCCTGATGGGGACTGAGGGATTCACGGGCCCCCTGTTCGTATCCACCGGCCTGGGTCTTCATGCCAACAATACCCACGTTTTTTTTGCGTGCACGCTTCAAAGCATCGATGTGTGCCTTTGGACTCTTATAATTAAGGGTTGCCAGAAACACATCATAGACGTCGGTTTTTAAGGCCTGATCCACAGTGTCCACATATGTCTGGCCTCCCGAATGGAAAGAAATCCCCACAAAGCGCGCCTTTCCGGTTTTTTTCATTTTTTGACAAAAGCTCAGCATTTCATCATGCGCCGGCCAGTCCGGGTCTTTAATGTTGTGGAGAAAAAGGACATCAACGTAGTCGGTCTGAAGTCTTCTAAGGCTTTTTTCCATTTTGGCTTCCAGGGATTTTTGATCGTTTAAACGGTTCATCCCCAGGCGCTTATGGTACGGCGGGATTTTAGTGGCGATAAAGACCTTTTTTCTGCCATACTGTTTGAGCACGTCCCCGAGCATCTTTTCATTGTTGCCTCTCTGATAACTATGGGCCGTATCAAAATAGTTTATTCCCATGTCCAGAGCTTCGAACAAAACAGCGGGCTCAGCAAGCCGCATGACGCCAAAACTGAGGGCTGACACCTTCAGCCCGGTTCTGCCCATCGTCCGGTACTCCATCTCCATCCTATCTTTGGAAGCATACTTCTTGCGGGGTTTCCCCAGCGCATGACGGGGGGTGAGCGCATTGACATACAGGCTGCTGCAGGTACATGCAGCGGTAATATTTCTTATGAATCTGCGGCGTGTTAATTTTTTTCCGGTCATTTTACCTCTATCAAGTCGAGCCAAATAAAGCTCTCCGTCGGTAGCAAGAAAAAACTGCACAAGCTTAGCGCTTTGAGCGGGCCAAGCCGCGAAAAAAGGTTAAAATACGACTTTGACTCCGCAGCCCCCAAGATACGGAATGTCGCCCTTACTCCACAAGCCGACGTGGTATTAAAAAAATCAAATATCAATCCACATATCGGCTTCACTGCCGCAATGGGTGCAAGTCCCCGAACCTTTGACCCGCTGTTTGGGAGCCTTGGGCTTTTCCGGCTCATCTGACGGGGTTTTTCCCGTATGTTCGTGAATATCTTCCAGGGTGCAGGTAATGACCATTTCAGATTCATTTCCGCAATCTTTACACGTACATGTCTGCTTTACTTTTTTGACCGTATTGCTCATTTTCAGCTCCTTTCATTATCCATAATAGACGATGAAGTTAATATCACTTTTAAAAACCAGCATGGCCGGAACGTGAATGCATGAACATCCTTTTTCACAAAATAGGGCCTCATGTTTCAAAATTGAGGGTGCTTGAAATCCGCTTCTTTTTTTCTGATTCTTTCCGGATAACCTTGAAAAAATATTCGATGGTCAAATCATTTTTGCACAGCAAGCTGTCTTTGGAATCGTCTGGATTATCGAGATGTTTCCTATGTCTTTTTTATTCCAATAAACCCTGCGGTCATCAAGGCGATGCCCAAAATGTATGCGAACTTTGCATTATCAACAAAATAATACCCGGCAACAAAAAGGACAACACCTATCAATCCTAGGATACAGAAAAAATTTCTCATTTTATTTCCAGATCCGCTTCCCGATAAATAAAACGCGCTCAAACCCAGGGGGTGCCAAATTCAAGTTATTAGATATGGAAATATTCGTAAAGCTTTATGAAGCGATCTGATTAAATTTATTCACTAAAACGGAAAAATGTCAATAGGCGTCTCTCCCAGCGCCGACATGGCATCCCATCGCTGCCGGTAAATGAAGATTGACATTGAAACACATCCATGTTTTTAAATCGAATCGGAGAATGAAAAAATTGATTTTTATTCAAAATACCAATGGGTTTGAACGATGAACAACAAAATTTACGACGTGATTATCATCGGTGGCGGCATCATGGGCTGCGCCACCGCGTATTTTTTAAAGAAGGCGGATGACCAAATCAAGGTGGCTGTCGTGGAGATGGATCCGACCTACTCCAGGGCTTCCACCACCTTGTCCATGGCAAATGCACGCATCCAGTTCAGCCTTGAGGAAAACATTCGGATTTCCCAGTTTACCTTTGAAGTTCTGGAACGATTCGAAGAAGAGATGGCCGTCGAGGATCACCGGCCGAACATCGCCTTTCGCCGTGAAGGCAACCTTTTTATAGTAGATGATGCGGGTAAAGATTTGGCGGAAACGTCACTGGCGTTGCAGAGAAGAATGGGCTGCCAGGTGGAATGGTGGACGCCTGAAAAAATCAAAAAACAATACCCCCTTTATTCGCAGGCCGGTCTGGCGGGAGGAACGTTTGGCGCTCTGGACGGCCATTTCGACGCATATGCATTCCTCATGGGATATAGAGCCAAGGCCCGATCTCTGGGGACGACATTTATCAAAGACGAAGTGACCGGGATCCTCACCGCCGGCGCCGGGGTTGCCGGCGTGAGACTGGCTTCGGGCGCGTCACTGTCTGCCGGTTTTGTGGTGAATTGTGCCGGTGCATGGGCCGCCAAGGTTGCCGGAACTGCGGGCATAAATCTTCCTGTGGATCCGGTCAAACGACAGGTTTTTGTGCTCGATACCACGGTTAAACCGAAAGAACCGCTGCCGCTGACAATTCTACCGTCAGGGCTCTACTTTCGGACCGAGACCGGTGGTCTTGTTTTGCTGGGAAAATCCATGCACGAAGATCCTGTCGGTTTCGATTTTTCATGGGACGACAAGCGGTTTATGGAGATTCTCTGGCCGGAGCTGGCCGAGTTCGTCCCCGCCTTTGATACGCTCAAACTGCTTCGGGGATGGGCCGGGCTGTATGCCGTCAACACCCTCGACGGTAACGCGATTCTCGGTGAATGGCCGGAGCTCAAAGGCTTCTTTCTGGTCAACGGCTTCTCCGGTCATGGGCTTCAGCAAGCCCCGGCCGCAGGACGTTATGTGTCCGAACGGATCTTGAATGTTGTTCCAACACTCGATCTTTCGAACTTCCGCCCGGAGCGGATATTCGAGGGAAAACCGCTGAGTGAGGATGGACTGGTATAGCTGATCCATATTGCCGGGATTTCAGTACAAAGGATAAACCCTTCCCGTTGCTTTCGACGGATCATCGGCCACCGGGGGCAGTCCGGAGGGATTGCAGATTGAATCCTATAGAAAAAGAGTTTCGCCGACCTACCGTCAATTTACGCCTTCCAGATTGCTACATCAGGTGATTACGCTAAGGACCACGGTTTCCTGAAGCGGCACCCACGGCAAAGCATAATTTCCACCGGCATGTTGTATTCCTCAGCCAGTTTCTCCACCATACTCATTGCCTCGTGATCCTCATGGGCCAAGAAAAAGTGACATCTGTAACGATTTGAGGCTAAAAATTACTGCCATAAAGTCGAGTAACGCAGATATACAAGGTGTAGGGATGAAGATTTCGAGCAAAATCGTAATAATTTTTTGGTTTAAATTTTTCAAGGTGAAAGGCAAAGTCTCGCATTCCAGGTTTAAGATTGAGGGACTTTGAAAGGTATATTTTCAAGAGGATTCGTCTATGTTCCTTAAATAAATTTCATCACCGGTTACCTGAAGGTAAAATACTGGAAATTCGGTCCAAGCACCTGTGTTAATGTACCTAATACCATTGAAAAATATATCCTCCGGGTAGTGAGTATGGCCACAGGTGACTGCTTCATATCTATTTTCCATGGCACAATTCACCGCATTTATCATTATATTTTTACGGAGAAACTTGTAAAAAAGCTCCCATTTCTTGGCATATTGGGCCACATGCACCGGTCTTGCTCCCAATTTGACCCTCAAATCATGCATCAGTTTAAAAGCCTGGATGAACGGTTGGTTTCTGGGCATGATCTCGTCAAAATCGTCTCCATGGGCAATTAATAGTCGATGCCCTAAGTTGTAAAAACGCGTAAAGTGGACTTTCTCAAACCCTTTTGGCACATATCCATTATCATGGTTACCTCGTATCCAAACGACCTTTTGACGGTAAGATTTATGCTCAATAAGGTCAAGGATCCGCTGATGCGGTGGCTTTAAATTTTCATAAGGGTTGTCTATAATATCCCCATTTAAGATGAGTTCGTTATCTTCAGAAACATTATTGAGAAAACACTCGAAGTCCTCGTGCAAAAAATGGTGAGATCCTATATGCAAATCGCTGACAATGATTGCGTTCATATAAAGTAAATCTTCCGCCAATTTTTTTTTGGGCTAAAAATAAGGCAGGGCCATTGCTGAGCCTGCCCAGGCAAATGCTACGTTTGCCCATGACAGCCACTTTTAATCAAGAATTAGAGTTGACCCCAGGCCTTTAGGATCAAGTTGTTCTGCAACTTGTCAACCTTCTGAACTAATCCATTGAGAGCTTTCAATATGGCTTCCAGATCTGTTTTCAACTTCTTCATTCTAGTTTTCTCCTCTCTTTTTTATGTTTTTGAAATTCGTTTTACCTTCTTTCCTCATTTATTAGTCTTGCTTCCATTCCATCCTTAATATGCATTGCCTTTTCTCTGTTTATTCTTATCATGGCTTTGGAATCAGAAGTTTTATGAACTTGGCCACAAGTAAATTTTTTACCTGGAGACATGTAAATACACACTGTAGCACCCATTACAAATCCGTCTTTCGTTCCACCATCAATGAAAACGAACCTTCCATTTTTATGAATTCCCTTAACCTGTGCTGCTGTAACAATGCCTTGAAGAGATGTTAAAGCTATCAACATAATTGCCAGCGTAATGAGAATTGGTTTTATCTTATGCATATGACCCTCTCCAATCATTTAGGGAAGGAACCCTTCTTGCTTGGGCTTCTTTGCCGGGCCATGTAACTTCTTAAGACAGGCTTTATCTTCCCGAACAACAGCACAGAGCTTTGGGTTATGAAACTCTCTGCAATTATCGTGATTATACAGTGGGCATTCTGGATGTTGTTTTGACATCGATATTTCTTGTCGTTCTTTTCGTACTTTTTTGGGGTAAGATTCTAACGGTTATACTTCAAAAGGATGTTTTAGATATCAGGTAGAAGCTTATCGAATTTCACACCGATTCCTTGAGAATCGACCCGAACAACTTTACCACTAACTTTTATGTCTTTTTCAGCTCTGGAGAGCGAGAAAGTCATGGTAATTTGCTGGTCAATATTAATGCTGAAATCGGTATGAATAAAAACACCGCCATTACTTATATTTTGAATAAAACACATATATGTTAAACCGTTGGTTGAGATTTCGACGGGGGGCGAGAAAGGTCTCCGAGGAAACTTTCTTAACTCTAGGTGTTTGGAGTGATACCAATTGGTCAGCTTTTTCAGAAGTTCTCGTCTTTTTGCTTCAGATATACTGGTAATTAACGATGACAGGTCTTTTCCATGACCGGTTTGGGATAGTTTAGAACTTAATGTGGACTTAAGGTTTCCCCGTTCGGCTTCGGACATAAAGGAAATTATTTGGAACAAAAGAGAGTTCACTTCGTATATATTAAGTTCATCTTCGTTGTTTGACATGGATAGAATCCTTATCTCGTGCCGTTCTTTTACCGTTTAAAGTAGGTTCCCCGAATGCCTTGTTGAAATATCAAGCATATCAAAAGCATATAAGATTAAAGGATGAATGTCAATGCACACAAATCGCTTCATCGCAACCAAAATGCCAAGAAATGGGATTCAATAATGGTCTCATGTGCAGAGGTGCATTGTTTAATGTGCACATCAGATCTGATCTAACGCTTCACTGAACATAAGGCATCAACCTCTAACTCAATGATAATGCCACTTCATAACAATCCTGAACCCACCCATTAAACCTTCTGGCATGG